>Ga0210400_10000542_pt1 | contig 41772 bp, 42 predicted proteins | sample IncBWH26MmetaG_FD_155456 | JGI IMG/M metagenome (GOLD analysis project Ga0210400, IMG submission 155456) | Forest soil microbial communities from Barre Woods Harvard Forest LTER site, Petersham, Massachusetts, United States - Inc-BW-H-26-M | ecosystem: Environmental > Terrestrial > Soil >... | reverse complement strand
CGTGGAGAATATCCTCCTGCCTGATCCAAGCCGCCGACTTCGATATCAGCCGGGCCGAGCGCGGGATCATCTACATCGACGAGATCGACAAGATCGCGCGCAAGTCGGACAACCCCTCGATCACCCGCGACGTCAGCGGCGAGGGCGTCCAGCAGGCGCTGCTCAAGATCCTCGAGGGGACCGTCGCTAACGTGCCGCCGCAAGGAGGCCGCAAGCATCCCCACCAGGACTTCATCCAGATCAACACCACCAACATCCTCTTCATCTGCGGCGGCGCCTTCGACGGCATCGAGCAGCTGATCGAGAGCCGCATCGGCCACAAGGTGATCGGCTTCGGCGCCCAGGTCCAGAAGGGCCGCGACAAGAACCGCACCCGGCTGCTGCGCGAGGTCCAGCCCCAGGACCTGCTCAAGTACGGGCTCATCCCGGAGTTCATCGGCCGCCTGCCGATCGTGGTCAACGTCGACTACCTCGACGAGGCCGACATCATCCGCATCCTCACCGAGCCCAAGAACGCGTTCGTCAAGCAGTACAAGAAGTTCTTCTCGCTGGACGACGTGGACCTGGAGTTCGAGGAGGGCGCCCTCAAGGCGATCGCGGTCAAGGCGCTCTCACGTGGTACCGGCGCCCGCGGGCTCAAGTCGATCATCGAGGAGGCGCTGCTCAACTCGATGTTCGAGGTCCCGTCGCGCAACGACATCAAGAAATGCGTCATCACCGAGGCTTCGATCAACGCCGGCGAGGAGCCGGAGATGATCCTGGGTGAGCGCAACGTGGTCGAGGAGCTCCCGGAGCAGACCGCCTGAGGCGGCGGTCGCGGGCCCGCCGAGGCTCGTGACTCGATGCGGTTCTAAGCTCTCGCTCGATTCTGAGCTTGCCCTCGCCTAACCTCGCCACGAGCCTCGTCGGACCCACGCCAGCCGCGACGTCCGGGCCGCTCCTCTTGCAGCAGGGAGGACAGCGGTCGGCGCACCGGGACGCAGGCCACCTCCACCGCGTGCAAATGGGTCGTGACCCCTCTCCTGTTACGTCACGCTGGCGTGCCTGAGAGCCCAGCTACCCGGCGCTGCGACAATACGGACCATGAGCAGAGCGAAGCCCAAGACCGAGTGGGCTGTCAAGCACTTCTCCCAAGCGAATCCAGCTGGGCCTCATCAAGGCGACCTGGCGGCCTTGCTGCGGCGAGTCGCGGACTCTGTCGAGGCGTTGGGCAAAGTGAGTGTCCAAGACTTGGTCTTACACACCGAAGTGACGGCTGACGGCGACTGGCCGTCGCTTACGGTGTACTACCACCGCCACAGATAACCCTTCCCCCGCCGCCTGAAAGGAGCTCCCGGAACAGACCGCCTAGCGCGGCGGGCCCACGCCCGATAAGTGACGTCCGGGGGTGACGTTCTCGGGGTGTGCGGTGGTTCCATCCGGCGGCCCCACCTCAGACTCCGGCCTGGCATTCTCGATGATCCGAGCCGTGATCGCTCGGACGCGTGCGTACGTGGCTGGGCCCAGGGCGTCCCGCAGGCGGTCCTCCACAGCGGCGACAGCCTGAGCCGCGGTCGCGGTCGTTTTCCGTCCCTTCGCTGTCAGCCGCACCAGTTTGGCCCGCCGATCCATCGGGTCCTGGCGCCGCTCCACATAGCCCCGACGCTCGAGGTCGTCTACCAGCTCACCCATTGACTGCGCTGTCATCCCAGCCGTCGCGGCCATGACGCTGAGGCGAACGTCGTCGCCATACGTCAGGCGCTCCAGCACGTTGCCGTGGGCAGGGCGAAGGTCGTCGAAGCCTGATGCGGCGACGTGGTCGAAGACGTCCTGCGAGAGCAGGTTGTAGGCGGTGCGGAAGAGTTGAGCGGTTGAGGGACTGCGCTCGCTGCGCGACTTCGCCGTTGACATCGGTAATAAGGATACCTTATTATCAGGCCTCCTTAGCAAATTACCGGAGCGGTCCGAACCAGGAGCTGCTCCACGCTTATCGAGGAGGACGGGACATGTGGAAGAGTGAGCACCGGGAGGAGACCGTCGCTCGGGCGGACGTGGTATGGGGCATCCTCGCGGATGCCGAGGGTTGGCCGCGATGGAACCCTGGGTACTCCAAGGCGCACCTCGATGGACCGTTGGCGGCGGGCACAACCGGAGAGGTCACCCTTGCCAACGGCATGGAGCGGAAGTTCGAGGTCTACGACGTCGACGGCTCGACCTTCTTCTCCTACGGTTCGTCGATGCCGGGCGCGAAACAGGAGTTCCTGCAGCGGGTCGAGTCACTCGACGACGGGCGCACCCGGGTGACATTCGGCCACACCATCGAAGGCCCGGCCTCGATGGTTTACGGACTGCTCTTTGGCAGGATCATCCGTGGCTACCTGCCTACCGCGGTGCGTCAGCTGGTGGCCCAGGCCGAGACAACCACCTGATACAAACGAGAGCTACTTCTCTGCCGGCACCGGCATGGGCGACGCGAGCTGGAAGTAATTGCCGTCGGGGTCGGCGAAGGTCGCCAGCGAGAAGCCGTCCTGCATGTCGTACGGCTCCTTGATCACCTCGGCCCCGAGGCCCTTGATTCGCTCGAACTCGCCCGGGACGTCGGCGGTCTCGAAGAACCAGATGCACCGCGCCGGCTCGGTGGCCTTACCGTGCACCTCCGAATGCAAGCCGATGCTCAGGAAGCCGCCCTCGCTCCCCCAGCCGGTGAAGCCGCCCTCCTGCATTGTCGGCGCTCCCAGGACCTTGGTGTAGAAGGCCACCAACGCCTCCGGGTTGTCGGTTCCGAGCAGGATGCTGTTGAACTTGAGCATCTAAACAGGCCCTCCGTCTTGGTCTCCGGTCCAGCCTACTCCACCGGCTACCGCCGACAGCTCGACGTCCACGACGGGGGAGTTGAGCAGCGTCTGGTAGACGACGCAGTAGCGCTCGGTGAGCTCCACCAACCGGGAGAGCTGGTCGGGCGGGGCGCTCGACTCGATGTCAAACCGCATTCGGATGTTGGCGAAGCCAACCGGCACGTCCTTGGCGACCGCCATCGTTCCGCGGAAGTCCAGGTCGCCTTCGGCGTGAACCGTCCCGCGCTCGATCGGGATCTCCATCGACGTCGCCACCGAGTTCATGGTGACGCCGGCGCAGGCGACCAGGGCCTGCAGAAGCATGTCGCCCGAGCACGCCGACATGCCGCCGCCGCCGCTGGCCGGATGCAGTCCCGCTTCGACCAGCGTCCGCCCCGTCTGGACGGAGCAAGTCACGCCCTCGCCGAGGGTTCCCTCGGCGTGCAGGGTCACCAGCGCGGACTCTGGCTCGCTACGGCAGCGCTCCTTCAGCGGTTGCTGGGCACTACGCAATGACTCGCGATCCATGGCCACCTCCAAATAAGACTGCGTGGGCAGTTTAGGGGCCGGTGGGGCTAGACCGTAAGCTTTAGCCCGTATGTCGGCGGAGATGGACAAGGCCTGGAAACCCCAGGACATCGAGCGTGAGCTCTATCGCAGCTGGGAGGAGGCCGGGCTCTTCATAGCCGACCCGTCGTCGGACCGCCCCAAGTTCAGCATCGTGCTGCCGCCGCCGAACATCACCGGCGAGCTCCATCTCGGCCACGCGATGCAGCAGTCGCTGATGGACCTGTACTGCCGGTACAAGCGGATGCGCGGGTTCGAGGTGCTGTGGCTGCCGGGCACCGACCACGCCGCCATCGCCACCCAGAACGTGATCGAGCGGCAGCTGGCCGCCGAAGGGACCTCCAAGGAGGAGATGGGGCGGGCAGCGTTCGAGAAGCGCGTGGCCGCTTGGTACGAGAGCGTCGGCGCCACCATCGTCGACCAGGAACGCCGTCTTGGAGTGACCATGGACTGGTCCCGCAGCCGCTTCACCATGGACGACGCCTACGTCCGCTCTGTCCGCGAGGTCTTCGTCCGCCTCTACAACGACGGCCTCATCTACCGCGGGCCCCGGATAGTCAACTGGTGCCCGCGAGACAAGTCGTCCATCAGCGATCTAGAGGTGGAGTGGCGGGAGCAGGAGGACAAGCTCTACTACGTCCGCTACGACATGGTCGACGGCAGCGGCCACATAGTCGTGGCCACGGCGCGGCCCGAGACCATGCTGGCGGACACCGCGATCGCCGTGAACCCCAAGGACGATCGCTACAAGCACCTGATCGGGCGGAAAGCCCGGCTGCCGCTGGTGGGCCGGGAGCTGGAGGTGATCGGCGACGACGCCGTAGAGATGGAGTTCGGCACCGGCGCCCTCAAGGTCACCCCCGGCCACGACCCCATGGACTACGAGATCGGGCAGCGGCACGGGCTGGAGATCCTGAGCTGCATCGACAAGTCCGGCAACATCACCAGCGACGACTGGGTGCCCGACACCCTGCGCACGCTCGACGCCGCCACCGCCCGCGGCCGCATGGTGGCGATGCTCACCGAGCGGGACCACATGGTGAAGATCGAGCCCTACGTCCATTCGGTGGGCCACTGCGACCGCTGCGGCGAGATCATCGAGCCGCTCGTGGACGAGCAGTGGTGGTGCGCGATGGCCGAGCTGCGCGACCCTGCGGTGAAGGCGGTCGAGGATGGGAAAGTCGGCTTCTTCCCGGAGCGCTGGACTCGCGTCTATCTCGACTGGATGGCGGGACTCAGGGACTGGAACGTGTCTCGCCAGCTCTGGCTCGGACACCGCGTGCCGGTGTACTACTGCGCCAACGGCCACACCTTCGCGTCGGTCGATGAGCCGGCCGGGTGCCCCGAGTGTGGCGATCAGAAACTGCGCCAGGACCCCGACGTGCTCGACACCTGGTTCTCGTCGGCGCTCTGGCCATTCGCGACCATGGGATGGCCGGAAAAAACCAAGGACCTGGAGGCGTTCTTCCCCACCGACTACCTCGTCACCGACCGGGGCATCATCTTCCTCTGGGTGGCGCGGATGATCATGACCTCGCTGCGCTTCACCGGCGAAATCCCCTTCCACTCCGTCCTGATCACCGCCACCATCCAGGCGCCCGACGGCCAGCGGATGAGCAAGTCCAAGGGCAACGGGGTCAACCCGCTGGAGATGGTCGACCTCTACGGCGCCGATGCGGTGCGGGCCTGGGCCGCCGCGGTCGGGCTTCGTGGCCAGGACGTGCGCTTCGACGAAGAGCTGATCCGCTCCTACCAGCTGTTCGCGAACAAGCTCTGGAATGTGGCGCGCCTGGTGCTCTCGAACGTCGAAGGGGTGGCGTCGGAGCCGGTCGCGACAGCGGGCGAGCGGGATTGTTTCGACGCCTGGATCCTGAGCCGCCTGGACGCGACCATCTCCGAGGTCACCGACTCGCTGGAGCGACACCGCCCTGGTGACGGCATCACCGCGATCTACGAGTTCGCCTGGCACGAGTTCGCCGACTGGTACCTCGAGGCTGCCAAGCCCCGCTTCCGCGCGCCGGCCGACGACGCCGGGCACGTGGCGGCGGCATCCACGGCGCTCCACGTCCTCGACACCACGCTGCGCCTGCTGCACCCCTTCATGCCATTTGTGAGCGAGACGATCTGGACCCGGCTGCCGGGCGAGCGGCGGCCGATGATCGCGCGCGATGGCGGGGCCGCGTGGCCCGAGATGGCGGGGGCAGCCGACTCCGAAGGTGACGCGGCCATGACGTCCCTCTTCGAGCTGGTGCGCAACATTCGCGACGCTCGCAAGGACATTGGGGCCGGCGAGCGCGAGCGGCTTCAGGTCAAGGCGACCCGGCTCGGTCCCGACCCCTCCGCGCAGCTGCTGGACGGCGATTGCGGCCGCGCTGCGATCGGATGGCTGGCGTCGGTGGACTTCGCCGAAGCCCTGCCCCAGCCGGCAGCGCGGACTCTGGTGGTGGCGGGGCTGGAGCTGGCCATCGCCCCGCCGGTGAGCTCGGAAGCAGCCGTCGACCGCGGTGCCCTGGAGCGCGAACTCGAGGCGGCGCGGTCTAATATCGGGAGGCTGGAAAGCCAGCTCGCCAACCAGCAGTTCCTCAGCAAGGCCCGGCCTGAGGTGGTCCAGCAGGCGCGTGACCGGCTGGCCGCGGCCAAAGAGCGACTCGCAACCCTGGAGGACGCCTTCTCTCGTGCTTAAGAACCTCGGCTCCCTGCTGGTGATCCTGGGCATATATGCGGTCGTGCTGTATTTGGCGATCGCGTACTGGGCGCTCAAGGACGCTCGCGAGCGGTCCGATTCGGTAGGCCTCCACTACTTCGCCTTGTTCGTGAACCTGGTGCTGCCCCTACTGGGCCTGCTGGTCTACATGCTGGTTCGGCCCGGCACCACGATGGTGGAGAGGCGCGCCCTGGAGCTGGAATCAGAAGCCCTCAGCATGACCTCGGAGGAGGAGGATCTGCGGCCTTGCCCGGCTTGCGGCCGCGAGATCGAGAAGGACTTCATCCTCTGCCCCTACTGCCAGACGCGCTTTGCCAAGCGCTGCCCATCGTGCCAGAAGTCCGTGCGGCTGGGCTGGACGTTGTGTCCTTATTGCGCTACGAGCCTGGAAATGGGCAAGGTTTCGCGCGCCGCCGGTCGGGACTGACTCTTACTCTTCAGGTCCTCGCGCCAAGCCTGGTGCTTGGGGTGGGGGCGGTGGGTCTCCTGGTCTGGCCCCGAGCGCTGATCTTCATGGCCGGCGAGGCCGCCGCTTTGGCGCTCCTCCTCAGGCTGTGGGCGGTAACCGCGGGCGGATCGTTGTCGCAGTCCGTCTATCAGCCGCTGTCGGGCATCCAGCTTTCCTACCGGGTCGATCACCTGGGGCTGTTCTTCGCGATCACGGGGATCGCCCTGGGGCTGCTCCTGGCGCTGCCCTGGCTGGACCGGCCGTTGGCCCGCACCGGGCGCCGGGGGGCTTGGGTGCTGACGGCTCAATTCGGCATGGTCAGCGCGGTGCTGGCCGGCGGGCTCGAGACCCTGGCCGCCGGCTGGGCGATGGCGGTGGCCGGGCTGATCCTGCTGGCTCTGCTGCAGCGGCGGGTGGCTCCGCCGATCGCGATGGACGGACCGACCTCACGTTACGTGGCGATCCAGGCATCCGCCGCTGCCCTGCTGCTGGCCGGTGCGGTCGCCGCCGAGACCCGTGCGGGCACGGGCGCGTTCGACTCGATCCCGGTGAGCGCGTTCGACGTGCGCGGGGTGTTGCTGCTGGGAGCTGCCCCGATCGCGGCGCTGATGACGTTGCAGCTCCTCTGCCGGGCTCTTCACCGTCCGCTGCTGGCCTCGCTGGCCGCCGTGACGGTGGTGGTCCCGATGTCGGTCTATGTGCTCGTCCGCATCTACGACCTCGGCGGGGGGCGTCTTCCCGACAGCCGTCTGGGCGCCGCTCTGGTCGCTCTCGGCGGTGTCACCGCGCTGGGCTTCTCGGTCGCGTCCCTGTGGGCGGTTGACCTCGGCGCCGCGGTCGCGCGTTTGGTCCAGGCCGCCGCCGGGATCACGCTGGTGGCTCTGGGAGCTGGAACCGGCCTGGCCCTCGCTGTCGGAATCCTGGCGCCGATCAGCCTTGGCCTGGGGGTCGCGGCGCTGCTGACGACAGCCCAGGCCGGTGGGGGACGGCTGCCCGGCGCGACCCGCGCCTGGTCGCGCTGGTTGGTGGGAGCCCCGGTAGTGGTTGCGCTCGCGTGGACCGCGGGTCTGCCTGTGGGCCTGTCATCTTTCGAGCGCCTCGCCGCCGTAAGCGCCGGCTTCGACGCCGGCGGCCTGGCTGCCACTCCCAGCATCCTGGCCGTGCTGGCGCTACCCGTGATGCTGGTGGCGGCATACTACTGCGGCAGGTTTGGCGGCGGACGGGCTCCCATCGGTGAAGCCCGCACCCGGCTGCTGGTCCTCGGGGTCGCCCTGGTGGCGGCTGGGCTCGCCGTGCCGTCTCTGCAGACCCAGGCGGCGGGATTGGCGGCCGCCGTGTCGCGGCTGCCGGCGCCGGAGCTTCAGAGTGCGGTAGCGTCGGTACGACCGGGGGCGACCGGATCTGTGATCGCCGCGGCGCTGATAGCAATTGCCGCCGTCGGCGTGGCGGCGCAACGCCGCGTTCCTGTGGGCGACGGATTCCCGGGCGCGACGTTCTCGCTCCCGCCTCGGCTGGCGGTTGCACCGGGGATATACGGGATCAGGTTTGGTGCGGCGAGCCGCCGGCAGGGCGGTCGCATCGCGGCCTTGGTGCGCAGGCATTCGCTGGTTGCCGGGATCCTGGCTTGGGGCGGGGCGGCTTTCGCGGCCGCGACGTTGCTGCGATGACTGCGTCCCAGGCCGGAGAACTGTCGCTCGCCTGGCTGGCGCTGGCCGCCACGCTCACGGCGGTGCTTTCGCGCCGGGCATCCCGGCGGGGTTGGGCGGGGGCCGCCCTGCTGCTGTCGGGTTGGCTGGCCATCAGCGAGTCCCCGGCCCTCGGCTCTGCGCTTGCCGTGGCGACGGTGGCGGGGCTGGTCCTCGAAGGCGATCCGCCCCTGTCCGCGCCCGACTTCGCGCGGGTCACGCGGCGACTGGGGCTGCTGGCGGTGGCAGTGGTGGCCGCGGTGGTGGTGCTGGCGCGTTTCGCGCAGGTTGAGGCGTCGCAGGCACCTTATGCCTTCCCTCTTGTGGCGCTCGGGATGGTGTCGCTGATCGCGCTCTTCGCGGCCTCCGAGCCGGCCGAAGCCCAGCGGGCCGCTCGCCTGCTGCTGGCGGTCGCCGTGGCCGCCTGGACCGTCGCCACCGGCGGCAGCCAGCCGGCGGTGGCGCTGGCGGCGGCGGCAGCTCTTCCGACCCTGGCGGTGGCGTTCAATCCCGCCGCCGGCCACGAGGTCCGACAGTGAGCTACGAAGCGATCGACCTGGCCGCCCTGCTCGCGCTCCCGGCTGTCGCCGCTGCCATCTATCGTTTTCGCCCCGACACCGCCGCGCGGGTAAGCGTGATCGCGCTGATCGGGCTGGCCGCCGGGCTGGCCGTCCTGCCGGTGGATCGCCAGATCGGCGGCGGCGGCCTGGTCCTGGCCGTCAGCGGCTTCGGCAAAGGTGCCCTTTGGCTTTCGATGCTCGGCGTCGCCATCGCGGTGCTCGCCGTCAACCAGAGACCCGGCGCCGACGGCGCAATCGCCTGGTCCGCCCAGCTGGCCGCCACTCTGCTGGTGGCGGCGCGTTCCCCGGTTCTCATGCTGGCTGTGGTGATGGTCATAGCCGTGGTGCTGCCTCGTCTGGAGCCCGGGGTTGAGTTGGGCCTGGGCTGGTCCCGCTGCCTGATCGCGGGCGCCGCCCTGGTGACCGCGGCTCTGATGTCCTCGATCGCAGCCCCGCCGCGATTCAGCGATCACACCACCGCGGTGCTCCTGGTGCTGGGTTTCGCGATCATGCTGGGGGCGATGCCGTTCGGCGTGGGCCTGCGCCAGTGGCTGATCCACGCGCCCGCGAGGCTGGCGATTCTCGCTACCGGCTGCCTGGTGCCGGCGCTGGCGACCACCATGGTCAACGCTCTCGCCGATTTCAGTCAGGTGCACCTGGCGACATCGGCGGGCACGCTGATCGCAGCTTTCGGTGCTCTCACGCTGATCCTCGGTTCGATGGCCCAACTGGGTGCCTCGGGCTGGCGCGATCTCGCCGCGGATGGAGTGATGGCCGATCTCGGCCTGGTCATGGTCGGGATCGGCGCGCTTGATATCAACGGCCTCCAGGGGGCGTCGCTGGCGCTACTGGTGATGGTCCTGGCGCGACCCTTCCTCTACCTGCTGGAGGAGATGGCGATGTCTGGACCGTGGGCGTGGATGGGGGCGGGGGCGGCGCTGTTCGCCGCCTGCGGACTTCCGCCGACGGTCGGGTTCGCGGCCCGGCTGCTGCTGCTGGGCTCTGCCTTCCACATCCATCCCGTGCTCGCGGCTGCGGTTGTGGCCGGCATCGCGGTCGAGATCTTCGCCTCAGCCCGGCTGCTGCTGCGCATCGGCGTTCCCCTGGCGGGGCCCGAGCCGAGGACCGGGCTGGCGCCTTTGGCGATCGTTGTGGCAGGCCTGGTCGTCGCCGGCGGCCTGGTCCCGGCGGGGGTGCTGACGTACATCTGGAACCTTGGCTGACAGCCGGCCGGTAATCCTGGCGTCGGCTTCGCCACGGCGGCTCGAGCTGCTGCGCGCCGCCGGTGCACGCCCGGCGGTTGAGCCGTCCCGCTTTGACGAGGGCTCAGTGCGGGACCTACCGCCCCGCGCCCAGGCGCTGGCGGCGGCGCGCGGCAAGGCCATGGATGTTGCCGGGCGCCGGCCCAACTCGCTGGTCATCGGCGCGGATACCGTGGTCGCGCTGGGGCGGCGCGCGCTGGGCAAGCCTCGCGATGCCGGCGACGCCGCGGCGATGCTCACGAGGCTCGGCGGTCGCGACCACCACGTTCACAGCGCGATCTGCCTGGTAGCGCCCGGGGGCCGCCGCGTTTCCGGGCTCAGCTCGAGCGTGGTTCGCTTCAACCGCCTGACCCGAGCGCGGATTCTGACCTACGTCGCCGGTGGCGAGCCGATCGGCAAAGCCGGTGCCTACGCGATCCAGGGCGAGGCGGCCGAGTTCGCGCACGTGGTTCGCGGCCGCAGGGACACCGTCATCGGGCTGTCCACCGGACTTCTGCTTCGACTTCTCCGCCAGATCGAGGATCCGCTGGCGAAAACCCTCTCTGATAACCTCGATCCCTCTTGAGCGTGATCGATTGCACCCCGCAAATCCGGGTACCCGCGCACGCTCTGCGGGCGTGGGTGTGATGGTTTGCGGGGGCCCCGCACAGATTCTCCAATGAGTGTTATTGATTCAGTTCTCGGGTTGTGGTCCTCTGATATGGGGATCGACCTCGGCACCGCCAACACCCTGGTCCACGTCCGTGGCCAGGGCATTGTGCTCAACGAGCCGTCGGTTGTGGCGATGTCCAAGCCTGGAAACGTGGTGCTTTCGGTGGGGGTGGATGCGCGCAAGATGCTCGGCCGCACGCCCGCCGACATCGTCGCCATGCGCCCCCTCAAAGACGGCGTGATCGCCGACTTCGACGTCACCGAGCAGATGATCAAGTACTTCATTGCCAAGGTTCACAACCGCAGCTGGCACGTCAGCCGCCCTCGAACCGTGCTGGGTGTTCCCAGCGGCGTGACCGAGGTTGAGAAGCGCGCCGTCACCGACGCCGCCATCCACGCCGGCTGCCGCGAGGCCTACCTGGTCGAGGAGCCGATGGCGGCCGCGATCGGCGCCGGGCTGCCGATCCAGGAGGCCACCGGCTCGATGATCGTCGACATAGGTGGTGGCACCAGCGAGGTCGCCGTCGTATCGCTGGGTGGGATCGTCGCCAGCAAGTCGATCCGGATCGGCGGCGACGAGATGGACCAGGGCATCGTCCAGTTCGTGCGCCGCAACTTCAACCTCCTGATCGGCGACCGCACCGCCGAGGACATCAAGATCGCGATGGGCTCCGCGTACCCGCTGCCCGAGGACAAGAAGTTCCATGTCCGCGGGCGGGACCTCATGACGGGCCTGCCCAAGACCGTTGAGATGACAACCATCCAGGTCCGCGAGGCGCTCGCCGACGTGGTCACCGCGATCGTCACCACGGTCAAGGAGACGCTCGAGGACACTCCCCCGGAGTTGATCACCGACATCATGGACCGTGGCGTGATCCTGGCCGGCGGCGGCGCCCTGCTGCGCGGACTGGACGAGCTGCTGGCCCACGAGACGATGATGCCGGTCTACGTCGCCGAGGACCCGCTGACCACGGTTGTGCGTGGCACCGGGATCGTGCTGGAGGAGCTCGACACCCTCAAGCGGGTGGTGATCACCTCGCAGAAGGCCAAAGCCCTGCGCTGAGGCGCGGGTGCCCGCGTTGCCGCGGGTGAAGCGCCCAATCTGGCTTAATCCGCCGCTGTTAACCTTGCTCCGATGATGCGACGGGGCTCGCAGATTCGAGCCATATCCTATTTCGTGATCGCGGTGGCGCTGGCCATCGTGCTGATCAGCGTCGGCCAGAGCCTTCACTTCGACGCGGCGCGTTCGGTGACCTCCAACGTGCTGTCGCCGCTGCAGGGATTCGTCAGTGGCGTGACCAACGGTGTCGGCGGCGCGATTTCCACGATCAGGTCCGTCGGCGACCTGGCCGACGAGAACAAGCGGCTCAAACAGCAGGTGGGCGACCTCCGCCACCAGCTGGCCGATCAGCAGCTTTCGGGTCTGACCGACGAGCAGCTCAAGTCGATGCTGGGTCTCCGCGACAACCTCCACATCCACACCGTCGCTGCCGACGTCATTGGGCTGGACCCCGAGGGACTGACCCAAACGATGACCATCCACGCCGGCTCCAAGCAGGGGGTGCGGCCGGGTATGTCAGTGCTCGGGCAGCACGGCCTGGTCGGTAGGGTGTCGTCGGTTCAGTCAAATACGGCCGCGGTCCGGCTCATCAGCGACCCCCAGCTGCCGGTCAACGTCGAGCTTGCGACGAGCCACCTGGGCGGCACCCTGACCGTCAACAATGGCCAGCTGGTCGACCAGATCCTGGGAGCGCCGACAGACGTCAAGGTCAACCGATCCGACCTGCTGGTCACCTCGGGCCTGGGCGGGAACTACCCCAAGGGGTTGCCCGTCGCCGAGGTTTCGAAGTTCCAGTACCGGCCGGCGGAGATAACACAGACCGCGGAGGTGGCGCCGCTCGACGACCTCGCCCACCTCGAGTACGTGATGGTGGACATCGACTTCGTGCCGGAGGGCGGACAGTGAGCCTCTGGCTGGCTTTCCCGATGCTGGTGCTGCTCTCGGTGCTCCAGACGTCGATGGTGCCGCAGCTAGCCATCGGTGGGGCGCGTCCGCAGCTGGTGCTGGTGTGGGTCGTCTGCTGGGCGGTGGTCAGGGGTAGGGGAGAGGCGATGACATGGGCGATCTTCGCCGGGCTGCTGCTCGACCTGCTCTCGCAGATGCCGCCGGGGGCGCACCTCCTGGCTCTCACCCTGGTCGCCTTCATCGCCGACCTCGGTCACACAGTGATGCAGGGCAGCACCGCGCTCTTCGCGGCGGCCGCAGTGTTCGCCGCCAGCCTGGTCTACGGGATCGTGCTGGTCTTGGTCCTGGCGGCCACCGGTCGCCCCGTCGAGCTTGCCGACACCGTTGTCCTCAACATCTTTCCCGGCGCCCTGTACAACCTCGCCGTCCTGGTGCCGATCTTCATCTTCCTGCGCGGGTTCGATCGTCGCTTCCCGGTCTCAGTCCTGCCCGCGTGGTGAGATGGCCGCGCCGGCAGCGGCGTTTGATCGATCCCAATAACCCCCGGCCTCGCCTCGCCGCCGACGCCACCCGACCGGACGAGAACCCATTTGGCCCGCGCTCGGTCGAACAGCAGGCGCTCGACCGGCCGATATCGCCACGGCTGGCGCTCTCCGGGCTGTTGGTCCTGGTCGCCTTCGCGGGGCTGGTCTACAACCTGTTCGCGCTGCAGATCACGCAGAGCAACCGCTTCGCGGCGCTGGCCGAAGGCAACCGGATCCGCAAGGAGACCGTGCTGGCGCCGCGCGGGATCATCTTCGACCGTCACGGTGTCCAGCTGGTGCAGAACATCGGCAGCTACGCGCTCGCGATCGTTCCCTTTGACCTGGCCAAGGGCCATGGCCGTCCCGACGAGCTGCGACGGCTGCAGGAGCTGACCGGGATCGCCGCCGGCGAGATCCAGCGCCAGGCCGACCTCAATGCCGCAGAGCCTTTCCAGCCGGTCGTGCTCAAGAAGAACCTCGACAACGCCACCTACCAAGCGATCTCGGAGAACCTGCCCAACCTGCCTGGTGTCCGCCTACAGATCGACTCCACCCGGCACTACCTGGAGGGCGCTGCGCTCTCGCACATCCTGGGCTACGTTGGCAAGCTCGACCCAGACGAGTACAAGGCGCTCAAGGACAAGGGCTACCTGCTCAACGACCAGGTCGGCAAGACCGGCCTCGAGTACCAGAGCGAGAAATACCTTCGCGGCACCAGCGGCGACCGCGTCATCGAGACCGACGCCCAGGGGCGACAGGTCCAGGTGGTCTCACAAAGCGACCCCATTCCCGGGGACAACGTCTACCTGAGCCTGGACCTGGGCCTGCAGAAGGAGGTTGTCAAGGATCTGCAGGCGGCGATGGACTCCCAGCATCAGAAGCTCGGCGGCAACAAGGCGCTGGCCGGCGCCTCGATCGTCATGAATCCCCAGACCGGTGAGATCTACAGCCTTGTCAGCCTGCCGGACTACAACCTCAACCAGTTCGCCAACGGAATCACCGAGGCGCAGTACCAGGCGCTCACGACCGACCCGCGCCTGCCTCTGCTCGACCGCGCGATAAGCGGCCTCTATCCGCCGGGGTCGACGTTCAAGCCGGTCACCGGGTCGGCGGCGCTGCAGGCTGGGACGATCAGCCAGGGGTCGGGCATCTTCTGCCCCGGCTTCCTGCAGCGGGGGGCCACCCGCTTCAACTGCTGGCTCGGCTCCGGGCACGGCAACCAGAACGTGATCCAGGCAATCGCCCACTCTTGCGACGTGTTCTTCTACACCGTCGCTGACCAGATGGGGGACAAGATCCTCAACAAGTTCGCCCAGGACTTCGGCGTCGGCCGCAAGTCGGGCATCGACCTCGGCGGCGAAGCCAAGGGAATCGCCCCCGACCGGGATTGGAAGAAGGTCTACTTCGCGGACGCCTACGCCTCCACCGGCGATCCGGGCTGGCAGGACTCCTACTGGTACGAGGGCAACACCATCACCTACGGGATCGGCCAGAGCTACCTCCTGGTGACCCCGCTGCAGGACCTGCAGTGGACCGCCACTGTCGCCAACGGCGGCCACTACCTACGGCCGCAGGTGACCAACCACATCACCTCGGCCGCCGACGGCTCGATGGTGAAGCCGTTCGCGCCGATCCTGGACCACAACGTCTCGGTATCGCCTGCGGTGCTCGCCATCATCCGCGAAGGGCTTCGTGAGGCTGCCTCTCCCGGTGGCACGTCCGGGTTCATCTGGACTCAGAAGCAGTTCGCCAACGTCCCCTCGCCGAGCGGCAAGACCGGAACCGCCCAGTACGGCACCGCGGACGCCAAAGGCAACTACGCACTCCACGCGTGGTACACCGCATACGCCCCCGCGGTCGATCCCGAGGTCGCAGTGATCACCTTCGTGGAGGGCGGGGGCGAGGGACATGAGGGTGCCTCCCCGGCGGCGGCCCAGATCCTCAGCTACTACTTTGCCCACCGCGACCAGATCCGCTCCACCACGACCGCGGCTCCCGGCTCCACCGCCGTCGCCTCTGCCACGACGCCACCGGGCTGATGGCCGTGGTCATGCCCAGAGAGGGCGCCGCGGTTTGGCGCCGCTACGACTACGTGATGGGCCTCTTCCTGCTGATGGTCCTGGTTCTTGGAGCCACCGCGATCTTCAGCGCCGCCGGCGCCGGCAACCGCGGGGAATTCGTGCGCCAGGTGATCTACATCGCGCTGGGTTTCGGCGTCCTTCTGTACTTCTCGCTCACCGACTACCGCGCGCTGGGGCGCCTTTACGGTCTCACTTACATCCTGATGCTGCTGCTCCTGGTGCTGGTCCGGGTCGCCGGTCACCAGGCGCTGGGAGCCCAGCGCGAGATCAACCTCGGCCTCTTCGAGCTGCAGGCCTCGGAGATCTCGAAGTTGATGATGATCATCGTCCTGGCGCGCTTCTTCAACAGCCGTCGCGAGAGAATTCGCAGCCCGGTCACCTTCGTGGTGGCGATCGTCCTGGTCGCCCCCCCGACGCTCCTGATCCTGGCCCAACCCGACCTCGGCACCGCGCTCGTCTACGTCGGCATCTTCTTCGGCGTCGCCTTCATGGCCGGAGTCCCCAAGCGCTACATGATCGGCCTGGTGGTGCTGTCCGCGGCTGCTCTTCCGCTGGTAGTCAGCCGCCTACAGGGTTACCAACGGACCCGGCTGATCACCTTCCTGAACCCTGGCTCGGACCCCTCCGGGGCCGGCTACAACATCCTCCAGGCGAAGATCGCGGTGGGCTCGGGCGGGTTGTTCGGCAAGGGTTTCCTGACCGGCACCCAGGGTCAGCTGGGCTTCGTGCCGAGCCGGGTCACCGACTTCATCTTCGCGATCTTCAGCGAGGAGTGGGGCTTTGTCGGCGGCATGATATTGCTCGCACTGTTCTTCGTCGTGCTGCTCCGCCTATTCCGCGCCGCCCACCTGGCACGGGATTCATTCGGCGCCCTGCTGGCGTTTGGAGTGGCCACGATGATCGCGTTCCAGGTCGTCGTCAACGTGGGGATGAACATCGGCGTGATGCCGGTGGTGGGAATCCCCCTTCCGTTCATCTCCTACGGGGGCAGCTCGATGCTCACCAACATGGCCGCCATCGGCATGGTGCAGAGCGTGATCATCCACCACAAGGACCTGATGTTTTGATGGCGCGTCGCGCTGTCTGGATCCTGTGCGCCGCGTTTGCGAGCTCGAGCCTCGGCCTGAGCTCGTGCAGCTTCATCCCAGGCGACATCAACCTGATCGTCAAGCAGAAGGACCAGACGCCGCAGTCGGGTCCCACCGACTTCAAGACCATCGAGATCGAGGTCGACAACACCGGTTCTGGCACCGCCCGGGGCATCGTCCTGCGCGACGCCCTCCCGACGGGCTTCAGCTACGTCAGCACCAAGCCGACCGCCGGGTCCGCGATCAGGACCCGCACCGCTGATCCACCGATCCACAGCCCCTCACCGACGTGGGCGGCGTGGAGCATTCCCGGAGGCAGCGCCCGTTCGCCCGGCAAGCTGGTCCTCGACTTCCTGGTCGCGGTCAGCGCCGCACCGGGGCGGACGCCGAACTTCGTCGAGGTCACCAGCGATGACGCCGACCCGGTGGCCGCGCCCCCGCTTGGGCTCTCGGTGCAGCCGACGGCGGCGATGGATCTCCGAATCGCCGCGGGTCGCGGCACGGTGGCCCAGGGGCAGACGGTGCGCTACACCATAACCGTCCGCAACACCGGCACCGCGCCGGCGCAGGCAACCTTCATCTCCGCGGCGCTTCCCTCAGGCTTCATATTCGTAAATACGATCGAGATCTCGGGGAACTCGGCCCGGATCGGGAGCACCAATCCACTGCCGAAGAGCCTGCTGCCGTCATGGGGCACCTGGGACGTTCCCGAGCAGGAGCCCGGCAGCCCGCCGGGGACGCTGAGGATTGTCTTCGACGCCAACGTCGTCCCCAGCGATCCAACGGGCAACTACCCGATCAGCGTCACCATCACCTACAACGACCTTCCCGCCCAGACGGTCGCCGACCAGGCGGTGGTGAACGTGACCAAGAAGCCCTGATCGGTCTGGGTGTGGCCGGGGTCATGTTAGAATCGCGGCTCGCGCCACCTGACGTCTAAGCACGCTCGGAGCTGGCCCGGACCAAAGTGATGGAAGCAATCGTCAAGATCAGTGGCAAGCAGTACCGCGTTGCCGAGGGCGCGCGGCTGACCGTTGATCGCCTCGCGTCCAAGGTTGGCGATGAGGTGAGCTTCGGCGATGTTCTGCTGCTTGCGGATGGCGCCAAAGCCACCATCGGCAAGCCGTTGGTCGAAGGCGCCGCGGTCACCGCGCGCGTGGTCGCCGCGACGCGCGGCCCCAAGATCGTGGTCTACAAGTACAAGGCCAAGAAACGCTACCGGCGCACCCAGGGCGCCCGTGCCGAGCAGAGCCTGCTCGAGGTGATCGCGGTTAGCGGACCTGGCTCCAAGAAGGCCGCGGCCCCGGCGAAGGCCCAGGCCGCACCCGCAAAGGCCGGCACCGCCGAGTCGAAGACGGCCAAGGCCGAGAGAACCGCCGCCAAGCCGGCGCCCAAGAAAGTAAGCGATGGCACATAAGAAAGGCGGGGGGAGCTCCCGCAACGGTCGCGACAGCAATGCGCAGCGTCTGGGCGTGAAGCGCTTTGGTGGCGAGCTGGTAACCGGTGGCACGATCATCGTGCGCCAGCGGGGCACGCGGATCCACCCCGGCGAGAACGTCGGTCTGGGCCGCGACCATACGCTTTTTGCGCTCGCCGACGGCACCGTCAAATTCATCGACTTTGGCGACGATCGCAAGCGTGTCAGCATCATCCCGGTGGCCGCCGGCGCCTCGTCGCCGAGCTCGGCCGAGACCGAGCCCGCCCGGAAGGCGGACAAGGCTACCACCGAAAAGACGGCGTAGAGCTCCGCGCGCGTGTTCCTGGACGAGGTCCGGATCCATGTGCGTTCGGGCGCCGGCGGATCTGGCGCAGTCACCTTCAGGAAGGAGAAGTACGTCCCTCGGGGCGGCCCTGACGGCGGCGACGGCGGGCGTGGCGGTGACGTCATCCTGGTCGCCAGCAAGGGCCTGACCAGCCTGGCGCATTTCAAGGGCCGGCGCCTGCTGGCGGCTCAGCGGGGAGGAGCAGGCTCGCGCAATCTTCGCCACGGCGCCGCGGCGGACCCCGTCCGGGTGCTGGTGCCGTTGGGCTCCACGGTGCGGGATGCGCAGAGCGGCGAGCTCATCGGCGAGCTCAACAGCGACGGCGAGGAGCTGGTGGTCGCCAGGGGCGGTCGCGGCGGTCGCGGCAACGCCCACTTCGCCGACAGCCGCAACCAGGCTCCCCGATACGCCGAGCTGGGAACGCCGGCCGAGGAGAAAGAGGTGATCCTGGAGCTCACGTTGATCGCCGACGTGGGCCTGGTGGGCGCCCCCAACGCGGGCAAGTCCACGCTGCTGGCGGGGCTGACCGCCGCCACGCCCAGGATCGCGAGCTATCCCTTCACCACACTGGAGCCGAACCTTGGAGTGGTGTCCTTCGAGGACGGCGAGCGGCTGGTGCTGGCGGATGTCCCCGGCCTGATCGAGGGCGCCTCCGAGGGAGTGGGGCTGGGTACCGAGTTTCTCAAGCACCTGTCAAAGACCGCCGTACTGGTCCATGTCGTCGATGCCTCCCTGGCGCCGCTTGAGGCTCGGGCCGCCTACGACCACGTCGTTTCAGAGCTTCGCCAGTACGACGAGCAGCTGCCGGGGCGTGTCCGCGTCGTCGCCCTTAACAAGATCGATCTCCCCGAGGCGGAGCTGACCGCCCGGCGCCTGGCCAAGGACCTGAAGGCCGAGGGACTGGTCTTTCACAAGGTCTCGGCCCGCGACGGGTACGGCCTGGAGCCGCTTCTCGATTCGATCCGAGCCTCCTCACGGACCGGGAGGCGAACGCGTCCCGCGGCGCTGCGGATCTACCACCCCGAACCAGCACTGGAGAAGATCCGGGTTCGGCGGCGCGAGGACTCCTACCAGGTGCTCGGCAAAGGCGTTGAGGCGATCGTGGCCCGCACCGACGTCAACAATCCCGAGGCGCTGGCGCGGATGCGCCGTCAACTTGACGTCGCCGGCCTGCGAGAGGCGCTGCTCGACGCGGGCGCCGGGGTCGGCGACACCGTCATGATCGGCACGGTGGAGTTTCTGTTTGACCCCGACCTCTAGGCCGGCGCGGATCGGCGTTTTCGGAGGTACCTTCGACCCGATTCACCGTGGCCATGTCCAGGTGGCCGACGAGTGCGCGTCCGCCCTCGACCTCGATGTGGTCCTGATGATCCCGTCGTTCCGGCCGCCTCACCGGCCCCAGCCGCAGGCGTCTCCCGCCGACCGCCTGGCCATGGTGCGGCTGGCGGTCGAGGGGCATCCCCGCCTGCAGGCATCCGATATCGAGGTAAACCGAGGCGGCGTCTCCTACACGGTCGACACGATTCGGGCCCTGGTCGCCGAAAGTCCATCCGCGGAGCTGACGCTACTGCTGGGCTGGGACGCCGCCCGGGAGTTTGGCGAGTGGCACGACGCGGCCGAGATCGCCCGGCTGGCGCGCGTCGCCGTGTTCAACCGCAGCGGTGCCGGCGCCGCCAGCTCCGGGGACCTGGCGGTACTCGGCCTGCCGGCGGACGCGGTCTACGTGGAGGTGTCATCACCGTTGCTTTCGGCCACTTCGGTGCGCCAAATCTTGACCCGCGAAGGCGCCGGCGAGGACCTGCTGCCATCCGCGGTGGCGTCATTCATTCGAGATCGCGGCATATACCGGGAGAAATAGTGCGTCTGTGTCATAATTCCGCCGAGTGACATCCCGACAGCTGGTCCGGCTGGTTCGTGACGCCGCCCTGGCCAAGAAGGCCCGGGACGTGGTCGATATCGACCTCCGTAAGAAGAGCTCACTGGCCGACTTCTTCGTGATCTGCGAGGGCGACACCGATCGCCAGACCCGCGCCATCGCCGACGGGATTCGGGAAGCTGCCAAGGCCAAGGGCCTCTCGCCGCTGCACACCACCGGCGAGAAGGACGGCGCCTGGATCCTGATGGACTACGTCGAGGTTGTGGTTCACGTGTTCCTACCCGGGGAGCGTGCCTTCTACGATCTCGAGTCGCTCTGGACAGCCGAGCCGATGGTCGAGCTGGCCCGGCGCCGGCGGGCTGAACGGGCATGATCCAGCCACGCCCGCGCGGCGGCAGGGCCTCCGAGCGCAAAAGCGATCGGACGCGCCGCCGCGTTCTCAACGCCGCCAAGCAGCTGTTCGACCGCAAGGGTTACCGCGACACCACCATCGACGACATCACCCGCCGGGCCAACATCGCCCACGGCACCTTCTATCTCTACTTCCATGGCAAGCGGGACCTCCTCAAGGAGCTCCTGGAGCAGACCTTCGCCGAATTCGACGCCATCGTCAGCGTCCCGTTTCAAGTCGAGGACATCCACGACCTGCTTCGCAAGGCGCTCGAGACCTACCAGCGCAACCAGTTGTTGATGCGGGTGCTTCGCGAGGCGTCGGCGGCGGACGCGTTTTTCCGAGAGCACTACGACGAGTTTTTTGTCGAGCTGCTGGTCAATCACCTGTGCCAGACGATTTCGAGCCTGCAGGAGCTGGTGCCTGAGTCTTCACGGCCGGTCGACCCTCGGGGCGCCGCCCGAGCCATCGTCGGCATGATCGAGAGTTTTGCCTACGGCGTCTTTATCGGTGGCGAGGACTACTCACTCGACCTCGTCGTCGACACCCTCACCCATTTCTGCGTCAGCGCCATCGCCGTCCCGGCCTCCGGCGCGCTCGACCTCGAGGACAGGGCGGCCCAGGGTTAGCCCTGGCGCCGGCGGTCGCCGGACGGCGCCTCAGTAAACTCACCGGATGCCAGGCGCGGGAGGCCTCATCGACGACCTGTTGCGTCGCCGCGTGCTCATCCTCACGGGCAAAGGGGGTGTGGGCAAGAGCACCACATCGGCGGCGCTGGCACTGCTCGCCGCAAATGACGGCAAGCGGGTGCTGGTCATCGAGGTCGACGCCAAGGGCAACGTGCCCGACTTCTTCGACACTCGGAGGGTGGGCTTCAAATACCGCCGGCTCCACAAGAACGTGTGGGGCCTCTCGATGCAACCCAAGGACTCGATGCAGGAGTACCTCTCGCTGATGCTGCACCTGCCGGGCTTCTCGTTGAAGCCGATGCAGGGCTTCATCGAATACACGTCGGGAGCGATCCCGGGCCTCAAGGAGATCCTCGTCACCGGCAAGGTCTATTACGAGGAGAACGCCAGCGAGAACGGCGGCCCGAGGTGGGACCTGATCGTCGTCGACGGCGCTCCAACCGGGCATGTGGTGTCCCAGCTGGGGGCCGCCCGCCATCTCTCGACGCTGGTGCGGTCGGGCCCGATCCACGACCAGGCGGTCCGGATAGCCAACCTGCTGAGTGATGTCGAACGCACCGCTGTGGTGCTGGTGACGATCGCCGAGGAGATGCCCGTCAGCGAGACCATCGACCTGGCCGACCGGTTTGCCGACGAGACCGACATCACCCCCGCCGCGCTGCTCGTCAACCAGCTGCAGCCCGAGATCGTCTCGGACGCCGACCTGCCAGCGTTCAAGCGCCTGGTCAGCGCCGCCGGACGCAAGGACTTCCTGCAGCGCTATCCCGACGGCGATCCGCTGCTCGGCGCCGGCGAGATGATGTTGGAGGCCCAGGGACGGTCGCAGCACCTGGGCAAACTGCTGGCCCGGTCTCTGAAGCTGCCCACCCTCAACATTCCGTACGTCTTCCAGCGCAACCACGGGTTCGCCTTCACGCGGACCATGGCGCGCGCCCTGGACGACCTGCGATGACCGTCGACGAGCTCCTCAAGCCCGGGATCCTGGTCCTCTGCGGCAGCGACGGCGTCGGCAAAACCACCACCGCGGCGGCGCTCGCCGCGCGGGCCGCGGTCAGGGAGGACATGCACGTGGCGGTGCTGACGATCGATCCCGCCCGGCGACTGGCCAACGCCATGGGCCTCGCCAAGCTGGGCAATCGCCTGCGCCAGGTCAACCTCTCGGCCGCCGCCGCCACGACCGCAAGGGGGAAGCTCGAGGCGGGGATGCTGGAGACCAAGAGCGCTTGGGACCAGCTGATCATCGAGCAGGCCGGCAGCCGCGAGAAAGCCGACAAGATCCTGGCCAACCCCTTCTACAAGGAGATCTCGGGTGCGTTTGTCGGCTCCCACGAGTACATCGCGATGGAGCGCCTGTACGACCTGCACCAGTCGGACAAGTACGACCTCATCGTCCTGGACACCCCTCCCAGCCGAAACGCCCTGGATTTCCTGGAGGCCCCCAACCGGATGACAGAGCTGGTCAGCGGAGGCCTGCTGGGGCTGCTTGCCCGCCCCGGGATGTTCGCCGGCAAAGTAGGCCTGCGCATGTTCAGCCTCACCGCCAAGCCGATCATGCGCATCGCCGACAATCTTCTCGGTGGCAGCACTCTAAGCGAGCTGTCGGAGTTCCTGGTCAGCGTCGAAGACATGTACGGCGGCTTCAAGGCGCGAGCGGAGGGTGTCTACAGCCTGCTCGGGCAGGCGTCCACCAGCTTCCTGGTGGTCACCACGCTGGAGGATGTGCCTTTCGAAGAGGCACGATTCTTCGTCGAGAAGCTGAGCCAGGCCGGCATGCACCTGGTCGGCGCGATCGTGAACAAGCGCCTGCCGTCCTACCTCCTGGACCCCGCTGCCACCAACCTGGCTCGACGCCTGCTGGAGCGCTCGCCCCCGGTGGAGCGGGCGCTGGCGGAGAACTTTCTGGCCTACCGAACGCTGGGCCAGCGCGACAACGACTTGATGGGCCGCATCGCCGAGTTGGGGGTACCGTTGCTGGGATCGGTGCCCCGGATGTCCGAGCCGGTGGGCGATCTCAGCGGGTTGCTCGAAGTCGGAAGGCTGCTGGCCGAAGGCGCCTGATTCGGCGCCGGCTCATGTCTCAACCGTACGCCGGTGCGTAAGTCGGTATCGCGCTTCGGCTTTCAGGGTGTTACAACACCAAAATGATGCTGCGGCTGGGACGCCGTGTAACACATGCCAAATCGCCGCCGCCGCCGACGGGCTCGTTGCCATGTCAAGATCGCGGCTGCGGGCGGTCGAACGCGGTTCCCTGCGCCTACAAGGACCGGCGACAGCGGGCGTGCGACACCGCGTGGTGCCCCGACCACTACGCGGTGGTGGGCGGCGTTCCCTACTGCCGCCGCCATGCGGGCGTGGTCCGGGCGCTGGCGGCACAGCCGCCGGAGCTGCGGCTTAACCCCGACGTCGGCAACCGCGCCGCCTCCCTCTGCGAGTGGATCGGCAACGACCTGGCGGCGGGGGTCCGAGCCATGCTCAAAGTCGCCCAGGGAGTGCAGTCGGGCTGGAACCTCTCCGAAAGCGGTCTCACCAGCGTCATCGAGGGGACCCCCAGATCGATGGTTTGGACCCGCGGCTGGATGCTCAGCGACCACACCGGCAAGCAGATGAGGGTGACCATCTGGGTCGACGAGTCTCGGCCTTCGGAGGTCCTGGTGCGCGTTGACGCGACCGAAGTGGCTCGCTTTGTTCCGCCCTGGATCGTCGAACGTCGCGGCGGCTCCAGGCTTGACCTGGGCGTCGAACGCGAGCAGCGCGAGTACCTTCGCAGCAGCGTCCTGGAGGCGATCGCCGCAGCCACCACCCGGGGGGAGTCCTTCGCCGAGATCGGCCGGGTCGTCGAGCGGCTGGCTCACAGCGAGGAGCGGTTCCGCGAGAGCGAGGAGCGCAGCCGCGCGGTGCTGGAGAACGTCGCCGACGGCATCATCACGCTGGGAGAGGGCGGCGTCATCGAATCTCTCAACCCCGCGGCCCGCCGGCTGCTCGGATACAGCGGGACCGAGCTGGTGGGGCGCAGCATCGGCGAGTTGGTGCTCGGCCCTGACGGCGCGAGCATGCTGCTGGACCTCGACGAATGGGCATCACGGACTGACCCCACGGAGATCATCGCCCGGCGCGCCGACGGAGCCACATTCCCCATCGACTTCGGGATCAGCGAGATGCACCTCGGCACGCGCCGGCTCTTCATCGCCACCTTCCGCGACATCTCGGAGCGCAAGGCTCAGACCGAGGCGATCGAGTATCAGGCGCTCCACGACGCCCTCACCGGGCTCCCCAACCGGACCCTCTTCAGCGATCGCTTGCAGCAGGCCCTGCTGACGGTGCAGCGAACCAACCAGACCCTGGCCATCCTGCTCATCGACCTCGACCGTTTCAAGGACGTCAACGACACCCTTGGCCACGAGCACGGCGACGCTCTCCTGCAGGAGATCTCGGCGCGCTTGCGCGGGGCGCTGCGCGAGGCCGACACGGTGGCCCGCTTGGGTGGCGACGAGTTCGCGATCCTGCCCTCGGGCGGGGTCGGGGGAGAGGCACTGGAAGCGACCGCCGAGAAGCTGCTGGAGGCGCTGCGAAAGCCGATCGAGCTGCTCGGCAACACCGTCGACGTCGACGCCAGCATCGGTGTCGCCCGCTACCCCGAGGACGGCGACGAGGCCAACGTGCTGCTCCGCCGCGCCGACGTGGCGATGTACCAGGCCAAGCGCACCCGCAGCGGCTACGCGCTCTACTCGCCCGACCAGGACTTCCACAGCGCCGCCCGCCTGGCCATGATCGGAGAGCTGCGGCTCGGCATCAGCCGCGAGGAGCTGGTGCTCCAGTACCAGCCCAAGGTGGACTGCAAGACCGGCTCGCTGACCGGCGTCGAAGCCCTGGTTCGCTGGGCCCATCCCCGCGACGGCGTCCTTGGCCCGGATCGGTTCATCCCCGCCGCTGAGGAGAGCGGGCTGATCTGGCCGCTGACGATCTGGGTGCTCAACCAGGCGCTGCGCCAGGTGAGGCGATGGGCCGACGAGGGTCACGACATCGGGGTCGCCGTCAACCTCTCACCGAGGAACCTGCAGGTGGTCGAGCTCGAGCTCACCATTGCCGAGCTGATCGACGCCTGGGAGGTCGAGCCCGGCAAGCTGACGCTGGAGATCACCGAGAGCATGGCGATGGCTCCGGGGTCCCACGACGCGATCGCGCGCCTTCGCGCGCTGGGGGTCAGCCTGGCGATCGACGATTTCGGCACCGGCTACTCCTCGCTGGCCCATCTCAAGAGCCTGCCGGTGCAGGAGATCAAGATCGACCAGTCCTTCGTTCGCGATCTCGCCAACAACATCGATGACGCCGCCATCGTTCGGTCCACCATCGATCTCGGACACCACCTTGGCTTGCGGGTGGTCGCCGAAGGCGTCTCCGACGCCAACTCGATGTGGATGCTCGAGCGCTACGGCTGCGACGTGGCCCAGGGGAACCACGTCAGCACTCCGCTGACCGGTGACGAGGTGCTGCGCTGGCTGGCGGACCCGGATTCGGTGCACCGGGCCGGCCGGGCCGGCTGACTCAGCTCGCGGCGGCCGGCGGCGTCCACCAGGGTGGCGGCTGCGCGGTGCGCACCGACGACGTCCATTCGTTGACACCGTTGCCGATGCCAAGCCGGCTGCCGATGCTGACTGCGCACCCGATACTGACTCCGGAGCCGATCGCGACCACGCATCCGACGCTGACGCCCGAGCCGACGCTGACCACGGAGCCGCTGCTGATGGCGTTGCCGAAGGCGATAACCGAGCCGCCCTGCAACAGGTTGAAGGCGCTGGCGAGGTTGCCCAGGCTGAGGAGGCTTCGCAGGCTCAGTAGGTTGCCGACACCGACCAGCGCTCGGCTGGAGACGACCTCCAGGGAGTCGACCACTCCGCGCCGATCGGCCATCGAGTCGGACTAATAGGCCGCCAGCCGGCGGAGGCTCTCGGCGATGCGCTCGGGGTTGGGCAGGAAGGCCTCCTCGAGGCCGACAGCGAACGGCATCGCCGGGCTGTCGGGACCGGTCAGGCGCATCAGAGGAGCGTCGAGGTGCTCAAACGCCTGCTCCGCGATCAGCATCCCGACCTCGCTGGTCACGGCGCAGAAGGGGTTGGCCTCGGTCAGCAGTAAGACCTTGCCCGTGTTGCGTGCCGTCGCCAGGATGGCCGCATCGTCGAGAGGCTTGAGGGTTCTCAGGTCGAGCACCTCGACGTCGATGTTCTCCTGGGCCAGGTGGGCGGCGGCCTTGAGGGCCTGGTGGACCATCAGCCCGTAGGTGATCACCGAGAGGTGACGCCCCTCCCGGACGATCCGGGCCCTCCCGATGGCCAGCGCGTAGGGCCCCTCGGGGACGATCCCCTTGATCAGCCGGTAGGCCCGCTTGTGCTCCAGGAAGAGCACCGGGTCGGGGTCCCGGATGGCGGCGATCAGCAGCCCCTTGGCGTCGTAGGGGTTGCTGGGGGCAATCACCTTCAGCCCCGGGGAGTGGCAGTACATCGCCTCCGGCGACTGCGAGTGGTAGAGGGCGCCGTGCACCCCGCCGCCGAAGGGCGCGCGCACCACGATCGGGCAGGGGAAGTCGCCTAGAGTGCGGTAGCGGGTGCGGGCGGCCTCGTTGACGATCTGGTTGAAAGCCGGGTAGCTGTAGTCGGAGAACTGCATCTCGGCGATCGGCCGCAGCCCGGCGAAGGCCGCGCCCACGGCGGTGCCGGCAATCTGGGACTCGGCGATCGGGGTGCTGAAGCTGCGCCACTCTCCGAACCGTTCGCGAAGGCCCTCGGTGGCCCGGAACACGCCACCGGCCCCGACGTCCTCGCCCATCACGAAGACGCGAGGGTCGACCTCCATCTCGTCGGCCATCGCTTCGCGGATGGCTTCGAGCATGTTCAGCTCGCGGCCCTCCGCCGGCGGCTGGTCCGGTGCCAGGTCATCGGCGGCCGGCTCCGAGGTCGAGTACACGTGGGTGGTCAGTGTCTCCGGATCGGGGTCGGGCGCCGCCTCGGCCGCCGCCTGGGCGGCGTCGACGGCGGCGTCGATTTCCGCGGTTATGGCGTCGTCGTCGGCCTCTGTCAGCATGCCCGCCCTGACCAGCGTCGCCCGGAACGCTGATACCGGCTCCGAGCCGCGGTGCGTCTCCACCTCCTCGGATGTCCGGTAGCGGCGGTCGTCGTCGTCCGATGAGTGCGGAGTCAGCCGGTAGACGATCGCCTCCACCAGCGTCGGTCCCTTACCGCTGCGGGCGCGTTCCATGGCGCGACTGGTGGCCTCGTAGACGGCGACCGGGTCGTTGCCGTCGACACGCTCGCCAGGGAAGCCGTACCCCGCCGCCCGCTCGGCCACTCCCACCGGCATCTCCTCATCGGTGGGGACGGTGATCGAGTAGCCGTTGTTCTGGCAGAAGAACACCACCGGAAGCTTGTGGATCCCGGCGAAGGACATCGCTTCGTGGAAGTCCCCCTCGGCGGTGGCGCCCTCGCCGAAACACGTCAGGCAGGCGGCCCTGCGGTCGGCCATCTTGAGGGCCATGGCGATGCCGACGGCGTGGAGCAGCTGGCTGGCGACGCAGCTCGATCCGGTGACGTACTGCAGCGACGCCTTGCCGTAGTGGCCCAGCATCAGACGGCCGCCTGTCGACGGGTCGGCGGCCTTGGAGAAGAACCCCATCATCAGCTCCTCGAGCGTCATCCCCATCACCAGCGAGAGCGTGATGTCGCGGTAGTACGGCACCACCCAGTCGTTGCCCGGCTGGATCGCCAGGCCCGCCCCCGCCTGGGCTCCCTCGTGGCCCTGGTGGGGCATCACGAAGGCAACCTGGCCGGTGCGGTTGAGCAGCCACATCCGCTCGTCGAAGGCGCGGCCAAGGCGCATCACCTTGTAGATGTGCAGCAGCTGGTCCCGGCTGAGATCGGTCTCGATGGAGGTGCGAAGGCCCGGCCGCCGCTTGCGGCTGGGTGCGCTCTTCACCTTGCCCGGCCGAGGAGGAAGCCGCGCTTTGGCTTCCGCGCCTTGGCCGCGTTGGTGTCGACCACCAGGGTGGAGAGCTCGGCGATCCGGTTGCCCCAATCGGAGTTGGGTTTGCCCAGCACCAGTGGCACGCCGTCGGTCACCGAATCGACGAGCAGGCCGGGCACGTGGGGCAGCTCCAGGCTGATCGGGAACTTGAGGTTGGCCTCGAGCACGTCACGCCCCATCTTGATGGCAGGCTCGACGCGGTTGAGGACCGCGGTCAGCTTGGCGGCAGGCACCCCCAGGTCGCTCATGGTCTTGAGCAGCAGCTTGGTGTCCTTGACCGCGGCCAGGTAGGGGGTTGTCACCATCACCAGGGCGTCGGCGGAATCGATCGCCTCGAGGCTGATGTCGCTGAGGTGGCTGCTGGTGTCGAGGATGACGAAGTCGAAGATCATGCGGAGCTGCTGGATGATCAGGCTGAGGTGGCTGGCCTCGACCAGGTCGGCGAGCTCGGGAGAGGGCGGGGCGCCCAGGATCCGCAACCCGTGAGCCTGGTGCATGCACTCGAGGACGAAATCCGGGGTCAGGGCATCGATGTTGGCGAGAACATCCACCATCGAGGGGCTGGACCCGGCGTCGAACATCAGCGCCTGGTCGCCGAACTGCAGCGAAAGGTCGACAACCGCAACCGCCATCCGGTGGTCGCGGGCGATCGCGCAGGCGAGGTTGGCGACAACCGTGGACTTGCCGGTGCCCGGCTTTCCCGAGACCACCGCGACCACGGCGCCGGCGCCGCGGCGCTGCCGGGGAATCAGCTCGACCTCGGCCGGCTCGACCGCTGTCTCTTCGGCCGCGGACGGCTCTGCCACCGAGCTCTGCCCCGGCGGGTTGTACCACTCGGGCTTCGCCTCGTCCGAGGCCGGGGTTCCCGCGGCGGAAAAGTCGCGCTCAGCGTCGGTGCTGGTCATCTGATCCTCATATCATCACCCGACGCAATTGTGGACCCGACCACCACTTGCGCCGACCTGATGCTGATTCGACACCGAAACGGCGCCGAGTCCGAACTGTCACATTGATTCACCCTTGCTTCATTGTCGGTGACCACTATGGGCAATACGCTGGAACGGCTTTTGAGGCCTGCGCCTATTGCAGTCGGGCGTGTCACTTGTACAGTAACGTCGGATAGCGTCCCGACATTCGTGAGGTTATGAATTGAGTACCGCTGCACCCCCCCGCCGTCGACGTACCCTGCAGGTCGCCGTCGGCGTCGTCCTGGTCATACTCGCTTTCGTCGGTGTCCTCCTCTTCAGCCGCCTCTCCGGGGGCGGCGGCACACCCGTCAGCACCGCCGTGACCATCATCGGGGCGGCGCATGACATCCACACCGCCGGCGTGGTGGCGGAGGCAGACCTCACCACCGTCACCGTAGACACGCTCCCCACCGGGGCCGTTCGCGACAAGTCCTTGCTGGTCGGCAAGATCGCGCGCCACGACATCACCAAGGGCAGCCCGATCCTCGACACGGACCTGGCCTCGCCCGCTATCGGCACCGCCACCAAGCTGTACTTCGCGCTGCCCGCGGGCAAGGTCGCCCTCAACATTCCGGCCAGCGACATCTCGCCTTATGTCCAGCCCGGGGACGAGATCGATATCATCGCCTCGCCCAAGCAGGCGTCCACCGGCTCACCGCAGTACAAGACCACCCTCAAGGGGCTCAAGGTCCTCTCTGTCGGGGCTCCGTCCACGTCGGCGCAGGCCGCAGGAGGTAACCTCATCGTATCGGTCAGCCTTCAGGATGCGGAGGCAATCGAGTTCCTGATCAAGAACACAGACTTCACCTACGTGCTCCGTTCGCCGCTGGACCAGTCCACCCCGGATCCAAGCACCTCGGGCGTTGACTTGCCAACCTTCAAGTCGATTTACGGCTTCAAGTAGATGCCCGTAGTGCTGCTGGCCCTCCTGGCGGCTGCCGGGGTGGGCGTGGTGGTCTGGGCGCTGATGCCTGCGGCACCAGCCCAGGTGTCCGACGAGGCGGCCGTGCCGCAGGGAATCCTGCCCTCGGAGGCGCTCGGCGCAGCCCGCCGCAGCTTCCAGCTTCGCGAGGCCCTGGCGACGCCGATGCAGGGCCTGGCGTCGCCGCTTATGCGCGGCCGCCAGAACCAGCTGCAGACAGAGTTGCAGCGCGCGGACCTGCAGATGCGGGCGGCGGAGTTCGTCCTGATCCAGGTCGGCTGCGCGCTGCTGTTGGGGCTCATCGCAGTGGTCCGATTCGGGAACCCCCTGGTGGGTATTGCCGGCCTGGCGGGCGGCTACTTCCTTCCGCCCATCTACCTGCGCCGACGCAAGGCGAAGCGCAGGCGCGCCTTCGACCAGGTTCTCGGCGACACCATCAGTCTGCTGTCGAACAGCGTCAAGGCCGGCTACTCGATTCAGCAGGGGATGACCAGCATCGCCGAGAACGGCAGACCACCCCTGGCGCAGGAGATAGGTCGAGTGGTTCGCGAGACCGGGCTCGGGATCGAGCTGGAGACTGCCCTGGCGCACGCCAACGAGCGCCTGGCGAGCAAGGATTTTGACCTGCTGGTGACGGCGCTCATGATCCACCGGGCCGTCGGTGGCAACCTGGCCGAGGTCCTCGACCAGATCTCCGAGACCATCCGCGAGCGGGTAAAGGTGGCGGCCGAAGTCCGGGTGCTGACCGCGCAGGCGCGGGCGTCCGGCTACATCATCACGGGGCTGCCCTTCGGCGTGGGGCTGGTCCTGTCGCTGATTTCGCCGAGCTTCGAGCGGCCCCTCTTCACCACCCCGCTGGGCTGGGTCTTGATCGTGATTGGCTTGATCATGATCTCGATCGGCTACGCCATCATCCGCAAGATCACCAACATCCACCTGTGAACCCGCTGATTCTCATCCTGCTGGGGCTGATCGCGGCGGTTGGCGCCGCCATCGCAACCGGCGTGCTGGGTCGTGGCCCCGCTCCGGAAGAGAAGTACGCCGCCAAGCTGGCGGGCATCGAAGACCACGCCATGAGCCTCCAGGAGATCGAGCTCTCGAGGTCGTTCAGCGAGCGGGTGATCACCCCTGTGCGCCAGCAGATCGTTGCCACGATCATGTCCCGGCTGCCGGCCAGCCGCCAGCAGCAGCTGCGGGTGCTGATCCAGACCGCCGGACATCCCTACAACCTGACCGTTTCGGGAGTCATCACCGCCAAGTTCGTCGTAACCGCGATCGCTGGGGCCCTTGGCATCCTGCTGATCTTTCCGCTGATGCAGCTGTCGTTCCCCACCAACCTGGTGGTGGTGGCCCCGCCGATTGTGGGCTGGATCCTGCCCGATCGCTGGTTGATACAGAAGGCAAATGCCCGCCGCAAGCAGATCGAGCAGGCGATCCCGGATTCGATCGACCTTCTCACCATCTGTCTCGACGCCGGCCTGTCTTTCGACGCGGCGCTCCAACGTATCGCTGACAAGGTCGAGGGTCCGCTCAAGGATGAGCTGCAGGTGATGCTCTCGGACATCCGCTACGGGAGGCCACGCTCCGAAGCGCTGACGGCGATGGCAGAGCGACTCGAGGTCGAAGACATGACGGCGTTCGTGAACGCCGTGGTGCAGTCGCAGAAGCTGGGCGTGGCTCTCGGCGAGACCGTGCGCATCCAGGCCAGCGAGATCCGCCGCCGGCGACGGCAGGCCGCCGAGGAGAAGGCGGCGCAAGCCTCGCTGAAGATGCTCTTCCCGATGATCGGGTGCATCTTCCCGACCCTTTTCATCGTGTTGATGGGGCCGGTGGCCTTGCTCCTGATGAACAAGCGCTGAACCGGGCGGGGCTGGTCCTGGGGGTTGGCGTGTCGGCCCTGCTGATCGCCGCCTGCGGATCGTCCAGTCCCTCCACCGCGGACTATTCCGGGAAGACCGTCGCGCTGGGCGCGGTGCTTTCGCTGACCGGTGCCGGCAGCGTCTTCGGGCCTCAGCAGAAGCAGGCGATCGACCTCGCCGTTGAAGACCTCAACCGCACCGGTGTCGCCGGCGGCCGCGTCAGCGTCGACATCCAGGACGACGCTTCGGACCCGGCGACAGCGGCCTCGGCGGCCAAGAAGCTGATCGCCGACAAGCACGTCCTCGGCCTCGTCGGGCCGACCTTGACGATAGCCGCGACCGCCATGCACCAGGTCGCCCAGAGCGGCCGCACGCCGGTTATCGCGCCTTCAGAGACGGGTCCCCACATCGTCGGCGATTGCAGCGGCTCGGGGGATTGCCCGTACGTCTTCCGCGACAGCCTCGGCGAGGCGGTCGCGATCCCGGCGGGCGTCAAGGCTGCGGTCGCCCGCACCCACCCGAAAACCGCCGCGATTGTCTATTGCGGCGACTACGTGCCCTCGGTCCAGGCGTTGAGCACGTTCAAGCAGGCGTTCGCCGACAACGGGGTCACCGTCGCGGACTCCGGGGCGGTGTCCTTCTCCAAGCACGATACCGACTTCACCGCCGCGATCACCGCCGCCAAGGCTGTCAAGGCCGACATCTGGGCGCTGTCTGGTCCGTCCACGACCCCGGGATCGGTGCTCGCCGCGGCGAGGAGCCAGGGCTACGACGGCCCGGTCCTCGGCGACGACACCTTCAACAGCTACACGGTGAGCGCGGCCGCCGGCAAGGCGGGCAAGGGGGCGTTCTCTGCCAGCGCTTACTGGCCCGGCAGCCCGGATCCCACCAACAAGACGTTCGTATCCGAATACCAGGCCCGATTCAAGGACGCCAATGGCAAGGCGCAGACCCCCGATGAGGTTGCCGCCCAGTCATACTCGGCGGTCCTGATCCTGGCCCAGGCGGCGCGCCAGGCAAACCTGGGGTTCACCAACCCCGCGGGCGACCGCGACGCCATGCGCACCGCCCTCGAGCGTGTCAGCCTGGCCACCCCGCTGGGGAGCTTCAGCTTCACCGCCGCCCATGATGCCCGCCAGACGGTGTGGATCAACGCTATGGACGGCGCCGGCGGATTCATAAACCTCACCTCGATCTCGGGCTGATCGCGGCGGGGAGCGCACACGGCGCCCGGCTAGGCGTTGGCGGGTAGCTCGGTCCCGGCGCCTCGGCGGCGAATGTTGACATCGGCCCGGTCGCGCGGAAGGGTCGCCTCGTCCGACCCCTCGACAGTGAAGCCGAGGTCGGCGATCATCTGCAGGTCGGAACCCGCCGGCTGGCCCTCGGTGGTGAGGTAGTCGCCGGCAAAGATCGAGTTGGCGATCATCAGCCCCAATGGCTGCAGGCTGCGCAGGTGCACCTCGCGGCCGCCGGCGATCCGTACCTCGACATCGGGGAAGTAGAACCGGTAGAGGGCCAGGATCCGGAGGCAGCGCTGCGGCGTCAGCTCGAAGCGACCCGCCAGAGGCGTGCCCTCGATGGGGATCAGAAAGTTGATGGGCACCGAATCGGGGCGCAGCCCCCTCAGGTCGGCCGCCAGGTCGACGATGTCCTCGTCGGTCTCGCCCATTCCAAAGAGCGCCCCGGAGCACGGCGACAGGCCGGCTGACGCCGCTCGCCCCACGGTCCGCTGACGGTCGGAGTAGGTGTGTGTTCCGCAGACGGCGTCGTAGTGCTTCTCGCTGGTGTTGAGGTTGTGGTTGTAGGCATAGACGCCCGCGTCGCGCAGGGTCTCGGCCTGGCCGTCCTCGAGCAGCCCCAGGCAGGCGCAGATCTCCAATTCCGGATAGGCGTCCTTGACCGCCCGTACGTTGGTTGCCACCTGGGACAGCTCGTGGGGTGCCGGCCCCCGACCACTGGCAACCATGCACAAGCGCTTGGCGCCCGCGTGCACCGCTCTCCCGGCCGCCTCAACCGACTCCTCGGCTCCGAGCATCGGGTACTTGAGGATGTCGGCGGTCGAATCGCGCCGCTGCGAGCAGTAGGTGCAATCCTCGGGACACAAGCCGCTCTTCATGTTGAGCAGGAAGTTCAGCTTCACCCGGCGGCCGAAGAACGCCCGACGCACCTCGAACGCCGCCGCCACCACGGACTGGATCTCGTCATCAGCGCTCTTCAGCAAGGCGATGGCGTCCTCGCGGTCTGGCTCACGGCGACTAAGGGCGGCTTCGGTCAGGCGCGACAGCACTTCCTGCATCGGCGCAATCTTGCCATAGGCAAGTTGATAGCCAACTTGTGAGACTGGCCGCGCGGGACTACCATGCGCGAGATGGTTGCCGCCCCGGCGCTTCCGGCCACGGCCCTCGAGGCCACCGACCTGACGGTCAGGTTCGGGGGCATCGTGGCCCTGGACAAGGTTTCCATCACCATCCCCGTCAACCAGATCAGCGCTGTGATCGGGCCCAACGGCGCCGGCAAGACCACGTTTTTCAACGCCGTCTGCGGGTTTGTGCGCCCCCACGCCGGCAGCGTCACCTACGCCGGCCGACCTCTCAACCGCGTCCACCCGCACCAGCTGACGAGTCTTGGAATCTCGCGCACGTTGCAAGGGCTCGGCCTTTGGCCGGGGCTCACGGTGCTGGAGAACGTTATGGTCGGTGCCCCCCGGGCACGGAGACCGAATATCGCGTGGGCTCTATCTGGTCTGCCCCGCTCCGACCGCGACGAGACCGCGGTCCGTCGCGCAGCCCTCGAATCGCTGGCCGGGTTTGGCATCGAGCGCTACGCCGGCGCTCTACCCGGCGCGCTTCCGTTCGGGGTGCAGAAGCACGTGGCCCTGGCCCGAGCGCTGGCATCGAAGCCGTCGCTGCTTCTGCTCGACGAGCCTGCCAGCGGCCTCACCGAGGGCGAGATCAAAGACCTGGTCGACCGTCTGCGCGGCTGGCGCAGCACCATGACGATCGCGCTGGTCGAACACCGGCTCGACCTGGTGATGAAGGCGTGCGATCGGGTCACCGTTCTCGACTTCGGCAAGGTCATCGCGGCCGGAACGCCCGCCGAGGTGAGCGTTCATCCCGCCGTCACCTCCGCCTACCTGGGCGAGAGACTGGAGCCCACCGATGCTTGAGGTCACCGGGCTGTCGGTGTCCTACGGCGCGGTCCGGGCGCTGCAGGGTGTCTCGCTGTCGCTCGGGGACCACGGCGTCACCACCGTCCTCGGCGCCAACGGCGCCGGCAAGACGACCCTCTTGCGCACGATCTCGGGGCTGCTCCGACCCGACGCCGGCTCGGTGCGATGCGACGGCGCCGACCTCACCACCGTCAGCGTGGAGGACATCGCCAGGCTGGGAATCATCCAGGTCCCCGAAGGGGGAGGGGTGATCAAGGAGATGACCGTGGAGGACAACCTTCGCCTCGGGCATCTCTGGCGCCGGGACGCTGCCGACATGCGACGCGCGCTGGCCGAGGTCAACGAGATCTTCCCCGCGCTGCACCCTCGCCGCTATCAGCTGGCCCTCTCGCTCTCCGGCGGCGAGCGGCAGATGCTGGCGATCGGTCGGGCGCTGATGGCGCGTCCCCGCTGGCTGCTGCTCGACGAACCCTCCCTCGGGCTGGCGCCGCGACTGGTCACCGAGATCATGAAACTGGTCCGGCGCCTCAGCACCGAGCGCAACCTGGCGGTGTTGCTGGTCGAGCAGAACGCCCGCATCGCGCTGTCGATCGCGGATGACGCGGTGCTTCTGTCGTCGGGCCAGGTGGTTTCCTCGGGGCCGGCGTCGTCGATGACCGAGGACGAGTCGGTCTGGCACGCCTACCTGGGCTACTGACGTGAGGATCCGCTGAATGCACCAATTCCTGGTGCTCACGACCCAGGGCATCACCTCGGGAATGGTCTACGCGGCCCTGGCCCTGGCGCTGGTGCTGATCTGGCGCTCCACCCGAATCGTCAACTTCGCCCAGGGGGCGATGGCGATGTTCACCACCTACATCGCCCTCTGGGTGATCCAGACCAGCGGATCCTACTGGCTGGGGTTCGTCGTCGCCCTCGCGTCGGGCCTTGTCGCCGGCGCCGTCGTCGAGCGCTTGATCATTCGCCGGATCGCCTCCGGTCCGCCGCTGAACCCGGTCATCGCGAGCCTTGGCATCCTGCTGTTCCTGGAGGCGGTGGTGCCCATGATCTTCGGCGGGCAGATCCGCGGCTTCCCGCCGGCCCTGAGTTTCTTCGGCTTCAAGGTCGCCGGGGTAGACATGCCCTTCTCTCCGTTCGACCTGTTCACGTTTGCGGGCGTGCTGGCGACCATGGCGCTGCTGTACGCGCTCTTCAGGTTCACCGGGCTGGGTCTGCAGCTGCGCGCGGCGGCCTTTGCTCCCGAGGTGGCCCGGCTGCTCGGGGTCCGCGTCGGAAGAATGCTGACGATCGGGTGGGCCCTGGCCTCGATGGTGGGGGCGCTGGCCGGCGTGCTGGTGGCGCCCGTCACCCTGCTGGCTCCCAACAGCTTTGACTCGGTGCTGGTCTTCGCCTTCACCGCCGCCGTCCTCGGCGGCCTCGACAGCCCGCTGGGCGCCCTCATCGGGGGGCTCAGTCTGGGGCTGGCCCTCTCCTACATCGGCGGCTACATGTCCTCCGACCTGGAGACAGTCGGCGCCCTCCTGATCCTGATCGTGCTGCTGATGGTGCGCCCGCAAGGCTTCTTCGCGGGCACCTCGCACCGGCGCGTATGAGCCGCTTCACCTCCAGCAGCACCATCCTGCGGCACCTCGGCTGGGCGGTGGTGGCGGCCCTGGCGGCGGGGGTGGTGATCCTTTTCGTGGACCCCTACCCGGATTACCAGCTGGCCGAGGTCGCGCTGTTCGGCATTGCCGCCGCCGGGCTGACCGTGCTCACCGGCTTCAACGGGCAGCTCTCGCTGGGGCACGGCGCATTGATGGCGATTGGGGCCTACACCACGGCCCTGCTGCTGAGGCAATCTCCGACCGTGGCGGTGCCCCTGGTGATGCTCGCCTCGGTGGCGGCGGCAGGGTTGGCTTCAGTGGTTGTCGGCGCCGCCGCCGCCCGCCTGCGCGGTCCCTACCTGGCCGGCGCCACCCTGGCTCTGGCGGTCGGATTGCCGGGTGTGGCAATCCGCTTCTCCAAAGTCTTTGGCGGCGACCAGGGCATCTCCGTGCCGCCGATCGAGACGCCGTCGTTCCTGGGCGCAGACTTCCCGCCCGAGCGCTGGCTGGCGCTGGTATCGATGGTCGCGCTGCTGCTTGCTTTCGTCTTCCTCGCCAACCTCACCCGCAGCCGTTTCGGCCGCGACTTCCGCGCCGTCCGGGACGACGAGATCGCCGCCGCGCTGGCGGGGATCCGCGTCGCCGGCAACCAGGTGTCGGCGTTTGTCGTGAGCGGCTGCTGCGCCGGGCTGGCCGGCTCTCTCTTGGCCTTCTGGGCGGGTCTGACAGCCCCGTCCGGCTTGGGTCTGCCGCTGTCGCTGCAGGTCCTCGCCGCAGTCGTCATCGGCGGCCTGGGCAGCCTTGCCGGCGCCGTCTGGGGGGCGGTGGCGGTGGTGTACCTGCCTCAGCTTTCAAGCAGCCTCACGGAGGCTCTGCACCTTCCCGGCGTGGTCAAGGACAACCTGCCCCTGGCCCTCTATGGCGCCGCCTTCGTCGTCACCATGCTTGCCTTCCCACAGGGTATCCAGGGCGGCCTGCGATTGCTCTACCGCAAGTTGTGGATCGCGATCCCGTCGCGACGCGATATATGATGCGGGCTGGCATAAAACATTGGGGGGTGGAGGTGATCGTTTATGGAGCTCTCATCTAGAGGGATGCAGGCGGCGCGTCGAGGCAGGCTTCCCGTGCTGGCCATGGGATTCGTCTTGCTGTTCACCGCCTGCGGCTCAACCTCTACCGGGCCAACCGCTTCGGCTCCGGGTATCACCGCCACAACCATCACCATCGGCAGCACCCAACCGCTGACCGGGCCCGCGGCTCCCGGCTATTCCGAGATTTCCAAGGCGTCTGACGCCTACTTCCAGTGGGTCAACGACCACGGGGGCGTGAACGGACGCAAGATCGTCTACAAGTACGAGGACGACGGCTACAACCCAACCAAGACCACCGACCTGGTGCGCAAACAGGTCCTCCAGGACAAGGTTTTCGCGGAATTCAACGGGCTAGGTACCCCGACCCACCTGGCGGTGATTGACTACCTCAACACCGAGAAGGTGCCCGACCTCTTTGTGGCCTCCGGCTGCAACTGCTGGAACCAGCCCTCGAAATACCCTGAGACCTTCGGCTGGCAGACGGACTACACCATCGAGGGCAAGATCCTGGGTCAGTACATCAACAAGAACCTGGCCGGCAAGACCGTTGGCTACCTCTCTCAGGGCGACGAGTTCGGAGACGACGGCGTCAAGGGTCTGGACCAGAAGATCGCGTCAACCCAGGTGGTCAGCCGGCAGAAGTACGACCCAGCCGCCCTGAGCGTGACCGGGGTCAAAGCTCAGATCGCCGCCCTGGCGCAGGCCAAGGCGCAGGTGGTGGTGCTGTACACCATCCCCGCCGCCACCGCCCTGGCGCTGTTGACCGCCGTGTCGCCGGCGCTCAACTACCACCCGACCTGGGTGGTGAGCAGTGTGGGTGCGGATGTGACGACCCTCACAGGCCTGCTGCAGACCTTCTCCAAGGGGGCCGCCGGCGCGGCTTTGCTGGAGGGCATAGTGAGCGGCGGCTACCTGCCGGCGCCGACCAACGCCAGCGATCCTTGGATCTCACTGTTCCAGCAGATCCACGACAAGTACATACCTTCGCTGCCGATGGACGGCAACGTGGAGTACGGAATGGCGGTGGCGTTCAATTTTGTCGACCTGATGAAGAAGGCCGGCCAGAATCCGACCCGCCAGGACGTCATCAACACCCTCAACGGTGGAACGGTTAGTCGCGGGGCGGGGCTGGTCCCGCTGGGCTATTCCTCGTCATCGCACCTGGGCTTCACCGGTGAGCAGATCTTTGTTGTCACGGGCGGCAAGGCGACCGCCCAAGGCTCGGTCTACACGTCTACCGACGACGGGCCCATCAACACTTACACCGGCGGCGAGCTGACCCCGCCGGGTAACGGCATCCCGTAACCAGGAGGGCGCCCTCGCGCTGCACGCGCGAGGGCGCCAACCGCCGGCGATTTGGGCCGGCGCGGCACGCTCCAGACCGGCGCTGGCGCGCGCCATTTTTCGCCTCGCGCTGCGCAGCATTCAGGGCCCTGTGATCACGCCTATGTAAACGTCCCGGCACGCGAAGGTCACCCTCCTGGCACACGAACTGATGGCGGCGTTCCGAACTTGAAATGCTCCCATTCTTGTTCGGGATTTACCAGCCTTCACAATGGTTGGCCATTCCTTCATTGGCATCCGCGTACGGTCCCACAAGCGAAAGGAAAGCGGGCTCGCGCGGGCGTGGAAATTACAAGACTTTTTGCCTAAAGAAGTCCTGGCGGATGGCCCTATTTCCTCTTGTGTTTGGGACCTAACTTCAGGTCCATTACCAACATTTGGTACAGCGGAGGATGATGCAAGTGACCAGTTCAACCATGACTTCCGGAGGGACGCGCTGGCGCCGCTTCGGCATTCTGTTTATCCCCGGGTTCGGGGTGCTTGCGGGAATGGTTTTCCTGCTGGCAACCGGAGCCCTGGCAATTTCGCTGTCGATCTCGGGCATCCCGTTCGTGCTCAACGCCACCACCCTCGAGGGCACCGGCTTTGTGCAGTACGGGGTACCCGACGCGGTGACCAACGCCAATACCGGGCTGCTCTTGCCTGCCCCGGCCAGCGGCACCTCGACAATGACTCCGGCACCCGGCCACACGTACGCGGCCGACACCATCACTCACCTCGCCGGTGGCACGATCACAGGTCTCAATCAGACGGTGTGCGTATCGCTGGCCAGCGTCGGGCTGCCGGGCAGCATGCAGGTCCAGACTGGAGCCAGCACGGTCGGCTTCACCAACCTCAACGCCAACGCTCCTGATCTGGTGGCCACAACGGCCGACTTCGACCAGGGCATCAACATCGGCCAGGACCTTGGCTTCGCCCTGTCCGGCGGCAACGCTTTGGCCGATAACGGCCTGTTCTCGCAGCAGGCCCCACACGTCGTCATCTCGGGAGTTCACCAGCTAGGCATCGGCACAACCGCCGGCACCTTCACCATCCACGATCTGAACCTGCAGGCGGCGTTCGTCAACACCTGCCCGACAAACCCAACTCCCACCTTCCCGTAACAGAAACGAAGTCTGAAGAGGGGGCCAACTGGCCCCCTCTTCATTCATTGGAGACCCTCAAATTGACAAGTTCACTTCCAGCGACCGGCGCAGGAACGCTTCCGTCCGGAGCTCAATCGACCAAAGAACGCTGGCACACCCCTCTTCACCGGCCGCGCCTGGCGTTCCGTCGCTGGCGCCGTGGCCGTCCCTTCTGGGGAGGCCTCTGGTCCATCATCGGGGGACTGATCATCATGGCCGGGCCCGTGACCGCGTTCCAAGCGATCCTGGTGGCCGGTCAGGTGGTATGGGTCGGGATCCTGGTTGGTGTCCTGATCTGGGCTTTCGGGTTGTTCCTCTGGTTCGCGCCGAGCCAGCGGAGTGTGGTCAGCGTGCTGATCGTCGTCCTGGCCTGTGCGTCCTTCATATCGTCTGATCTAGGCGGGTTCTTCATTGGCATGATCCTGGCGATCACGGGTGGCGCCATGGGATTCGCCTGGGTGCCGAGCAAGGTCAAGAAGGCCAAGAAGCAGAAGGCCGGCAGCGCGCCGGCGCCGGCCGAATTGCCTGTTTTCCCGGTGGCCCACGCAGCTATAGGCGGTTCTCCAAGCCTCCCAGCGACGCTGCCGCAGGCTGGCCCACCGCCGCCGCTGCAGACGTGATCGGTCGCATCGGTATACGGCGCTTACTGGGCCTGGCCGCCCTGACCGTTGGATCGCTGGTGCCCGCGTCCGCGAACGCCGCCACGCCGATCCAGGCCAACCTGCCCTCCACGCTGACCGCGACGTCGATGGCGGTCACCGTCTTCCAGTACCACGGCTTGCAAGCCGTCACGACCGCCAGCGGAACCTTCCAAGCGATGGAGTTCGGCATGGCGACGGCCACGATCGCGGGATTCAACCTGTTGACCCCGTGCGAGGCCCATGCCGGCGTGGGCAACGTTCGCTACCACCTGGGGTCGGCGACGGCGACCGCCACCTCGGGCGTCACAACAATCCAGGTCACCTCGCTCTCGGCAACCCTGTCGGCCCCGGCGGGGCTCCTGCCCGCAGTGGTGTCGTGGACGGTGGCCTCCCCACCCTTGGTCGGGGCGGGCATCCTCGTCGGCGATGCCGGCACTCTCAGCGGCGTCACCGCGACCCTGGCTGACGCCACCAGCGCCGGGATGACATTCGCGCCCCTGAGCCTGCAAGCGATTTTCTGTTAGCCGGGCGAACGCCGGGAATTCGATGCCTGCCGGGTAGAATCCCGGCGGGCCCGTAGCTCAGCTGGGAGAGCGCTGCGTTCGCATCGCAGAGGCCGTCGGTTCGAGTCCGATCGGGTCCACCAAGCGTCCCAGCTCGAGAACCTGGTTGCGCTGAAGGGTACGACGCCCCTGTCCGATGAGGGTCACTCAGGTCGCTCCGCGTCAGCTGATCTTGGAGGCCATCCAGGTCTGCCCGCCGTTGGTTGTCCACATGACCAGTCCGTGATAATTCGCGCCAGAACCGCTATCCCACCCGGTGTTTGTGTCAAGAAACTGACCGCCGCCGTCATAGACAGGCGCGCCCGGACCGATCACGGGCCTGATTGTCCAGTTCAGGCCGCCATCGGCAGTCCAAAGCATCTCCGGCGCGTCGTTCACATCGCGGCATCCGAGCCAGCCGTTCCGCAGATCGAAGAAGTCTCCAAACCG
>Ga0210400_10000541_pt1 | contig 41867 bp, 36 predicted proteins | sample IncBWH26MmetaG_FD_155456 | JGI IMG/M metagenome (GOLD analysis project Ga0210400, IMG submission 155456) | Forest soil microbial communities from Barre Woods Harvard Forest LTER site, Petersham, Massachusetts, United States - Inc-BW-H-26-M | ecosystem: Environmental > Terrestrial > Soil >... | reverse complement strand
AGGAGTGGCAAACTTGAAGGAGCGAGCATGAACGCCGAACCAGTCGCAGTCGATCAGATGACTCCGTCCGATGAATCCGCGGTTCACGCTCACGCACGCCCCCAAGCCCCCGCACGCGTCAAGATCCTGAACCCGGTGACTTCGACGGGATGTTCCATGCACGCCGAGATCCTCCGTTGTTCCGGCGTCGATTTGCAGGTTCGAGTGCCGCGAAACGTCCTGATCGGATCCATTGTTCAGGTCCGGACCAGCCAGATGATTGCTTTTGGCGAGGTTCGTTCCGCCACCCCGGCCGGAGCCGTGTTCGAGATCGGAGTGGCGGTACAACGATCGGCGTGACTCAAGGGCGAATTGCCAGCTACCCTTGACACCCCAGCATGTTCACGAACAAAACGGTAACTGGATTCGTGGAGTTCCACGTGAAGGTGGTTGTGCCGCTTCCCGATTGGAGGGAGCCGTTCAGGAACGTCTGAAATGGGAAGGCTGCACAATTGGGAGGCGCTGTTCCCGTCGAATCTTCGTAGACGGTATAGGTGCCCACACTGAGCTGGCAAACTGTAACCTGGCCCGCTGTCGCGTCGGTTATGTAGTGATTCGTCACCCCGAATGGGTCGGTGACATTCATCCCCCAGCCCAGTAAGTCTGCGGTAGTGTTCGTGCCGTCAAAAAACTGCTTTTGGATCGTCAAGCAAAAAGTTGATGTTGATGCCGGGGTTGCTTTGAAATTGTCAGTCTTGGATTGGGACGGAACAAAACCATGAAAGCATCCCGTGCCGCATGGGTTATCCACGTTCGCCGGATTCCCAACGAAGCTGGAAACCGGGGTGGCCCAGACTTTGTAGACATTTCCATTGTTCGGCGAATTGAGGAAGTCGATGGGGCAACTTGAGTTGGCCAACCTGATTGTGATGGCTCCCAGGGCCGCATGATCCTGATCTATGCCGGTGGGGTGAGCCGGTCCACCGGTCCCGGTGAACGCGATGACGATCCCGCCGGAGACAGAGAAGCGCCGATTGGATACGGGATCGGTGCTGAGTAGGGTCGACCCGTTGGGATCGGTCACTTGAAAGTAATAGTCGCCGTCCGGCAGACCGGCAGCTCGAGCCGGCGCGTGCGGACCAGGACCGCCATTGAGGTACACGTCGCATTTCGAATCGTACTGGTTGGCATTGACGGCGCTGCCATTGACGGTGGTCGTAAAAATCGCTCCCGACACACCAGCGGCTTGTACCGTTGAGGCCAGTCCGGTGGCCGCCAAAAGGGCCGCCATAAATCGTGTTGAGTTGAACAGGGTGGTCTTCATAATCGTCCTGTTCATTAGCATGCCCTTGACTTAGGTCCAACAGGGAGGTGGTAAAAACCTTAAATGGTGATCGTTTGTTGACCGTCATCGGTACTACGGTCCTAAGTATTTGAAACATTGTGTCAACGCTCATTGCGCACGAACCGAGCCCTCCCACTTCCTTGCGGCCAGCGGTATCCTTCAAGAAACTATGAGAAAACTTCTCTTTACTTGCCTGTCCGCCTGCGTGGGGATTGGATTCGGACAGACCTTCGATCTGGTTCTGACGAACGGCAGGGTCATGGACCCCGAGTCCGGGCTGGACGCGGTTCGGCACATCGGAATCCGCGCAGGGCGTGTGGAGTCCATTTCCGCGACGCCGATCAACGGGCGCGCGGTGGTGGATGTCCGCGGTCTGGTGGTCGCTCCGGGATTTATCGATCTGCATTCTCACGGGCAGGATGCCGAAAACTACGCGTTCAAAGCGCACGATGGGGTGACGACGGCGTTGGAGCTGGAGATTGGTGTATCGCCTGTGGCTCCATGGTATGCGGAACGAAGCGGCAAGGCTCTGATCCATTTCGGCGCCAGTTCCGGTCATGTGCCCGCCCGGATGAAGGTCATGCACGATCCCGGAGATTTTCTTCCCAGCGGCGACGCCGCTCATCGCGTGGCCACCGATGAAGAAAAGCTGTCGGTCATTAATGCAGTCAGGCAAGGCCTGGATGATGGGGCCATGGGGATCGGCTTCGGGATCGCCTACGTCCCCACCGCGGGCCGGGAAGAGATTCTGAGGCTATTCCAGTTGGCCGGAGATCGCCACCTTCCGGTATTCGTGCACATGCGCGGAGGCGGGGATTCGGACGGAGCGATTCCGCCTCTTCAAGAAGTGATCGCCGATGCCGCGGCGACCGGCGCCGCCCTCCACGTGGTCCATCTCACCAGCGTTTGCGCGCTTAAGACCGCAACCTGCCTGCAAATGATCGAAGGGGCGAAACGGCACGGCGTTGACGTCACCACGGAGATGTATCCCTACACGGCTTCGGCCACGCGCATCGAATCGGCCATCTACGACGGAGATTGGGCGCAGCGCACTGGTGGCACTTATCACGACCTGCAGTGGGTCGCGACCGGCGAGCGGCTGACACCCGAATCGTTCGCGCGCTATCGCAAGGAAGGCGGCGCGATCATCGCTCATACCATTCCGGAAGTGGCCGTTCGTCTGGGTTTGACGAATCCTATCGTAATGTTCGCCAGCGACGGCCGGATGGCGAGTGGCAAAGGGCATCCGCGTAGCGCAGGAACATTTGCGCGCGTGCTCGGCCTGTACGTTCGTGAACAGAAGGTCATCACGCTAACGAACGCGCTCCGTCGTATGACACTTCTACCGGCACAACGACTGGAGGCTTCGGTTCCAGCGATGAAAAACAAAGGAAGGATCCGAGTCGGGGCCGATGCCGATATCACCGTTTTCGATGCGGATCACGTGATCGACCGCGCCACGTTTGAGAATCCTGCGCAGTATTCCGACGGAATCCGGCATGTGCTGGTCAACGGGAACTTCGTAGTACGCGATGGGAAGACGGTCGAGGGAGTCTACCCCGGCGTCGGCCTGCGGACGAAGTAACGTCAGCGCTGCGCCGCGCCTGCGCGGCCCATGATGGGCCATACATCCACGATGCGCTCGCCACGAGCGACGTAATAGCGATCGTAAACGCTGGTGCTCATGTCGAGGTTCGACGGATACAATTCGACGCGCTCACCCAGCTTGAATTCGCGATCGCTGTCCTCCCATTTGAGAGAGCCGTATTCGGCGCCCGCGTTCTCCACCTTCACTTCAGGACGCCCTTTTACCTCGTCCGTGGGCTTCAGCAGAGCTTTATTCCCCGCGTCGATCGTACACATCTTTGCATGCCGCTTGCTGATCACGGTGGACATGACGGTCAAGGCCATTCCGAAATCGTTGTAGGCGTGCGGATCGTCTTTTCCTCCGATCACGCGATACAAGGTGTCCATGAAAATATACGAGCCGGCCTGCAATTCGGTCAATCCTTTGTTCTCTGAATCGATGTTGTAGGTGCCCGTGCTCCCTCCGGAGACGATTTCGACCGGCAATCCGGCGGTTTTGGCGGCAGCCACGGTTTCGAGCGTCCCCGCCAGATCGGCTTGGGATTTACTCTTACGCTCGCTCCAGCCGTGAGTGTGCGCAGACCCGCCGGCGTATCCCATGATCCCGATCAGCTTCAGGTTTTTCGACGTATCCACTTTTTTCGCCAGCTCCAGCGCTTCCTTCCCTGGCGCGATTCCGTGGCGCGTCAGGCCGGCGTACACATCCACGACGGCTCTGAGTTTCAAGCCTTCGGCGGCCGCAGCCTGCTGGAGCCAATCGGCCACTTGGGGATCGTCAATCACGGTAGCGAACGTTGGGTCGCGCTTTGCCAGCGCGATCGTGCGTCCGATATTATTCTTGCTGGCTGGCTGCCGTGTCAGCAAAATCTCGCCGATGCCGGACCGCGCCATGAGTTCGCACTCCGCGACCGTCGCGCAGGTAACCCCGATCGACCCGAGCGCCAGTTGGCGCTTCACGATCTCCGGGCTTTTGTGGACTTTCACATGACCCCGCAGATGAATCCCGGTTTTGCGGCAGTGATCCGCCATCACGCGCAAATTCTTTTCGAAGATGTCCAGATCGACAATCATGCACGGCGTCGGCAGATCTTCTTTCGCCAGATCCTTGAGATCGTGGCGTGCGACGCGCGTTTCAATTTCGGCGTAGCGGTTGGGCGACGCCGCGAACATTCGCGATTGCAGAGAAATCAAGCCACTTGCAGCGGCGGTTCCAAGCATCGATCGGCGGGAAATCATACCGGGATGCTAACACGGGGGTACGTGCAACACAATGGCTGGGCAGGTCGGGGACCTGCCCCACATGCCTGGCAAGTATCGATGCGCAGTCGTGGGGCAGGTCCCCGACCTGCCTTACTTGAGTTGTCTCCGGTAGTTTTCTTCCTGAATCTTGGGCGTCGTCTGGTCGTCCTTCACTTCCCGAACAACTTTCGTCAGGGCTCCGATACTATGCTCCACCAGCATTCTCCCTTCTTCGGCCGACGCAGCCGCGCCGGAGCCCGCGTAATGATTGGGGAACCGGGCATACCAACTGGTTGCCGTCCAGATGTTCGGCATATCCGCGAGGCGTCTCTGATCGCGGCCATCTTCATTGTTGGCTCGATCCATCTTCACCAGGTCGGGACGGATGGCCAGCATGCTGGAGGTCTCGCGTTCTCCCGCGTGTTCGTCTCCCTGCAGGGGCGTCTTGCGGATCTTGGACAATTGCTCCAGGAAAGCCGTGTCGGGTTGCGGATCGTAGTAATAGACAACGTAGTCGCGCTTCTTGTCGAGCTGGCTCTGAATGAAGAAGCGCAGCCAATGCGGATTTCCGCCATGCGTGCTGTAAATGAGAATTTTCTTGAACCCGTTCCGCGCGATTTCGTCGAGCGTGGCCTGCAGCAACTCGGAAATGAGCGCCGGCGGCAGCGCGAACGTGCCTTCGCCGTATTTCGCCTCGTAAATCTGGCCATAGAAATATTCGGGAAAGACAACCACATACTCGCGCTTGGCTACTTCGCGCGAAATATACGTCGCATGAAACAAGTCCGAGCCGATTGGCACATGCGGACCGTGCTTTTCCAGGATGCCGATCGGCAGCAGGCAGGTGCCTTTGGAAAGTTCGAGCGCCTTCTTCCAATCCGAGGCCACTAGTTCGTCCCAACGAACCGGGAGTTCCTGAGCGGCCAGGGTCCAGCAGACGACCAACATCAACACAGAACGAGCGAGCATGCAATCCTCCTATTTCGGAAGCGCAAAGGTGATCATAGTCTGGCCGGCAGCGACCGCGACGTATTGGCGTCCATCCAGTGCATAGCTGATGGGAGGCGCGATAATCGTTCCGCCCGCCTGGAATCGCCACAGCACTTTTCCGCTTTGCGCATCGAACGCGATCAGGTATCCTTCGGCGTCACCCGCGAATACCAAACCGCCTGCAGTGGCGAGGACGCCTCCGGTCGGAGTGCTCACCGTGTCGAAGTGCCAGGCGATGTTTCCCGTCTTCGGATCGAGAGCGACGATCCGGCCTCCCCCAGGTTCACTTCGACCCGCGGTGCTCGCCTGATACCACTGACCTTCCACGAACTCTTGCGTGGTTTTGTAGTACAACATGCAGCGCTCGCTGGACGTGAAATAGTACAGTCCGGTTTGCGGGCTGTACGCAGTGGCCTGCCAATTGTGACCGCCGCCCATTCCTGGACAGGTGCGATTGCCTTCGTCGGTCGGCTCCTGGCCGGATACGACCACCGGCCGGCCATTCGGCGCGATGCCGTCCGCCCAAGTAACTCTGGTATACGCTTTCGCGTGCAGCAGCTTGCCCGTGGCTCGATCGAATGCGTAGAAAAATCCGTTGCGATTGGCGAAAATCAGCGCTTTTGTGGATCGGCCATTGAGATCCAAATTGGCCGCAACCGGATCGCTGGTGGAATCCCAATCGTGGATATCATGCGGCGTGAATTGGTAGTGCCATTTGAGCTTGCCCGTGTCGGCGTCCAGCGCTACCACGCTGCACGTGTATAGATTGTCGCCAGGACGCACGTCGCCATTCAGATCGGGACCCGGATTCCCCGTGCCCCAGTAAACCAGATTCAGGTCAGGATCGTAGGTGCCCGTGATCCACGTCGATCCTCCACCGCGTTTCCAGCTATCGGATTTCCATGTCTCGCCGCCGGGTTCGCCCTCAGCGGCCACGGTATAGAATCGCCAGACGCGACGTCCGGTCTCCGCATCGTAGGCGTCGATGAAACCGCGTGTCCCGAATTCCGCTCCCGCCATACCCGTCACCACCAGATTTTTCACGATCAGCGGAGCAGCCGTCGCGCTATACCCTTTCTTGTAGTCTTCCAGCGTCGCCTTCCACAGCACCGCGCCGGAGGTTGCATCCATCGCGAGCAGCGTTCCTTCCAGATTCACCTTGAACAGCTTGTTCCCTTTGGCGGCGAACCCGCGATTCACCGCGCCGCAGCACAGGTCGACCCCTGTGGGAGGCGCGCTCTTATAGGACCAGATGGGACGCCCCGTGAGCGCGTCCAGAGCCCATGCGAAATTCGAAGGCCCGGTGACGAACATCATCCGATCGAACACCAGCGGAGTGGTTTCATTCTTCCCCGGCACGCCGGTCTGATACATCCATTGCGACGCGAGCCGCGATACATTCTTCGCGTTGATTTGATCCAGTTCGCTGTAGCGCCATCCCAGCGAGTTCTTGCCGTAGCTCATCCACGAACCTGGATCGATCTGGGCGTGGCAAATCATTGCGGCGAGAACCCCGCAACCTAGAGGTTTCATCGGGCACCTCGCAGGCTGACCAGATACGCCAGAAGATCATTCAGTTCGTTCTGCGCCAGGGCTTTTTCGTAAGAAGGCATCAATGATCGATTTTCTCGAGTTATGGAAGTAACATCCTCCCGCAGGAACGAATAGTATTTGCCCGTAAGATCCACCAATTGGGCCGAGAAATTGTCGAGGCTGCGTTCCACACCCGCGATGCTTTTACCATCGCGCAGGACTACGCGTAGCGTGCCGTATCCAGGCGTCACATCCGCGTCGGGTTTCACGACGGACGCGCGCAGATAGGCGAGGCTTCGCCGTCGGCCGACCTGGCTGAGATCGGGACCAATCCCGCTGCCATTACTCCCGACGCGATGACATTTTCCGCAGCTCCCTTTGCCCCAGAAAATCTTTTCGCCTGAAGAAGGGTCGCCCTGGACGGTGCTCGTCTCATGTTGGGCAACGGACCTTATATAAGATACGATTCGCCAGATTGCGTCCGCGTCCATGCGGTCGGCGTAGCCGGGCATTTCCGATCCCGGCACACCCCGTGCGATCGCGCCATACAGGTCGCTGTCGCGATCGCCGACAGAATACGTCCCGAGCGTCAAGTCAGGGCCGCGGCCGCCATCGGCATGGATTCCATGGCAGGGTGCGCAAAGAATACGGAATGTCCATCGGCCGGTTTCAGCAGCCTTGGCGTCGCCGGCCAACGGATTGTTAGTCTGGCCGTGGCAACTTGACGCGAAGATGAGAATGCCCGTCAGTTTCAATGCCGGCCTCACTGAAGCGAGCCGCCCTTCTTCTGATAGTTCGGGTAGCTGGGCCGCGTACCATAGTTCACCGGGTTCTTCTTAAGCCGGTCCAGCGCCACGTCGACCGCTTTTTCAAGCTGCGGGTCGTGCCCCTGGCGAACCAGCTTCGGATCCATTTCGACTTCGACATCCGGTGCCACGCCGTGATTCTCGATTTCCCATGAGCCGTCCAGATTGTAGAAAGCGAGATCCGGCGTACCGACGTTGCCGCCGTCGATGAGATCTCCCGGTCCCGTATAGTGACCTACCAAGCCGCCCCAGGTACGCATGCCTACCAGGGGGCCGATCCCCGACTTACGGAACAGCCACGGCATGGCATCTCCCCCGGAGCCGGCCATTTCATTGGTGATCATCACCTTCGCGCCGAAGATCCCCTCCATGGGAACCGTGATGTCTTCGCCCTCGCGCATGGTGAAACGGCCGAGCAGCGGGCGTCGCAGGTAATCGACTACATAATCCGCAATCGATCCGCCACCGTTGAAACGCTCATCGATGATCACCCCTTCCTTGCCAACCTGGCTGAAGAAGTAGCGATTGAAATTCATATAGCCGCCGTCTGCCGTATCCGGCATGTAAAACTGGAATCCGCGCCCGCCGCTGAGTTGATTCACCTTGCGCCGGTTATCTTCGATCCAGGCGAAATTGCGCAAGGCGCGTTCGTCGGGGACCGGCACCACCGTGACCTCGCGCGAGTTGGCGCCGCTCGGATCCGATCCAACCCGGATCACGATCGATTTTCCCGCGGTTTCTTCAAAGAAGCTGTACAGGTTTGCCGGCGGGCGGACGTCGCGTCCTTGCACCGCCAGAAGATATTCGCCTTCCGCAACGTTAACGCCTGGCTGTGTCAAGGGGGCGTTGAGACGCGGATTCCAGTTTTCTCCGTTGTATACGCGCGCGAATCGATAGCGGCCGTTTTCCACGACATAATCGGCGCCGAGCAGCCCGCCTCGAACACGCTTGACCTCCGGACGGTCTCCACCGCCGACAAACATGTGCCCCACCGTCATCTCGCCCAGCATTTCCTCAAACAGGTAGTTCAAATCGTCACGGCTGGCGATGTTTGCGAGATACGGCTCGTATTTTTTCTCGATCTCTTCTTTGTTCAGCCCGTGTAGTCCGGGGTCGTAGAAGAAATCGCGCTCATCGCGCCAAGCCTGGTGATACATGTGCTCCCATTCAGCCTTCGGATCGACGAAAGCTTCCATCGAGTCGAGCGCCAGGGGTCGCGCCGCATCCGCCGGAGGCCCGGCCGGCTGCTTGGCCGCTGCAGTAATGAAGTACTGCTGCCCTTGGCGGTACAGCATTTTTTCTCCGTTCGCCGACACGATAACACCGCCGATGCTGTCCCTGAGTTTGTCGGTCTTTCGCGTTTTCAAATCGAACATATGCAACGTCAACTGAGGACCTTCGAAGGGACCCCCGAGCGATTGCACCGGTGGGGCCTCCACCAGGAACAGCACCCCTGGTTTCCCAACTGACAGCGAGGTGTAGTTCCTGGCCGGAATCGGCAGCGCGAGAATCCGCTGGCCGATGTTGTCGAAATCGATCCTGACCGCGACGTCCTTTTTCGCATCCTCCGGTTTCTTCGAGTCCGCGGCCGGCTTCTCTTCGTCGCTTTCAGGCGCAAGCGGCGACGCCTGATCCTTGGCGAGCACGGCAAGGTAGACGTTGCGCGTGACCGGCCTCTGTATGCTCGACATATCCAGCCAGCCGGTAGCCAAGGCGGTGTCGGTGCTAGCCGCGAAGTACAGATACTTCCCTTCCTTATCGAAAGCGGCGTACGCAGCGTCGCTCATGCCGTCGGTGAGTTGAAAACTCTTGCTCTGTTCCAGCGAATACACGAAAACCGCGTGAAGATGGCTCTTCAGTTTTTTGGTATAGGCGATCCACTTGTTGTCAGGCGACCATGCGGGGTTCAGCGATACCGGGCCCGCGTAGGTATCGGTGTCTATCCGGATAGGCACGCCTTTTTCGAGGTCCAGGTAACAAACATTCAGTTGTTTGTCTGTATAGGCGATCTTCTTGCTATCCGGGGACCAGCGTGGCGAATAAGGAAATGCCGGCGGATTCCCCAGGCTGATGCGCCGCGGCTCTCCGAGCCCGTTCTGATCGCGAACTTCCAGAGCGTATTCGCCGGAAACGTCCGAAAAATAGGCGATCGACTTGCCGTCCGGGGACCATGCCGGGTCGCGCTCCATGGCCGCCGCGGTCTTGGTCAGATTGCGAACATCGCCTTTTTCGGCCGGCACCGTAAAGATCTCGCCGTGAGCGACGAAAATCGCGCGCGCACCGGTGGGAGAAATGCCTGCGGCTCGAATCTCATTGGCAGTGAATTTGCGAAAGTGTGCGCGAACCTCCGGCAGATCGCCCGCGATCCGTACGGTTACAGCATGCTCCTTGCGCGTTTTCAGATCGTAGATGTGCAGGGAACCAAACTGCTCGTAAACGATTGCATCGGAGGCCGCCGAAGCCGCCTTAAAATCCAGGCCGTTGTTCTTGATCAATTCGCTGACTTGCTTGGACTTGGTGTCGAAAGCGAATAACGAAACCGGGCCGTTCCGATCCGAGAGGAAATAAATCGTGTCGCCCACCCACATCGGATTGAAGTCGTTGGAATTATTGCGCGGGATTTTCGTGACGCTTGAATCGGCGAGCGTTGCGATCCAGATCGGTTTGGTCTGGCCACCGCGATAGCGCTTCCATGCCCGCTGCCATTGATCGGTAGGAACGTAGGCGAGCTTGGTGCCGTCTCCAGAATAGGCGCCCTCGACGGCGCGGTCCAGTGGAAGCTGAGTTTCGACGCCGCCCTCGACCGGGACCACAAAAAGGCGGCTGAAGTTCGAATAGCTGCTGCGGGCGGACGCAAAGATCACCTGCTTGCCGTCGGGCGTCCATCCAACCACGCGATCCGGCGCCGGATGATACGTAAGACGCTTGGGAGTTCCGCCGGACGCGGGGATCACGAATACATCTACGTTGCCATCGTACTCGCCGGTAAAGGCGATTTGCGATCCGTCGGGTGAAAAGACAGGCTCGGACTCGATACCGGCCCCCGTGGTCAGGCGAATCGCGTCGCCGCCTTCGCGGCTTACACTCCACAGGTCATTCGCAAAACTAAACACGATTTGCGTTCGGCTGATGCTGGGATGGCGCAGCAACCAGGGCTTGTCGTTCGGAGCAGCGCACCAGGCAAGCTGCGTGGATGTCGCGAGGAGCAGGCAGGCAATCGGCTTCATATTGCGATTTCTCCTGCGTTGATTATACTGATCGCTCTTGCGATTGGCGCGGCACCCGCTACCGCTGACTCGGTGACACCAGCGAGCAACCCAATTGGCCTCGCGCGTGAAAGCCATTAGACCAGCGCCGCCGCGTGTGATAGCGTAAGGCCCAGCAAAGGAGCAAATCATGAAACTTCTTGTGCCTTTCATCGCTTTGTTTGTTTCCGCGGCCTTCGCGGCCGACAACGCTGCCGATCTCCAGAAGAAATTCGTTGGCTCCTGGAAACTGATCTCTATTGAAGGGCCGAATCGGAACAACACGGCGAAGCCTTTCGGAATGATTACCTACGACACCGTGGGCCACATGTCCGTGCACATCGTCCGGGGAGATCGTCCGGCTTTTCCAAATGGCCGGGCCAAGGCGACGGACAAGGAGAAAGCTGCCGCGTTTGACACTTACACGGCGTACTACGGAACCTACACCTTTGAACCCGAGAATGGCATCGTGATCCACCATCTCGAAGGTTCGATCACTCCAGGGCAGATCGGACAGGACAACATCCGTTACTTCGAGCTACAGGGCAACCGCCTGACTCTCAGTGTCGCCAACGATGGCAAGGGTGGCCGGATGGCTCGTAAGGATACCACCGCTCACTTAACCTGGGAACGAATCGCGGCAAAATAGCCGGCACATCATCCACGGAACCACTGCTTGGTTATGCGACGGTACGCTGAGCAACTACTCCCAACTCAACAAAGACAGCGTGGTGTTGTCCTTGATTACGATTCCTTTTGCCAGCATCAGAGGATTCGCATAAGTTGAGCTATCCGCTACCTCGTAGCGGTGCAGCGGCTCGAAGCCGTCCCCGCTTGCCCGGGCAATGATGAGCTCGGCATTATCTTTCAGCAGGAACAGCAGGTCTCCTGAAATGAGGACCACGGCATTGTCCCCCTGACGCGGAGGACTGGTCCACAGTGTCTTCCCGGTGTCCGCGTCGACACAGAAGAAAATTCCGCTGGTGCGGTTGGAAAATCCGAAAATCAGATTGCCCTTTTGCACCGGAGAACTGAAACGCATGGTGAGTTCGGAAATCGTCCAGGCTTTCTCCGTCGTCCAGGAGTTGTTTTGTTTGTTCGCCTGAAGCAACATCGTTCCGGGATCGCCTGCCAGAATCAACCGCTGGCCGAATCGAAGAGGTGTCGGTATGTTCATGCCGCTACGCCCGGGAAAATCGATTCGCCACAACAAATCTCCGGACGCCAGGGAAAGACCGACCGCGTATTTCTGCGTGAGGGTGACCACTTGCTTGACGCCGTCGATCTCGACAATCACCGGAGAAGCGTAAGCCGGGCCGTCGCCTTTCCACATCCATTTCTGAGCGCCGGATTTGGCCTCGTAAGCTACCACCGCGCCGTCATCGTTGGTGCCGATCAGCGCAATGACGAGGCCGTCGGCGGCCACCGGCGACATGGACGTCCCGAATTGCGGCCACGTGCCCTTGAAGTCTTTTGAATAGTCCTTTCTCCATTCCACTTTGCCGGTCGCTGCGTCGAATGACGAGAGAATGCCGGAGATGCCGAATGTGTAAAGTTTGCCATCGTAAAATAGGGGTGTCGACTTGGGACCTTTGCCGTGGCGGGCAGCAGAACTAACCGGCTCGTACTGTGCGGGATAACTCTGCCGCCAAAGAGTCTTGCCATTTTCCGGATCGATGCTCATGGCGACCTCGTCGTCGCCCTGACGCGCAAATTCCAGAATCCGGCCGCCTGCGAGAATTGGAGACGCGTAGCCCTCTCCAATGGTGACTTTCCATTTCGTGGTCAGCTTCTCCGGCCACGCTTTTGGCTCAGAAAAACGCGTCACGCCGTCGCGATTGGGACCGCGCCATTGCGGCCAATCCTGAGCACTCAAACTCGCGACGATACCAACCACCCACGCCAGAATGCACAAATTTTTCTTCATTTCCCCTCCTCTAGCCCAGGCTCTTTCGAAGACGATCCATAATCTCTCCCGAGGACGCGCGGTTCCAGGTTTCGTTCACATTCAAGGAGAACCAGCCGTCCCGAGGTTCTCCCAGACGAAAGCCTGCGTCTTGCGCGTGCTTCCGGAATGCCGTGGCATCCGAGTTCTTCGTCCGCAAGTAGAAAATGTTCGTCCCGTTCGGAACCCGGCGGACTTCGAAGCGGCGGTCTTCATTCAGGGACGAGATCACACGTTCCGAGCAAGCGACCGCGCCACGATATCTTTCTTCGAACCCGTCGAAAAAATGTAGCGCGACGGCGGCGAAGGGCCACACGTGACTCAATCCGCCGCCGAACATGCGCCGCGTGTGATACAGATCGTCCAGCAAACTCTTCGGGCCAGCCAGAATCGCTCCACTGGCGGCGTTGAAGTACTTGTACATGGAAATGTAGACGGTATCGAACATTGCGGCATACTCGCGAACCGTCGTGGTTCCATGACCGGCGGCGAGATACAGCCGCGCGCCATCCAGATGGAGCCCAACTTTATGCTGGCGGGCCCACCCTACGATTTTTTTCATCTCCGCCAGATCGAACGATTCGCCATTCTTGCGGCGAACCGGAGTTTCAATTTGCAGCGCGCCAATCGGCACCGCCACACGCCCTGAGTCCCCGCGCTGGAGTTCGTCTTCGACCTCGGTTGTCGTGAACGTGGCTTTATCTTGACCCAGCGGGATCAGATGGAGGCCGCTTAACGTCTGGCAACAATCGCCGCAATCGTTGAACAGATGGCATTCGTGCTGGACCAGCACCCGGCGCTTGTCACCAGCAAGGATTCGCACGGCCAAGTGGTTTGCCAGCGTTCCCGTTGGCAGCCAAACGGCGGTTTCTTTGCCCAGAGCCGCAGCGACTTTAGCCTCCAGCGTGGCCACCACGCCCTCACGCGAATACGAATCCGGTGTAATGCCGCCAGAGAGTTTTTTCAGCAGGTCCGAGTATTCTTCAGGAGTATGTGGAATGCCGTCGCCGGTGGTGATGACCGGCCCTCGCTCACCTGCGGCGAAAACGGCGGGAGCGAGCCCCGTCAGCACCGGAGCCGCCAGCACCGGCGAAGCCAGAAACGATCTGCGGTTCATAATGCGACCAATCCTATCATGCTGGAATTTCCGGGTATACTGAGCAATCGCAAGATGTTGAATTCGGGAGGCTCCCAATGAAGAAAAGCCAGCGTACTTGCCTGGCAGCCCTGGCCCTGTTGTCGATGCCGAACTTTTTCGGCCAGACTCTGACTCGCGCCCAGGAGCGTGCGAAAGCCAAGGCTCAGAACGTGCCGGAAATTCCGTACGAATCGACGCCGAATTTTCTGAAACTGCCGCCGGGAGTCTATTTCGGAGAAGTGGTCGGCGTCGCCACCAATTCTAAGGGCCACGTCTTCGTCTACACCCGCAGCTACGACACGCGGCTGCTGGAGTTCGACCAGACCGGTAAATTCGTCAAAGAGATCGGTGAAGGAGTGTACGGTTTTGCGTTCGCACACGCGGTGCGCGTCGATGCGCAGGACAACATCTGGGCCGTCGATGAAGGCACCAACATGATCGTCAAGTTCAGTCCCGAAGGAAAGGTTCTCATGGTGCTGGGGCACCGGCCCGAGTCGGGCGAGGTTCCGGTAACGCCAGGCTTCGGCGTCGCTCCGCCTGCGGCCGAGCCGTACACATTCAATCGTCAAACCGACGTCGCCTTCGACCCGCAGGGCAATATTTTCGTCTCCGATGGATACGGCAACTCGCGCGTGGTCAAGTATGACAAGAACGGACGATACATCACGTCGGCAGGATCCCGGGGTTCGGAGCCGGGACAACTCAATCTTCCACACACCTTGACCGCGGATGCCAAGGGCAACGTCTACGTCGGCGATCGGAGCAATAGCCGCATTCAGGTGTTCGACAACGATTTGAAGCTGAAGACTGTCTACGATCAGGTGGGCGCGCCGTGGGCGGTGTGCATCACGCCGGGGCCGCATCAGTATCTGTACAGCTCCAATTCGAATCCCGACAACAACAACTCGGAGATCATGGCGGTGACGGGCGAAGTCTACAAGATGGAACTGGACGGGACGATTCTCGGCAAGTTCGGCAAGCCAGGCAAGCAACTGGGCGAATTCAGCACGATTCACGAAATGGATTGCCGCTCGGAAAACGAGATCTACACGGCTGAGATCAACCGCTGGGGCGTGCAGAAAATCGTTCTGCATCCGAAAAAGTAGGACGACCACTATGAGAATCATTTCCATTTTGATCGGAGCGGGATCGCTGTTTGCCCAGGCTCCTGAAATCGCTTTCGAATCCGCGCCCAACCTTTTGAAAATGCCGGATCGCATGTACATGGGCGAAGCCGCCGGTGTCGCCACAAATTCGAAGGGCCATATTTACGTCTACACCCGCACGGGCGACGCGTATGCGACCACCGGAACCTCACGAACCTTTTCGCACGGTGGATCGCGCCTGTTCGAGTTCGATCAGACCGGAAAATACGTCGGCGAGATCGGCCAGAATTCTTACGGTTTCCTGGTCGCGCAATCCGTGCGTGTCGATCCGCAGGACAACATTTGGATCGTCGATAAACTGTCGAGCTTGGTTGTTAAGTTCGCGCCGGACGGCCGCGTGCTGATGCCGATGGGCCGCAAGCCCGAAGCGATTTTTGTGGGAGCCCGAGGTGGCGTTCCCGGGGGTGGGCGCGGTGCTGCTCCAGCGGGCGCAGCCGGAGCAGCTCCTGGCGGCGGTCGCGGTCGTGGTGAGGGCGGCCCTGCCCCCCTTCCCGGCGCTGGCGCGCCCGGCGATCTTTTCAATGGACCATCCGACGTCGCCTGGGATGCGCAGGGCAACATTTTCATCTCCGACGGCTTCGGCAATGCGCGCATCGCGAAATTCGATAAGAACGGCAAATACCTCAAGTCGTGGGGATCGAGAGGATCGGAGCCAGGACAGTTCAGCAATCCGCGCTCGCTTGCGACCGACGCGCAAGGCAACATCTACGTCGCCGACAAAGGTAACAATCGGATTCAAGTTTTCGACAACGACGGAACCTTCAAGACCGAGATCGCGGGCGTAGGCGCGCCGACGGCCATCTGCATTTCGCCGGGATCGCATCCATACCTGTATGCGTCCAATTCGAACGAAGTGAATTCGCTCGACCATGGCGAAATTTACAAAATGGAGCTCGACGGAAAAGTCCTCGGGCAGTTCGGAAGAGCGGGCCATCTCATTAAGGAGTTCGGCGCGGTGAACCAGATAGACTGCCGCCGTGCCAACGAACTCTACGTGGGTGAGTTGATGAACTGGCGCGTCCAGAAGATTACCCTGCACTAATTAGTTGTGGCGCGCGCACTCGTGCGTGCCGCGTCGAGACTCTTCTCGACGCTTTTTCGCGAGAGTGCGAGGCCGTGGGTCGGCACGCAAAGTGCGCCTGCGCCACAACTTACACGCTCAACGATTTCCTCGATTTCTTCGGAACGAATGCCAGGAAACGCCGCGGATTATCGACCAGGATGCCGTGGAGGACTTCTTCCTTCACTCCGGCTTCACGAAGCTTCGGCGCGAACACCGTAACGGTCTTTGCGTATCCCGCGCCGTTGTTGCGCTTGAGTTGGTTCGCGCCTGAAAAGTCCGACGCGAACATTAAGTTGGCCGCGAATCCCTTCTCGATCAGCTTGACGACCATCGGGACTTGCTGAGCGTCCCCCGGCCCGCCCTGCCGATCGAAGCCGACAAATGCTCCTCGTTTGCAGATTTCGCTCTGTACTTTGACATCCGGATCGACCAGATTGCCCAAGTGACCGATCACGATGTGCTGCGGCTTGACGCCTCCCTTTTCGAGAATATCGAGCTGTTCCATTGCGGACTTACCGGGGATGCCGGTGTGCGTGAAAATCGGCAGGTTTGTCGCCAGATGCACTTTGGCGATCGCACGAAACACTTTGCGCTCATCGTCCGTAATCTCGTCCCAACTGCCGATTTCCCCGAGCGCTCCCGCCGGCTGTGTGCTCGCCTTGTGAATCAGATCCTGTGCGATCTGGTCTTCACTCCACGTCGCGATCTCAGTTGGATAAAAAGGTTGCGTATAGAAGCCGGTGCTCGCCACGATCGGCATGCCGGAGCGTTCGCTGAGCTGTTTCAGGAAATCGAGCTTGCGGCCCATGTCCTCATGACCGCCGTCAACCAGGCAAGCGACTCCATCTTTTTGAGCAGCCTTGATCTCGTCCACCATCAGTTCGAGATCTTCCAAGAAGTACGGCTGAGCCGACACCGGCGCAACCGGAGCCGCCGTACCTTGCTTCGTCGCACCCTGCGCGCCCGCTCGCCCGCGCGCCCCTGCTTGCGCCCTCGCGATGGCGATCCATTTCGGCATGAAATCGGTGGCAAGCGACATGTGCTCATGGAACAGCGTCGCGCCTCCGCCGAGTTCTTCCGGATGCATGTCCTTCAGAATGGTTCGAATGATGGCGTGTTTCGCAAACGGCGACGCCTTTGCGCCGTAGGCGCTTGCCGCCGCGCCGATTCCCAATAAGCTCAGTGCCTCGCGACGGGTTATTCGTGGGCCATATGAGTCGTTCATTCCGCTCTCCCGCCCTATATCCTACCCTTCGCGGGCCTGGGACGTTCAATCCGGCGGTAGCTGCAATCGCAGATGCTTCTCTTGGTTCAATCGGACGGTTGTTTCTCGATCGATGACGTCAGGTGACAGCATCTGTTGCTTGCCCTGAGAGTCCAAATAGTGCAGCTCGCCGCCTTGAACCCAAGCCGCTGCCGCAGATCGCTGTGAGCCATCCTTCAGCGCAATTGTAAACGTGTTCGCGTCGATCCCCGTCCCGGCATTTCCAGAGGATGGCGCGGCGTATTCGTGAATCACGGTTTGAACCGGTCGAATCGGCGCGGGAGTAGGGGGAGCGATCACCACGATGCTCGGTGCAGGCGATTCTTGCGGGGACAATCCCAAGTATGGATCGCCGACCGCGTCCGGGTAATCGCCCCAAAAGCCATAGTCCCCATACGAACCGATGAAGCGATTCTCAAACCGGTTAGAGCGGTGACGCGTACGAACCACGGAACTTCGGCCAACCGCGCCATGGCCTGCAAATCCACGCCCCGCGGCATTGCCCGCCGCTATCCCACCGCCATGTTGCGCAAACGCAGCCTGAACCATGAGGACGATGGCCGTCACTAGCCGCATAAATCCGACTCCTCTACGCCACTATCCACGATAGTACGCCGGTTAATTCATTGAAAGCAACGAAGCTCCGCGCCGTTGTCTCTATTCTGATTTACTCAAGCCGCCGAAGAGATGAGTGTGAGACCACGCCTCCCCATGCTCGTCTGCTTGCTGTCAGGTGGAGTAGGTCTCGCCCAAAACCAGCCTCACGAAAGGATTGTCGAGAGCATCGTGCCCTGGCTCGCGTACAATTCGTCGTGCTCGTCATCCGTCGAGTTGCAGAACCTGGGGACCCGGGAAGTGGCCGCAGAGGTGGAAGCGCACAAGAACAGTGGGGCTCTCGCTCCGTTCGCGGGTCATACCGGAATCCAGGTGCGCTTGAGCGCAGGCGAACGCGCCGTGTACAAGCTGCAACTCACGGAGGAGACTACCGGCGCCTGGGTGCGCGTGCGCGAGACGATTCCCTCGTCGCTTCTTTCACCGGTTCTCGCCGTGGCCGGCGTCACCGAGTGCCTGACCGCCGACGAACTGCACAGCACCGTTCGCGAAGTGGCCTGGCCCTCCGGCAGCCCCTGGTTCTCAGGCGACGTGAGCCAGCGTGACGATGGGATCATCGCGCTGATCAACACGTCCGAGCGCACCGCCCGCGTTTCAGGATGCTATTCTTCCGGCGTGTTGTACTCGGTTCCCCGTAATGATCGCCCCGCAGCCGATCTGACGCTGCTTTGCTCGGAATCAATCCAGGAACTCATTCCGCCGTTCGGATCGCGACAGTTTCCGGTGGCCCATGGCGGGAACTCACACTTCTCCCTGACTACGTGGGGTGACGCGATCGTTCTCCAGATGCTGCGGCCCTCCGATACCAGCGTGAAAGTGTACCGGGTCGATTCCACCATCACGTTTGGACAAGAAGTTCCTGGTAAGTGATCCTGCGCGGTTCACGTTTCCGGGTACTGGACTTCGCGCAGCCTACGCTCCAGAAATCGACGTTCGGTGTCATTGCTGACCAGCGCGAGCGCTTTCGCGTAGGATTGCGCGGCGTCCGCGAACGATCCCAGACGACGCAACAGATCGGCACGCGCGGAATGGAGTAGATGGTACTGCGCCAGATCGCCCGTTGCGGCGAGTTCATCGATGATCGCGAGCGCAGGCCGTAGGCCGTGCACCATGGCGACTGCCACCGCGCGGTTTAGCGACACGATAGGCGAAGGCTGCAGGCGCTCGAGCAGATCGTACAGCCGCAGGATCTGTGGCCAGTCGGTATCGTCCGCGCGCTCGGCCTGACAATGTAATGCCGCGATCGACGCTTGAATCGCAAATGGACCCGATCCGTGGCGCAGCGCCTCAGCCGCCAGCGGCAGAGCCTCCGCGATCTGTTCATGATTCCAGCGGCTGCGGTCCTGCTGCTCAAGCACCACCAGATCGCCGGCATTATCCATACGGGCGTCCCGCCGAGAATCGTGCAGGAGCATCAGGGCTAACAGAGCCGTCACTTCTGCGGGCGGCGGCAACATCAACGTCCTGACCAGGCGTCCCAGGCGGATGGCCTCGGCGCAGAGATCCGCTCTAAGAAGCCCCCCGCCTTTCGTGACCGCGTAGCCTTCGTTGAAGATCAGATAGATGACCGTCAGCACTGCGTCCAGCCGCTCCGGCATGTCGCTGGAGCCCGGCACCGCATAGGGGATCCGCGCATCGCGAATCTTGCGCTTCGCTCGCACCAGCCGTTGCGCCATGGTCGCCGGCGGAACCAGAAACGCGCGCGCGATCTCGTCGGTCTCCAGGCCGCCCAATGTGCGTAGCGTCAGCCCGACCTGCGCCTCGGCCGAAAGCGCCGGATGGCAGCAGGTGAAGATCAGCCGAAGACGATCGTCGGGGATCTCGGCTGGTCCAGTGCGCTCTCATAGTCCGGCTCGGTAATGGCCGGCGCTAATTCGGCCACCTGCACGGCGACCTTATCTTTGAATAACGCTCGCCGCCGGAACAGGTCGATGGCCTTGTGCCGGGCAGTTTGGATGATCCAGGCACCCGGAAATTCGGGGACTCCGGCGGTCCTCCATTGGTTCACAGCGGCCGCAAATGCTTCCTGGGTAGCCTCTTCGGCGACATCGAAGTCGCCCACCAGGCGAATCAGCGCAGCGACGATTCGGCCCCAATCCGAGCGATAGAGCGCCTCGACTGCCTGATCGGCATCCCCGTTCATGACCTCGATGGTAAATAATTCTCTAGTAGGGTGTCGATTGGGACATCCACCGTTCGACGTAACTATGGAGGATTGACGCATGCGATACATGATGCTGGTGTACCAAGACGAGCAGGTAATGGACGAAGCGGAGCGCCAGCACTGTTACGAAGAGTCCACGCAGCTCACGCACGACCTCAACTCGCACGGGCATTTCCTGGCAGCGGCTCCTCTGCACCCCGTATCGACGGCGACCAGCGTCCGGGTGCGCGACAACAAGCGGATGGTGACCGACGGCCCGTTCGCGGAAACGCGGGAGCAGCTCGGCGGCTTTTTCATGATCGAGGCCAAGGATCTCGACGAAGCCATCGGCATCGCGGCCCGGATTCCCGGGGCACGCCGGGGTACCATCGAAATCCGGCCGGTGGTCGAGCTCGCGGGAATGCCCTCGGACTCCGATTCCGGCCGGCTGGCGGCTACGCAAAAATAATTTCAAATTGGATTTCAAGGGGAGACATTTATGGCGAAGGCGAATGGAGTACGGGTGCTGGTGGGGACGCGCAAAGGCGCGTTCATACTAACGTCGGACGGAAAGCGTGAAAAGTGGGACGTGAGCGGCCCTCATTTTGCGGGCTGGGAGATCTACCACGTCAAGGGATCGCCAGCCGATCCGGATCGACTGTATGCTTCGCAGTCCAGCGGCTGGTTCGGACAGGTGATCCAGCGATCGAACGACGGAGGAAAGACCTGGGGGCCGGTGGATAACAAGTTCCTGTACGACGGCGTCACCGGCACGCATCAGTGGTACGACGGCACAGCCCACCCGTGGGAATTCAAGCGAGTCTGGCATCTCGAACCGTCGCTCACGGATCCGGACACCGTCTATGCCGGCATCGAGGACGCGGCAATCTTTCGCTCCAAAGATGGCGGGCAGAGTTGGAGCGAGCTTCCCGGGTTGCGCGGACACGGCTCGGGTCCTCGCTGGCAGCCGGGCGCAGGTGGAATGTGCCTGCATACCATCCTTCTCGATCCCAGCGATCCCCGCCGGATGTTCATCGCCATCTCCGCTGCCGGAGCTTTTCGCAGTGACGATGAGGGCGAGACTTGGCGGCCGATCAACAAAGGATTGCACTCGGAATATATTCCCGAGCCGACGGCGGAAGTCGGCCACTGCGTGCATCGCATCGCGATGCATCCGTCGCGTCCCGGCGTTCTCTTCATGCAGAAGCATTGGGATGTGATGCGCACTGACGATGCCGGCGATTCGTGGCGCGAAATCAGCGGAAATTTGCCGACTGACTTCGGCTTTGTGATCGACGTCCACGCACACGAGCCGGAAACCATCTACGTGGTCCCCATCAAGAGCGACCGGGAGCATTATCCGCCCGATGGAAAACTGCGCGTGTATCGCAGCCGGAGGGGAGGAGATGAATGGGAGGCGCTCACCAAGGGGCTCCCGCAAAGCGACTGCTACGTCAACGTGCTGCGCGACGCCATGGCCGTCGACTCGCTCGATTCCTGCGGCGTGTATTTCGGCACGACGGGTGGGCAGGTCTATGCTTCCGCCGATGCCGGAGACAACTGGGCTCCCATCGTGCGGGACCTTCCAGCCGTGCTTTCGGTAGAAGTGCAGACCCTTTCGTGAACTCATCCGTGATTCGCGTCGTTCTCCCGGCGCATCTGCGCACGCTCGCGCAAATCAATGGCGAAGTGCGGCTCGAAGTCCACGGCAACGTCACACTGCGCTCTGTTCTCGATGCCTTGGAGGCCTGTTATCCGGCGCTCTGCGGCACCATCCGCGATCACGTCACGCAACAGCGGCGGCCCTTCGTGCGCTTCTTCGCCTGCGAGCAGGATCTGTCCCATGAATCGCCGGACGCGCCGCTGCCGGCGGCGGTCGCAACTTCAGCCGAGCCGCTGCTGATCGTCGGGGCAATCGCGGGCGGCTCTGTTTCCGATCCGCCGCCAATTCTCGCGCGCTCCGGGTGATATACTTCCCGGAGCCTGACGCGTACCATGATCCGAGTCGCGATCGCCACTGCCCTAAGCTTGCTCGTGAACGTGCGCGGGGCCGATCAATGGCCGCAGTTTCGCGGTCCCCACGCCGGAGTCGTCGCCGATGATCCTTCCCTCCCCGAATCCTGGAGCGAGACCGATCACGTCGTTTGGAAAACGGATATCCCCGGGCTGGGTTGGAGCTCGCCAGTGGTCTGGGACGATCATGTCTTTCTAACCACGGCGATCAGCACCGGTCTCGAAGCGCCTCCCACCAAGGGTTTGTACGATCCAAGTGAAGGCCACGGCAAATTACGATCGACTGCGCCGCAGAAATGGGTGATTTGCGACCTCGATTTCAAGACCGGGAAGATTCGCTGGCAGCGCGAGCTGCGCAACGCGGTTTCGCCGATCGCCAAGCACGTCAAGAACAGCTTCGCGTCCGAAACCCCGGTCGCCGATGGCGAGCGTGTGTACGTATACTTCGCCTCCATCGGCCTTCTTGCCGCGCTGGACCTGAACGGCCAGACCGTGTGGACCAAGGACATCGGCGGAGGGAACGGCGCCAGTGAGTACGGCACCGGCTCCTCACCAGTGCTGCACAAAGACCGTTTATACATCGTCAACGACAATGCGACGCGGTCCTTCCTCGCCGCGTTCGACAAGAAAACCGGCAAAGAACTGTGGCGCGCCACCCGCGAGGAAAACCAAAGCTGGGCCACTCCCTTCATCTGGCAGAACGAACTGCGAACGGAGATCGTGACTGCGGCGACAGGCAAGGTGCGCTCTTACGATCTCGAAGGCAAGTTGCTGTGGGAGCTAAAGGGAATGACGATTCTCGCCACGCCGACTCCATTTAGCGCCCACGGACTGGTTTACATCAGCTCGGGTTATCCCGGAGCTTCGCCGCGCCCGGTCTATGCGATCCGGCCTGGAGCCGCGGGCGATATTTCGCTCAAGCCCGGCGAGTCCGGCAATCAGTTCGTCGCCTGGTATCAGCCCCAGTTGGGGACCTACAGCACCTCCGCACTCGCTTATGGCGATTATTACTACACCCTGCTCGATCGTGGATTTCTGCTGTGTCACGATGCCAAGACCGGTAAACAGATCTACAGCCGGCAGCGTATTTCCCCGGATGCAAGTGGATTCACCGCATCGCCATGGGGCTACAACGGCAAGATCTTTCTGCTGAGCGAAGACGGCGATACGTTCGTGGTGCAGGCGGGACCGGAGTACAAGGTGGTCGGCAAAAACTCGCTGAACGAAATGACTCTCGCGACGCCCGCCGTGTCGCGCCGAAGTCTGCTCATCCGCACCCAATCCAAGCTCTACCGCATTGCGAATCGAGTGGACCCATGAAGCAGTCGCTCGTCTTGCTCTGCTGCGTCAGCGTGGCGGCGCAGGTAAACTTCACCCAGCTTTCATCCTTGCCAGGACCTCACGATTTGGTCAAGCTTCAGGGCGCTCGCGCCTACCTGGCAAGTGGGAAGGTTCTGACCGTGTTCGACCTTTCCGACGCCGCGCTACCGCGTCGCGAAGGACAATTCGAATTCGCCGACAGGATCTGGGGATTTAGCATCGTTGGGTCGCTGGTCTATGTCGCTGACGATTTAGCAGGTCTCGCGATCCTGGATGTTTCAGATCCAGCCAAGCCCCAGTTGCGCAGCACGCTAAAGACTCACGGCCAGGCCAAAGCAGTGGTGGTTTCGGGAACGAAAGCTCTGCTGGTCGACCACATGGAGGGGCTGGCCCTCGTCGACGTGTCCGACCCCGCCAAGCCGGTGGCGGCCGGCTCGCTTTTTCTGGATGGCTATGCCCGCGATGTGGCCCTGTCCGGTTCGCTCGCCTACGCCGTGGATTCTCCCGCTGGATTCTATGCGGTCGACCTCTCCAAGTCAGGTCCCTTGGACTTCGCGGGATCGCTCCAGTCGGCGAGTGGGCAAACCGTTGCGGTTGCGGGCGCGATCGCCTGCGTTCCCAGCCGTGGAGGACTCCAGGTGTTCGACGTCTCGAATCCATCGGCTCCAGTTCTCGCCGCCACTTTGAAAACGCCGGGCACTCCGCTGCGCGTGACAATCCGCGGCAAACGAGCCTATCTGGCCGACGGACGCGAGGGCCTTCAAGTGGTGGACTTATCGGATCCGTCGAAGCCTGTGATCGTCGGAACCTACAAAACCACCAGCCCGGCTCGCGATGTGGCTGTCGGGGAAGGGTTGGTTTTGATCGTTACCGTAAGCGAAGGAACGCTGGTCCTGCGGGAGAGCGGAACTCGCCCGAGCCCTCAATTGTAATATTGTGTCGAATACAACTGAATCAGCATCGTGTTTCAACATTTTGAAATAAGCCGGTGGTAAGATAGTCCAAAAGAAAATTACGCGCCTGAGCGGCGATTTTGCTGGCCGCTTTGTGTGCCCTGTGAGCGTTAGTCATCGCAGTTGGCCTTCTCCCCCGAGCCAACGGGTTCAGTATTTAATTCATCCTTCGCAAGGAGAACAAACAAATGAGGACTCAGAATCTGATCGCGATTTCCGCGATTATGGCACTGCTTCTCGGGTCGGCGGGCGCAGCGTTTGCGCAAACCGCCGGCGCCGGCACAATTACCGGCACGATCACGGACCAGCAGGGTGCCGTGGTTCCCGAAGCGAGCATCACTATCCACAATGTAGATACCAACGTGGACCGCGCGTTCACCACAAACGGCGCGGGAATCTACACCGCTCCATTTCTTCAACCCGGCCATTTCGAAATCACAGTCGGTAAAACCGGCTTTGCGAAGTTGATTCGCAAAGACCTGACGCTGGTGGTCGGTCAGACGCTCACCATCGACTTCCAGATGCAGGTGCAAACGACCCAGGAGACCGTGACGGTTACGACTGAGAATCCGCTGGTCGACACTGAAAAGACCGATGTATCGCAATTGGTCAGCGCCGGTGAGGTTCAGAACCTGCCGCTCGCGGGGCGCAACTGGGAACGATTTGCTCTCACCGTCCCCGGCGCGGTTGCCGATGGCGGATCGGGACTCGTGTCGTATCGCGGCATCTCCGCTCTTTACAACAGCAGCGCGGTCGACGGCGGCAACAATCAGCAAGCGTTCTTCTCTGAATCGAAGGGACGCACCTCGACCGGCCTGCCGTATGTGTACAGCATGGATTCCATCCAGGAATTCGCGGTCACCACCAGCAATTACAGCGCGGAACTCGGTCAGGCAGCGGGCGGCGTTATTAACGCTGTCACCAGATCTGGAAGCAACGCATTCCATGGCGACCTGTTCTACTATCTCCGCTACCCCACGCTCAACGCGCTCGATCCGATCCAGAAGGCCTCCGGAATTTATACCCAGCCGATCCATCAACAACAGCAGTTTGGCGGCAGCGTCGGCGGACCGATCATCAAAGACAAGCTATTCTTCTTCCTGACCTACGACGGTTCGCGCAAAGTCAATCCCATCGCGTATACCAGCAGTTCGAAGTTTCCGCTGGCATGCACGCCCGCCTTCACTACGGCACAATGTAACGCAGCCAACAACTTCCTGACGTCGATTCTGGGAGCTTATCCGCGCTCGGCCAACAACGACGTTTTCTTCGCCAAAATCGACGATCAGTTGAACGCGCGCAATCACGTCAATGCATCCTTCAATTTCGATAATTTCAAGGCGCCGAACTCCTACACGTCTTCCACAACGGCCAGCAACAGCTCGCTCACGCAGAACGGAACCAACGTAACGCACGAACGGATTTTCGTGGCGAACTGGGATTCCACCATCACCACCACGATGATCAACAACGTGCGCTTCCAGTGGTCGCGCGATTTGGAAGTGACCGCCGCCAACGGCTCCGCTCCCAGCGTCGGCATCACCAACGTCGGCGGCTACGGCCTGCCGAACGCCCTCCCTCGCCCGGCGTTTCCGGACGAGCATCGTCTCCAGTTCACCGATATTCTTTCGAAAACCAACGGAAAGCATACCTTTAAAGCCGGCTTCGACGTGAATGCGATTCACGAGCTGCTGATCAACCTGTTCCAGGGCGGCGGCGTTTATAGCTACTCCGGCGCGACCGCGTTTACGAATTGGGCCGCCGACACGATGGGGATCAATCTCGGCGACAACTTGACCGGCCGCCACTTCACCACCTTCGTTCAAGTGAACGATCCGGTGACCCACGTCGGCAAGGACGATTTCTACGACAACGATGTGGACGCGTTCTTCGAAGACACCTGGAAAGTTCGTCCCAACCTCACGCTGAATCTGGGAGTGCGCTACGACATCCAGTTGATCCCGGCGCCGCCGCAGCCGAATACGAAGACTCCGCTGACGACTCTGTACACCTCGACCATCAACATCGACAAGAACAACTTCGCCCCGCGCATCGGGCTCGCCTGGTCGGTGGGCAAGGGAATGGTGGTTCGAGCCGGCTATGGCATTTTCTACGGTAAGACGTCAAATAGCACGTACTACGCGACGCGCGTGGAAAACGGCGTGTTCCAGCAGACGTTTAATTGCAATCCGACCACGTGTCCGACGCTGACCTTTCCCAACTTGATCTTTACGCCTCCTGGTGCTCCGCCGGTAGCGCCGTTCGCCGGCGCGCTGACGCCGCAGGTAACTACGTTCACTCCCGGGGCCAACACCGCCACCACGCGCGGACAGGTGCCCGACTGGGTCAATCCGCTGGTGCATGAAGGCGAGGTCAGCGTGGAGCGTTCGCTGCCAGGCGCCATGACCATATCCGGTACCTACATGTTCAGCCGAGGTCTCCGGCTGCCTATGTTCATCGACACGAATCTGGCGCCGTCCACCACGACGCGATCGTACGATTTCACCAACACGGCCGGCGCAACTCAGAACTCCGTAACTGTGCCGTTCTACACCCAGCGCGTCGACACAGCCACCGGACCGATTCTCACCGGCTTCAGCGACGTGAACTCCTGGTACAACGCCATGGCCATCACCTTGCGGCGCGCCATGAGTCACGGTCTGGAATTCACGGTGAACTACACGCTCGCCAAAGCCAGTGACGGCGGACAAGTCCCCGGGCAGTTCGGAACCTTCAACGGAACCGATTCGGCATTCGATCCCAAGAATCGCGCGTTGGAATATGGCCGCTCCGATCTCGACCAGCGCTCCCGTTTCGTCGGAAGCGTCGTATGGGCTCCGGAGTACGCCAAGCACATCAGCAACAAAGGCGCGCGCTTCTTGCTGGATGGCTGGAACTTTTCGACCATCATCTCCGCTGGCACCGGCCTCCCCGTGACCGGCGGCATCAACGGATTCATCTCGGCCGGTCAGCCGGACGGCGGTCTCACCGGCGGATTAGTCAACAACTCCGGCACCGGCTTCGGCGGCCGCGTCCCTGGCCCGCGCAACTCGTTCACGGGCCCCGGCAACCAGAACGTCGATTTCCGTATCGGACGCCAATTCTCCTTCCTGGAGCGCTACAAGTTCTCCATCGTCGGCGAGGCCTTCAATCTGTTCAACTTCACCAACATCTACACGGTGAATTCGACCCAGTACAACTTCTCTGGGGCGGGTTCGGGAGCCTGCGCAGGCCATACCAACGCCTGTCTGGTAGCGAACCCTTCGTTCTTTGCTCCGCTCACGTCGAACAACAACCTGAGCGGCGCGCGGCAGTTGCAGATCTCCGCGCGATTCGCGTTCTAAACGATTCGCCACAAGCGCAGTCATTAGACCGCCCGGTCTTGTGCCGGGCGGTTTTGTTTTTGGCTGAAAATGTAAGGATGTCGAATATCACGCGACGGATCGCCGGCCAAACCGGCATCCCGCGATTGCTCGAAGTTCTCGCCGAGGATATTCCGCCGAGCGACTTGCAGTCCCTGCTCCTTTCAGTTTTTCAATCACGCGCGCAATCGATCCGCGGATCCGATCTGCTGGCCCGATCCACTCCGCTCACCGCGCCATCGACGGCAGACGCGCGTTTGCTCAACGAATTCGATCGCATAGCGTTCGCGGCGGCGAAGGGATTTGAAGCCATCGAGCTCTCTCCCGTATGCGCCTTTGGTTCCAGCTTTGTTCTCGGCGGGATCGATCAGAACAACGTCGTCACCACCATTCGGAACACCGAAGTTCTGGGTGATTCCACCGAGGCGCTTGCGCTCGAATGCGCGCGCCGCAGGAAGCAGGAACGTGCCACAGAAGTTCGTCTGGCTTCGTCGCATCGCGTGATTCGTATGCAGCCGTTCGATACTCCCGGATTCACGCCGCACTTCCGTCTGTTCGCCCTGGTTTCGGCCGGTCGCGATGTAGGATCGGACCAGTTCGAAATGCAGCATCTGACCGAACATATTCGCGTCTATCTCGAACTGTTCCGCGCCCTCAAAACACCGAAGAATCCGCTGGTGGAGATTTCAGATCTGAAGATTACGGAGGCTCTACTGGCCGATTCGGGGATTTCTCGCGATGAGATTCGCCAGGCCGTTCGCGCGCATCTCCACGGATCGTCGCAGCGATTCCTCGCCGACCGTGGCATTGAACTGCCGGCGTCGGTACAGGACTCCCGGTTGGAACGTATCGAACAGTTTGTTTTCGCGCCGCTCCGTATCGAGTTTCCCGAAGCTGAGTTTCGTTTCAACCTTTCGCGTCTGGAAGGAATCGGATACTACACCGGCTTGTGCCTGCGGATGTCGCCACAGGCTCCCGACGGAAATCGTTACCCGATCGTCGACGGCGGCTTTACCGACTGGACTGCCCGCCTTCTGTCGAACCGTAAAGAGCGACTACTCACCAGCGGCATCGGCAGCGAGTTCACCTGCAAGCGCTATCTCTGACTGGCTTCGCCCGCGAGCACGCGACGATTGTAGTCCGCGGATTTATTGCGAGGCACGCTCAGCGATTTCCAGTTCGCGCTCTGCAGATGTTTGGCCAGAAACACAATTTGCCCGACGTGGAGCGCGTAGTGCCCGATCTGCCGGTTCACGGCCTGCATCACCGAGTGCGGCTCGCTGCGAATCGTGACGGTGCGGCCCAGGTCTGCGTCGGTCAGCGGTGTAAGTGCCGAAAAGAGGCAATTCCAGCCGTCCTCCCAAGCTTTCATGAGAGTTTCCCGCGACGCGGGCGGATCGATAAACTCGCTATCTCGATGGCGATCTGGCTTTTCGCCGTCGCTGGTCAGAAAATCCGTCCAGCGCGATCGCATGTTGCCGGTCATGTGCTTCACGATGATCGCAATCGAATTCATCTCCTGGTCCAGCGCCTCGAAGAGCTGTTCATCGGTCACTTGAGCCATCGCACCTTCGGCCAATTTCTTGTATTGGCGAAAGATGGCAAGCGAATCTTCTAGATGGGATGTCGTGAATGTATGCGCCATATTTTCATTTTCGCGCATACGCTAATCCGTAAGCGATAGTACGAGTTCTATAGTATCCTCTCCCTATGCGAGCCTTGCTCTTCATCGCCGCGGCGCTCATCGCGCAGGGATTGCCTGATATCGATTCCTTGCAGAAAACCGCTCGCGCCGCCTATTCGAAAGGAAATTATGCAGCCGCCCGGCAGATGCTGGAACAGGCGTGGGAGCTCGCTCAACAAACTCCGCCGGATAACCCGAAGCGTTACGACGTCCTTAAGCAGCTCTCCGGAACTCTTTCCGCCGCCGGCGATTATCCCGCGGCACAGAACTATGTCGAGCTCGCCATCAACTGGCGCGAAAACATCGATCGTAACGATCCGAAACTCGCCGAGGAATACATCGAGCTCGCCTCCCTGTGCCAGCGACTGAAGGACTTGGACCGCGCGCTCGCCCTCTTGCAAACCGCTCTCCGGATCCATTCCCGGGAAGGCAGCGACAACCTCCTTTCCGCCGACGATTTCAGCCGAATTTCGCTGGTATACATGGACCAGAAGAAGCCCGAGCAAGCCGCGCCGCCGCTCCAGACAGCCATCGCCATTCGTGAAAAAGTGCTCGGCGCCGAACATCCCGCGATTCTCTCCGAACTGGATCGCCTGGGAACCATCTGGATCGCTCTTCGCGAATATCCCAAGGCTGAAGAGATCTTCCGCCGCGCTCTGATTATTCGCGAAAGGCTCGTCGGGCCCAATGATGCCGGTCTCATTTCAACCGTCGAAGGCCTCGCCTATGCGCTCTTCGGCCAGAAAAAATATGATGAAGCCGAGCCTGGCTATCAGCGGCTGCTCACGCTTTGGATGGTCTCGACCGGCGATCCCACGCATCCCATGGTCGCGGTGACGCTCGATAAAATTGCCGTGTTCTATCGTATGCAGGAAAAGTGGGACCAGGGGACGGACGCCGCCGAAAAAGCAATCGCCCTCCGCGCCGTGTTTCTGGCCAACGGGCTGAGCCAGGAAGCTACTGCGCGCCAAGCTCATGGAGACAAAAAGGAAGCGGCGCGCCTGTTTGGACAAGCACTCGCTGCGCTAGATGAATCGCGGCCTGAACACGCCGATCTTCGGAAACAGCTCGAACAGAACCTGAAGGAGCTGGAGATCGAGGTCAAGCCGCGAAAGCCCGCACCGAAAAAATAGTTTATAGTTTACGGCGCCGCCGTCAGGTGCGCCCGCCGATTCCGCTGCCAGCAATCCTCGGACTGCTGCGTGCACACTGGTTTGTCTTTTCCGAAGCTGATGATGGTGAGCTGCGCGCCGGGAATCCCCATCGAAGCGAGGAATTCTTCAGCCGCTTTCGCGCGCTTGTCGCCTAGAGCCAGGTTGTATTCTTCGGATCCACGTTCATCGGCATGGCCTTCGATGAGCAGTTTTTGGCTGGGATAATTCGCCAGAATGTCGCGAATCACGCCCACGTCGGCGCGCAGGCGCGTACTGGCGTCTTCGCGGATGGTTGCCTTGTCGTAATCGAACAATGCATCTTCCAGCCGAGCCAGCTTCGCATTAAGTTGCTCGCGCTCTTCAGGCGTCATCTGCCGGGGCGCCTGAGCCTCCTGGCGAGGCTGGCTCGGTGTCGACGCCGGGGCGGAGGACCTCGTCGCGGGCGTCGGCGTTGGTGCCGGCGCGGATGCAACCGGCGTTGGATCCGTGTTCGGAGTGGTGGCGACAACTTTCTTAGTGCAACCCACTACGCCGACCAGCGCGGCTGCCGTCAGGAGAATCAAGCTGTTACTTTTCATTGGTCCTCTCTATCGAAAAAGAATTGTGCGATCTGCATTTATAGTAAGCCCGATTGGTTTGAGTTTCAACAATCCCGTTGAGGCGGTATTTCGCATTTCAGAAGCTCCGTTAGACTGGATTCAGGATGCTTCCTGGTTCCTTCGCCGGCGGCCGCAGTCTGCTGTATGCGGGCTTCGGCGGCCTCCTGGCCCTGATGCTCGCCGCCGGCGTAGATGCCCTGTTCGTGCTGCGCAGCGTGCGTACCAGCGATGCGCAGATTCGCGACGTCTACTTCCGCCGCAGCCACGCCCTCGACGAAGTGCGGGCGGGGATTTATCAATCCGCGATCGTCATGCGCGACTATCTCCTCGCTACCGATCGTCAGGTCGCCCAAGCTCAGGTGGAAAAATGGACCGCTATCCGTCAAAGCACTGACCGGGCGGTGGCAGAGATGGCGAAATCCATCGATCCGGCCGAGTCTGGGCCCTTTCGCAGCCTCCAGGCGGAGGTGCAAGTCTACTGGAAACTCCTCGATTTCATCGTCGAAATGCAGGAGAAGGATAAGCGAAGCCGCGGCGCCACGTACTTCTCCAACGAACTGGTCCGCCGCCGCACCGCCATGTTGGACTTGGTCGACCGGATCGACCAGATCAGCACACGCGAGCTAACCTCCGGCGATCAGAAGCTGAATGCGACCTTCAACGGATTGCAGCTACGGCTGATCCTTATGCTGGGGAGCACCGTGGGCGTTGGAATTGTGCTCGCGGCGCTCACCATCCGCCGCACGCTGCGCCTGGAAAACGAGCTGCAGAAACGCTACGAAGAGGGCCAGCGGACCCAGCAGGAATTGAAGGAACTCTCGGCCCGGCTGGTTTCGGCCCAGGAAGAAGAACGGCGCGCGATATCCCGCGAGCTTCACGATGAAGTCGGCCAATCGCTTTCAGCGCTGCTGATGGAGGCCGGCAACGCGGCGGCTCGCGTCCCGCAGGACTCGGCGGAGGTCCGCCGTCATGTCGAATCGATTAAGAAACTCGCTGAAGCTAGCGTCAACGTAATCCGGAATATGACGCTGCTGTTACGGCCGTCGATGCTCGACGATTTCGGGCTGGTCCCTGCGCTCGAATGGCAAGCGCGTGAGGTATCCAAGCGCACCGGACTGCGCGTCCACGTAACCGCGGCGGAAACGGCGACCGAACTTCCCGATGACCTGCGGACCTGCATCTACCGCGTGGTGCAGGAAGCGCTGCACAACTGCGCCCGGCACGCGCACGCGCGGACTGTCAAGGTGGTGGTGAAGCAGGAGGCGCGAAGAATCGTGCTGAGCGTGGAAGACGACGGCGCGGGATTCGACGCCCGACGCGTCCGCGGTCTCGGCTTGGTCGGTATGGAGGAGCGCGTGAATCATCTGGGTGGCGCTTTCGAAATTGTTTCGCGGCCGGGTGGCGGGACCAAGCTCGAAGTCGAACTGCCCATCGCGAGCTGAGCAAACCATGCCGATTCGGATCCTGTTGGCCGACGATCATACCGTGATGCGCAGCGGCCTGCGTCTTCTGCTCGAACGCCAGCCGAATTTGCAGGTGGTGGGTGAAGCCGCCGACGGGAACGCTGCCGTGAAATTGGCCGCCGCCGAAAAACCCGATGTAGTGGTGATGGACATCGCCATGCCGCATCTGAACGGCGTCGAAGCAGCGCGCCAGATCACCATGCAGAATCCGCACACCGCCATCGCGATCCTGAGCATGCACAGCGATGAGAGCTACGTGATCCGGTCGCTCAAAGCCGGTGCGCGCGCTTACCTGTTGAAGGATTCCGCCGAAGCCGATTTGATCGCCGCCATTCACGCGATCACAGTAGGGAAATCGTTCTTCAGTCCGGCGGTGCGGCAAATTCTGAAAGAAGACTACGTCCATCAGCTCAACGAAATGGGCGCCGAAGACAGCTACGAGCTGCTGACCAATCGCGAGCGCGAAGTTCTTCAACTGGTGGCCGAAGGCCGAACCAATAAAGACGTCGCGAATCTGCTGAATCTAAGTTTGTATACCGTGGAGACGCACCGGACCCACATTCTTCAAAAGCTGAACTTGCACAGCGTACCCGAGTTGATTTTGTACGCGGTACGGAAGGGGATTATTAGCTAGGCGCTCTATTAGGATCACGTCTTCGATTCGGTATGTGTCGTCTTCAATCCTGAAATAAAATCGCCAGTGTAGACTGACGCGCGCTTGCCAGATGTTCCGCGACTCGTCGTATTTCTTCGCCCGCAGCGATGGGTGGCGCAGATCGGCGCTCAGGAACCCTAATTGTTTGCGGAGGGCTCGACGCACCGCGACGGGCGCATCATCAAGCGAGTCAATCGCCCGGTCGGAAAAGACAATCCTCATCCGCGGACGGGAGCTTTTCTCCGTCGACGCTTCTTGATTTCCTTTTCCACGAAGGTCATTGCCTGGTCCGCGGTCGTGAACGGCCCATGGTACGGGCCCTTACGTGCCTCCGCCAACCGTAAGTCAATCGAGCGACGCTGCGCGGGCGTGTACTCGTCGCACGGAGTCGCGAGGATCGTAATTTTCCTTCGCGACACCTTGAACTCGATTCTGTCGCCCGGTCGAATCCCTGCTTGCCGCCGAACGCTTTTCGGAACGACCAGGTCGGTATCTTGCACGTTCATGCTTAATGTCCGCCAGTGCTCGGCTTCGCCGTCTTCTTCGATCCCGACGCAAACAGAGCGATCTTCCCCGCGTCCGGTGGGCTGGTCTGGATCTCCGTCCCCACTGGAAGACTAACTGGAGTCTTGAAGTAATACGTCCGCTGATAGTCCGGATTGTATTGGTAAATCCACAGCAGCGGCTCGAACGTTCCATCCGGACGTGCCGCGATGACTTGAATGCTCGCGCCTTTCTTCATCTCTTTCGGACGAATGGCTAGAACGTTAACCCCGGCGTCGAGCTTGGTCTCCGAAGAAACCACCACCTCGGCCGATCCCTTTGGCATGGCCCCGTCGAGCCATTTCTGCGGCTTGGGCTGCTCCGGCAGATGCTTCGGATTTCCTTCCGGAGCCCCGCCTTCCACCCAATCCGAAATCACTTCGAGTTCTTCTTCCGTCAGACCGCGATCGTCCTTGAACTCGCCGAAGCCTTTCACCGCTTCCCATGGAGGCATGCGGCGCTCGAGGGCTTCTTCCTTGATCGCCTTCGCCCATGGACGCGCTTCGTCATAGGTCATCAGTGAAAATGACGAGCCGCCTTCGCGATGGCACATCGCGCAGCGTTTGTAGACCAGGCGCGACACTTCCTTCGACCAGGTGATTTTGGTGGTGATGACATCGTGCGCCCCGGCGACGCCGGCACACGCGATTATCAAGACTGCGGCTCGAAACATTATTGTGTTTGTTGGCGAGCGTTCACGTTTCTATTCGTGAATTTTGGATCCACCGCGACGTCGAAGAATCCTACCAGCATTTCTTCCCAGCTTTGCTCACCCCATTGTACGTCCTTCTTCGGATCGGGATTCGCGGGATTGTTGGGCGAGTTGTCCCACCACGCGGTCGCCTTCATGCGCGTGCCGGGCTGAAGATCGAGCGGCTTTTCGAGCTTGTAGGAAAGCTGCCAGTTCAGGCTCCAGTTTTCGACCTTGAGGATGGTCTGCGTTTCTCCGGTCGGATAGATCACATCGTATTGGAACGCCTTGCCCCGCAGATGCATGTGCGGGAACAGGCTGATCACCGTCATCTGGTTCATGATCGGCGCGATGGCCTCAGCCTTGAACGCGGGGTCGCCGGCCGGGATGGTGAAGCGATTGTTGAGCGCGGCAATCGTGATGATCCGCTGCTTGGGAGGCTCCTTGGCAAACACCAGCCCGATGCGCGTCTGATCTTTTCCCGCTTTTCCGCTGGCGGTGTAGTGCATCTGGAAAATGATGTCGCTGCCGGCCTTGATCTGCTTCGCCTGGCCGGGCTCCCAGATATCCGGAACCATCCCCGGCGTATAGATGGAAAGAACGTCGTTCGTGCCACCACCTTGCGTATTCAGGAACCGCTGCCCCGCGTTGGCCACCGTGGGGACGAACGGAACCCCGGGCTTTGCATCGGCCATCCATTTATTGCCGGGCTCGCGGATGAACATCACTGCGTGATGCACCACGGCTCGGTTGGACGGCCGGACCTCCAGCGCCTGGATCCATTTATCTTCGGTGAAGCCGGTGGGCACGACGATGTATTGATACTCGACTTCACCCGCCGCTGGCATATCGAACGGCTGCGGCATCTCGATAATCGCATCGGGCTTCGAGATATTCCAGCCGTCAATCCACGTGCGAGGCTTGGGTGCGTCGGCCCTATTGCCTTCCGGCGCTCCTGCGTCGACCCACGCGGCGATCGCGTCGATCTGGGCCTTGCTAAGCGAGCGGTCATTCGCGAATTTGCCGAAGTGCGGATCGGCGGGCCACGGCGGCATCTGATTCTTCAGGACCGCAGCTTTGATCGACTTCGCCCAGGGACGCACCTGCTCGAAGGTCAACAGCGGCATCGGACCGATTTCGCCCGGACGATGGCATTCCTGGCAGGAATTCTGAAGCAGCGGCTCGATTTCCTTGTGAAAAGTGGGCGCCGCGAAGGCCAGCGCGGATCCAGCGAGCAAAATAATAGCTTTCATATATTTGTCTTCTCCAAAAAATACACGCTTGTGGGACAGGCGATCACGGTTTGTCGCCTGTCAACGCGCGAGGCTCGACAGGCCACAAGAGACCATGGCCTATCCCACTAGTCAAACCGCCCACGACGTTTCGCGAGATCGCGGACGCAGTGAGCGGTTTGGACGGAACCGTTCTATTGAAAAAATTAGCGCTCTGCAGCGCCCGTGGTTTGCGGTTTCTTGGGACGCATCAGATCTATTGGGTTGGTCCCCAGCGGAACAGATACGTCGAAGAAGCCGAACATCATTTCATCCCAGCTCTGCTCGCCAAAGCGAACTTCTTTGTTTGGATCGGGATTGAACGGGTTGTTCGGCGAATTGTCGTAGTGCGCGGTGCACTCGATGGTGGTGCCGGCCGGCAGACGCAGCGGCTTGTCCAGATAGTAGGAAAGCTGCCAGCTGAAGCTGTAGTGCGGCACGCTGAGCAGGACCTCCTTGCGGCCATCGGGATAGACCACGGTGAATTCGAAATCCTTGCCGCGCAGGTGCATATGCGGCAGCATCATTTCGAGTGTGGAGTCTTCCTGCAAAGTGATCTTCGAATCCACCCGGTAGTTCGGATCGCCCGCGGGAATCGCGAACTTCGGGTTGGTGGCGGCCAGCGTCAGGACCCGCTCTGTCGGAGCCACTTTCGAGAAAATGACGCCCACCCGGCTCTTGTCCGAACCCGGCTTGCCGTTGGCAGTGTAGTGGAGCTGGAAGATGATGTCGGCGCCCTTGGGGATCAGCTTCGCCTGGCCCGGTTTCAGCGTATCCGGAATGGTTCCCGGAGCATAACCCGCCAGGAAATCGCCGCCGCCGATTCCGCCACCGCCGCCTTCGCCGCCGCCGCGCTTGTTGCCCTGCTGCGGAGGTGGTGGCTCATGGCTGGGAACGAACGGGGTACCGATCGGCGCATCCTTCATCCACGGCGATCCCGCCTCGCGAATGAACGCGATGATGTGATGGCAATGCTCGCGATCGCTCGGCACCGCTTCAGCGAACTGCACGTATCTATCTTCGGTAAAGTTGGTGGGCAGCCGAACGTATTGATAGTCGATGGTGCCTTCCGCCGGGACGTTGACCGCTGTCGGAATTTCGAAAATCATGTCGGGCTTGCCGATCATCCAGCCTTCGGCGAACGCGATGGGCTTCGGTGCGTCTTTCGCGTTACCGGCCTTCGCGCCGCCATCGGTCCAGGCGACCAGCGTCTTCACGTCGGCTTCCGCCAGCGTGCGATCGTTGGAGAACTTTCCGTAATGCGGGTCTGCGAACCAGGGCGGCATCTTTTTCTGCAACACCGCGGTCTTAATCGCTTTGGCCCACGGCTTCGTGCTCTCGTAAGAGAGGAACGACATGGGACCGGCTTCGCCAGGCCGATGGCAGCTCTGGCAGTTTTTCTGAAGAACCGGGAGGACGTCCTTATAGAACGTGGGCTCCGTTGACGGGGCGGCAGCGAGAAGGGCGGCACAAGCCAGCCCAGCAGATAGAACGCGCATCAAATGACCTCCAACTTCTCAACTATACGATGAATCTACCGGATTTCGTTCCATGAGTTTCAAGGGTTGCCACACGCACGAAACTGCGCGAAGCGGCCCAAAATAACGGTTCTCATGCACTTAACGGCGTTAAGCATCGAAATCGCTAGTTTGTAAATTATTGTAAATCAACCGTACGCCAGTTTGACGACGTTCCTCGGCCGACGCGGCTGACCGCGAAAACGCGCCATCTGATAGGTCCTGAAACCGCTTCCGGGAACTTGGCCCAAGTCTCGCGCGTAGGAATCACGCGAACCGACCCATCCACGTCCGACGTCCAACGGCCCTTCTCTTGAGAATCCCATTCGACGATGTAGGATACGGCTCCGGCCACCGGCCTCCATCTCAGATCGCCGAGCACTTCGGGGGCGGGCATTACCTTCGGCACCAGCGTTGCCGGCGTAGTCACCGCGTAAAACGCCAGCAAATCCGGCTTCCCGCCTGCCTCGATGATCGGCTCGAAATGGTCGATGAAGCCGCGATCGTTTTTCCAAAAGGCGCGGCACAGTTCCAGGTATTGAACGACCACGTCGCGTTCACCGCGATCGAGCAAGTCCTGCGCGAGCGTTTTCTTGGGACCGAACGAATTCAAGACCGGCGACCCTTTGGTTCGAGCGGATTCGAGCAGATGCTCGCTCGCGCTGGCGACGTCGCCGCGATCTAGCGCGACGCGGCCCAGGATGGTGTGCGCCGCATGAACCGAGTCGGGATCGCCCGAGGAAAGCAGCTCGGCGGCATCGCGTTCGGCGGCCCGGTTGTCCGCCGCGCGAAATTCGGCATCGGCCAGGTCAGCCAGGAATCGCTTGCGCTGCGACGTGCTTCCAGTCTCGATGGCTTTCTTGAGAAGCTGGGCCTTTCCCCTTGGATCGAGCGTGGCGTTGGACTCGCGCTGATACAGGTCCGCGAGAGTCGTCGTCCAGACCGAATTTCCAGGTTCGAGCTGGTGGGCTTTGTTCAGCCAGCGTTCCGCGACGTCAAGCGGATCTGTATCACCCATCGCGTTTTGGAACACCAGGCCGTTCTGCTGAAAAAGGAACTGACCGGCGCTTCCGATGAGCGCGGGGCTTTCGGAGGACTCGATTTCATCGAGCGCTTTCGCGGCGGCGGGCGCCCGATGCAGTTCCGGATCGAAGCGCGCAATCGTGTCGTACCGCTCCATTTCCGTCGCGCCCAACCACGCGAGCACGTCCAGAATGGCCCGGATTTTGGCCGCATGCGGCTCGGACGATCCAGCCCGTTCGAGCAGCGAGCGTGCCTCGGCGCGATCGGACATTTTGAAAAACCACGCCGCGTTGGCGAGACCCTTCGGGGATGCATCCGGCTTGCCGGCCAAATCGCGCCACAGCCGTTCGGATTGCTGATTGCCTTCCGGATCCGCCTTGGGACCCTCGGGCTCCAGCACGCCGATGTAGGTTGCCAGATCGGCCGCATCGGGATGATGTTCGATCAGCCACAAAATATGTCGCCGGCGTGCGGTGCGCGACGTGGCGTCGATCGGGACGGCCGGATTGCCGTAATAGTTGCGTAGCGCCCGGACGCGCAAGTCTACGTTAACGGGATCGGCTGCGATCTGCTTTTCGAGCCGTGCGGCCTGATCGGCATTCTGCCCCCAGACGAAGGCGGTGAAAGCAAGCGCTACGATGGTTCGCATGCGTTGGCTTCTCCTGTCTCTTATTATGACGGCCGCACCGGCCCAGACGCTGGACCAGAAAATCCAGCGGGTCATCGCGGGATTTCCCGGCACTGTGGCCATCTTCGCGAAGAACCTGGATTCAGGGACCACCTACGCATTGCACGCCGACGATCGCGTCCGCACCGCCAGCACCATCAAACTGGCGATTCTCGCCGCAACATTTGCCGCCGTCGCCGAAGGCAAAGTGAAGTGGACCGATCTTTCCACCTTGCACGATGCCGATAAAGTCTCCGGCTCGGGAGTGCTGGGAACCGAGTTTGCCGATGGCGACAAGCTGCCGTTGTCGGATCTGATCCATTTGATGATCGTCCTCAGCGATAACACCGCCACGAACCTGGTGCTCGACCGGATCACCGCGGATTACGTCAACGAACTGTTGGACAAGTGGGGTCTGAAACAAACGCGTTCCATGCGGAAAGTGCGCGGCGACGGCGCGGATCTGAAAGCCCCCAGCGGTTACAGCAAGGCGGGCAGCGATCCGTCCAATGCCATCTTCGGGATCGGCTCGACCACGCCGCGCGAAATGGTCACACTGCTCGAAAAGATCGAGCATGGCGGCGTGGTGAGCGCCGAGGCTTCGCAGGAGATGATCAAGATTCTCAAACGGCAGCAGGATCATAACGGGATCGTTCGCAAAATGGGAGAAACGCCGGTCGCGAACAAGTCCGGCGCGTTGGATCATATGCGGGCGGATGTCGGGATCGTGTACTCGAAAGGCGGCCGCATCGCGATGGCCATCTATTGCGACGGGATGCCGCAAACGGACTGGTCCAGCGACAATCCCGGCTTGCTGGTGATCGCGAAAGTCGCCGAGACGCTGGTGGCGGGCTTGGGGAAGCAATGAACCCCTCTCGCTGAGAATAGCCGCAGTAGTCTACGGCGTAGCCGCCCCCGACATTTTACGTACTCTCCAAAGTCCTCTTTCGGCGCCACGCCGCGGCTATCCAGCACAGTAAAAACCACCACAGTGTGCCAAACACGCCAAATACAATTGGCCCCGAAAAGGCAATCGACTCTGGTAAGAGATACCTCAGGGGGAGTAGCACAATTCCGCAAAACGGAAGATCGATAATAACAAGTGGGAGCCATTTCCATGGACCCACGTCATCTTTAATCAGCAGTTCAATCGCAATGCACAATAACAGATGCAACGTGGGCAATAACAGAAGGGAAACTTGTTGAGGTCGTTGCATGGAGATACTCAACTTGATGCGAGTTCAACAACCTCAAGAACTCTTTGAAGTCGGCCGGAAGAAGGATCGTAGCCATAAATGATCTGGCGCATCAACTCCAACGCCTCCAACCGTTCAAGAGGTGTTTTCGATCTCCAGTAAGCTTTTTCGTCGGACTCGGCGGTCAGGGAGTCTACGCGAAACGCGGATCGATCGACGCGTAACGAGTCCCTGGGCTTCATAACTCTATTTTACAGCAATGTTAACGGACATTCCGGAAATAGGAGCAATGCGATTCCTCACGCTCTTACTCTCCTGCTCATTCGCGATCGCCCAACATGGAATCAACCTCATTCCCGTCGGAGCCACGCATGTTGAAGGAAATCACATTGTCGATAGCGCAGGCCAAACGATTATTCTGCGCGGCGCTGAAATTCCGGGGCTCGAAACCGGTGGCGACTCCGATACGCTGACGCCGGAGACATTCGGCGCCATGCGGCAGCGCTTCAATATGAATGCCCTGCGGCTGCCGGTCTCGAGCATGATCGCGGCTCGCGATCCGATGTATCTGACGCGCGTCGCAACCATCGTCAAGCAGGCCAATACAGCGGGACTGGTCACGATCCTCGCCGATTACGGCGTCGCGCCGTTGCCGGACCCAAGCGAGATTCCCTTCTGGCGATCCATAGCCTCGCTGTTCAAAGACAATCCCATGGTGATATTCGATCTGTACAACAATCCGACCGGGAGCGATTGGCAGATTTGGCTGCACGGCAACGATCGATATGCCGGGATGCAGGCGCTGGTGAACGCGGTTCGCTCTACCGGCGCGGCGCAGATCGTCGCCGTTCAGGGTTTCAACGACCTGCCCGAATTGCAGGACCTCCGCGCCTTCGTTGACGATCCGGACGTGATCTACGAAGTGCATCCGTGGTTCTCCAAAGATTTAACCGATGCCGATCGCGACGCGCACTTCGGATTTCTGGCGTCCCTGGTTCCGGTGTTCGCCGGCCAATGGGGATTTTTGCCAGGTGAGAATTCGGCCAACTGCCGTGCGCTTCCCAACGATCCTGGCGGCACCCAGCAAGCGATCGCAGATACGCTCGCGTATTTCGAGCGGCGCGAGATCTCCTGGACCTATTCGACCTTCCGTCCCGGCAATCTGTACATCGACTACCTCGACTATGCGCGCACCGACCTCACCTCCGGTTGGAACTGCGACGGGAATACGCCGCCCGGCCTGGGTATCGGCGAAACGGTTCAGTACTATCTCGACGGTTTGCGTGAGGGCGACATTGTTCCGGTGGGCGGAGCCGGCGGAAACGTGGTCGGCAGCGCCCGCGGATCAGCGATTCACATCTACGGAAATATGGGAGACCAGACCGTCATCTCCGGTCCCGAGCCTCCCAACATGCTCGGCGGAATCCGCCTCCAATTAACGGATGCTTCCGGCGCGGTCATGCTCGCGCCACTGTTGTACGTTTCGCCGTTCCTGGTGAACGCGGTGATCCCGAGCATCGCGGCGCTGGGCGTCGCGGAACTCAGGATTCTCGGCGGTCCGTACGATGGATCGAGAGGAACGCTGCTCATCCGCGAAGTACAGCCGGGGATTTTCACGGCACCGATGACCGGGCACGGCGCGGCCATCGGAATTGAAAACGGAAATCCGATCTGGAGCTGTTCGGACACAACCTGCGCGGC
>Ga0210400_10000540_pt1 | contig 41869 bp, 33 predicted proteins | sample IncBWH26MmetaG_FD_155456 | JGI IMG/M metagenome (GOLD analysis project Ga0210400, IMG submission 155456) | Forest soil microbial communities from Barre Woods Harvard Forest LTER site, Petersham, Massachusetts, United States - Inc-BW-H-26-M | ecosystem: Environmental > Terrestrial > Soil >... | reverse complement strand
CCACTGCGGGAGTTGCGGGAAGAAAACCTGCGGGAAGAAATCTCGGCAGGAAAAAACGAGGGCGGTCCCACAAGGGACCGCCCTCGTTTTTTTTCCCGGAACGCTTTGCTCAGCCAAAGATTTCCCGAGACCTACCCTCTAGTGTGCCTTCGGCCTCTTGTGAACGGCTGGCTTCGGCTTGGGCGCCGCCTTCACCAGCAAGGCGCCTTCGTTCATCGTCATCAAAAACGGCTTCGGCACATAGGAAACCGGCGTTCCTTCGAACTGGAAGTCGGTATCCTCTTTCGGCATCTGCTTCGCCGGAATCGCCGCCGTCATGGTGAGATCGATGTCCGCGCGCTTGGCATCGATATCGTCTTGACTACCAGCGAGTTTCAGTTCCTTCGGCGACTCGATACTGATGACGTGAGCCACCATCTGCAACGGTTTTCCTTTGAGCGCACTCCATACCTTCTCGGCGTCTTCAGGCGTGCCCTCGGAGAGAACCATTTGCCACTCCGCGAAGCTCATCTCTTCAACTTTTTTGCTCTTGACCAGAGTCGCCGCCTGCTCAGCGGGAGTCGGGGGCACATACTTCGTGATCGTAAAATTGGCCGGAGGCAGAGTTGTGGTGGCCGCTTGCGCCAGCAGGTTGGTCCATCCCTCTTCGCTGCCGTGGTACTTCACATATTTGCTCTTGCCGAATTTGGCGATCTGATCTTTGCCAGCGCCCTGCGCCAGATTGGCAGCGCGCGCGATAAAGAAAAGTCCATCCAGATCATTTTCAGCCGAGCCCGGCGACAGGTAAGCCAGCGCCAGCGGATAGAGGTCGCGCAGATTAGTCGGGTCCGCTTCCACCGAGGCGCGCAGAAACTTCTCGGCCTTCGCATAGTCCTTGGCCTGGTAGGCAGCCATGCCCGCCGCGCCATTGAAGATCACGGACGTCTGCGCTTTCAGCTTTTGGAAATCCGCATCCGACGTGCCCTCGGGCTTGGTCATCGACTGCAGACATTGCAAGCCTTTTTCACCGTTCTGGCCGGCTTCGGCAAGATTCTGTTGCGCGTTCTGACCCGCTTCCGCCATCGTCCGCTTGGTATAAGCAAGCAGCGCCAGCGCACGGACGTTGCACGGGTTCGCCTGTAAAACCTTCTGCGCCGTCTCTAGGGTTTTGGCCTGATTCGCCGTCTGCTGATAGGCGCCCATCAAAAGTTCCAGCCCGTCTTCCTTCATTACGCTGTTCGGATACTGCGTCAGAAACGCTTCCAGACCGCTGATTTTGGCCGCCGCGTCCTGTTGCTGGACGGCGCCGACGTAGGCGTTGTACTCGGCTGGATCTTTAATTTCTTTTTTCTGGGGCGCTGCCGTGGTTGGTGCTGGAGTCTGCTGGGGCGCGGTTTGGGCTGGCGCGGTAGTGGTTTGAGCGACGGTGGCAACGGTAGCTACCAGCAACATCGCGAGAAAAATCTTCTTCATTTAATATGGCTCCTTAACTCTTCGGGGAAGCTGGAGTTGACATCCTGCCCGATTCCACCCAAGCGCGGCGTCGGACTTGCACCATGAACTAGTCTTTACACTGACACTGATACTGGTACCGACTGGTCCCGAAAATCATGGGCCGCCTGTCGATAAGCCACGGCCTAACATTATTCCGGTGTGCGGATTATAAGGATGTAGTCCCGCTAAGGCAAGCGGCTTGCTCGCCTGACCCCCTCCTGAAAGCTTAGATGCCGGAAAGCGCCGCCCAGTATAGGACTCCTCAGACCCATCGCTTTGATGCGCAATATGGCCGAAGCGAAATAGAATAATGTTCTCTGGGAGGAGCCTGTTTTGACGAAAACTGCATTGCCGGCGAACCCGCCTTTAGCCGGCCAGGTCGCCATCGTGACCGGCGCCGGACGCGGCATCGGCAGAGCCATCGCCCTGACGCTAGCCGATCTCGGCGCGCACGTCATACTCTGCGGACGCTCACGCGAAGCACTCGAACAAACCTCCGCCGCCATTCGGAATGGCGGAGGGAAGAATTCCGAGAAAAGTTCCGTAATCGAGTGCGATGTCACTGATCTGCATGCCGTAGAAGCGCTCGCCGAAGGCGTCGAGCGCACCTTCCACCGGGTCGACATTCTCGTCAACAATGCCGGCATCGGCGGCGCGGGAGGGCCTCTCCATCAGCTTGCGCCCGCCGACTGGGAGCTGGTCATGAACACGAACCTGCGCGGGGTGTATTACTGCATCCGCAGTCTGGCGCCCCTGATGATCAAGTCTAGCAGCGGACACATCATTAACATCTCGTCCCTCGCCGGCAAGAACGCCCTGCCCAACGGAGCCGCCTATGCCGCCTCCAAGTGGGGCTTGAATGGATTGACCTATTCAGTGGCCGAGGAGTTCCGAGCCCACAGCATTCGCGTTTCAGTAATTTGCCCGGGCTCGGTTCACACGGAGTTCAGCCTTCATCCGGAAAAAAATGCGGAGAAGATGCTGCAGGCGTCGGATGTAGCGCACGCCGTAGCCATGATCGTTACCCAAGCCCCGCAATCCTTCGCCAGCGAAATCCTGCTGCGGCCAACGCAGAAACCGTAGGGTGGCGACGCGGCACTCCGCGCGTCCCCGAAACTCGGGTAGAGACGTGGCTTGCCGCGTCTCCCGCGCCGGTGCCGAGCACAACCGCCGAGCACAACCATCGTCACGCAAATCGTCTTAGCACGAGCAGCTTGAACAGCTTGATTCGAGCTGCTCTGCTCTCGGTTTCAATTAAATTGCGTCAAACTATTTGGATCAGACTATCTGCATCAGACTATCAATGACTATTCTCGACCTCTGTGCCTATCTTGGACTCGCCGCCGCCGGCACCGCCACCGTGAACATGGTTTTGGGACTTCTCATCGCTTTACGCTACAGTCCCGTGCGGTTGTGGCCTCATCGCCACCTCAATATTTTCCGTCTTCACAACTGGACCGCATACTTCGTTCTGCTGCTGATCGTTCTGCATCCTGCGGTGCTGCTGATCGGCGGCTCTACTCACTTCGGCTTTGCGGATGTGCTGCTTCCGATCCAGTCTCCCGTACAACCCACGCTTAATACCGTAGGAGCAGCAGCGTTTTACGTGTTGCTGATCGTCATCGTCACCTCGCTCTTTCGTCTGCGCATGGCTCGCCCGTTATGGAGGCAGCTGCACTACCTGGTCTTTCCCGCATTCGTTCTCATATTCATCCACAGTGTGTTCACCAATCCCGCACTGTCGAACGGCAAGGTCGACTTGCTGGACGGCGGGAAGGTATTCGTCGAAGTCTGCTGCGCGATTTCGCTAGCCACGTGGGCTGTCCGCATCCGCCTGCGCGGACGCGGCTTCAGGGCACGCAGCCGGGCCATCGCAACCTCTTGAATTCTCGAAGGCGCCCCTCGCTAAGAAAAAAGAAGAGTAATCATCCGATGGCAAACGCAGGCTCGCCCTCAGGAAAAAGGAGCTTGCAACTGAAGGCTGGCGGCCGAGAGCCGCTAGCTCGTTGTCAGTCTTTGAAAAGATTATCAAACGCTGCGCGCGCGTCATTCGGACGCTGACTGCCTTTGCTGGACGTTTCTTTTTCGACCATCACGCGGATGGAATAAGACGAGCAGTCATTGCGCTTGTCTTTAGGAGAGATTCTGGCGGGGATTGGCTGATTGCATTCGAAGCGGCTGGACGGGTCAAAGTGTTCGCACTGTTTGCAGGCGTGCAGGTCGAATCCGCATTTCGGGCATTGTCCGACCGGATCCGTGAGATTCAGCAGCAGCGCTCCGCATTCCGCGCAGCGGGAGACGGTTCGTGTTCCGGGCATGTTCATCGGTCGCGGTCCGAAGGTGTTTTCTTTTCTCGGCGGCGCCGACGGCTTCTCGAACTCTTTTTTCGCTCCGCCACCGGAATCCTGGTATCCGCGTTGCCGATATTTGCGGTCTGACAAAAAGTGCCTCCTGAAAACGCCTCATTCTCCGCCTTTGGCGCGCCCGGCACAAGAGGTTCTTTGGTACGGCCGGAAGAGCTTTTTGGTGGAGAGCTGGGCGTCCCCGCCCGGCCACTTCCACGCGGGACGGGCGAGGACGCCCGTCGCACCACATTGGAGGCCGTGAATTGTCTTTCACATTTCAGGGTGCTACCATCCGGTAGACAGGATAATTAAGGAGGTAGTTATGGCGGATCGTGATGGCAACAGCTTTTTGTGGTTTCTGGCGGGACTCGGTGTTGGAGCGGTAGTTGGCGTGTTGTACGCGCCGCACTCCGGCGAAGAAACACGCGATGTGCTTCGCTCGAAAGCGCAGGAAGGCAGCGAGAAGGCACGCAAGCAAGCTCGGCGGGCACGCGAACAGGCGAATGAATGGGTGGATCGCGGGCGCGACGTGCTCAATCAGCAGAAGGAGCAGTTCCGCTCCGCTTACGAGGCTGGGCGCCAGGCATATAACGAGACGACTGCCGCCGGAGCCGAACCAGGCAAGAATCTTTAATCTGCGAAAGCAGAAGGAGCAGCCCAAGAGCAGCTGAGGAGCAGCCATGGATGACACTCCCCTAAAAATCTTTATTGCGGTGACGACTTTCGCAGTCGTGGTCCAAGCGGGAATTCTGGTGGGCCTTTACCTCGCAGTCCGCAAGAGCACGGCGAGGATGGAAGCTCTCGCTACGGAAGTGAAAAGCAAAGTTCTGCCCACGGTGGAGACGGCGCAGAGCATGCTGGTGGAACTGCGTCCGAAGATCGAGGTCATGAGCACCAACTTCGCGGAGTCAAGCGACTTGATACGCAATCAACTCGGCCGCCTCGACGCCACGGTCACCGATGCGATCGACCGCGCCCGGCTGCAAGTCATCCGCGCGGACGAACTGCTGAATCGCACCATGGACAAAGTTGAAGAGACCAGCGAAGTTGTGCACAAAACCGTGATCTCTCCGCTGCGCCAGGTGAATGGACTGATGACCGCGATCAGCACCGGCGTGGAAGTATTTCTCGGCCACAAAAGGCGCCATCCGAAGAATGGCGCGGGCGTGCCGCAGGACGAGATGTTTATTTGAGCCTGTTCCAGCGAATCGCTTTGTGAAGAAGCGGCTTCAGACACCACAACGCTTTCGACGTCCAGCCCTAACGGGGCACCCTATTTCGAATGTTTACGGTATCGCTGAAGCGATAGCCTGATACGAAATCAGTGGTAGCGGTTCAAATTGAGCCAGTACCGAATAGTCTACCCTTCGGCCTATTCTTCGCCGCCGCCCGCGACTCTTGCACTTCTTACATCGGGCACGTAGATTGAGTGGACGTTTTGTTCGGCTGCCAACTTCTGGAACGTCGTGATGTCCGCATTCCGAACCTGATCCCAGCTTGTCAGTAATTCATCGGTTTGTTTTTTTAGCTTTTCGAATTCCTGGTACTCAGACTCAGTGGGAGCAGAGTCGGCGAAACCACCTACTGCCATGGAGAGAAACGCCAGCTTCGCATCGATCCCTGGAGCGTAGGCTAGGGAATCCTCGCTGGCGCTAATTTTGAAATTAATCAGCGGATCGCGAACGGCAATCAGTTTTGCGTCAAGCGCACTTGCGCCATCGAACAAGGCTTTCGAGGAGTCGCCCGGTACGAGACGCTTTTTAAGGCCGTCCAACTGCTCGCGGACGTCCTGAATTTGGTTCACCGAGTAGTAGACGCGATTCAACTGCTCGCGCACGTCCATCTGCAGCTTGAACTGCTTCTCAAGATCGCTTTGCGAAGTAGTGACTCGCGGATCAATCTTCACTTCAAACGGAGCCGTTAAACTCTTGCCATTCGCGGTCAAGCGCACCTGATACTTGCCTGGCAGCGCCAGTGGCCCGCGCGCGCCGTCATTATATTCCCACAAAAAATAGCCGGGGACGCGGTTCGCTCCCTCATAGTGCAAATCCCACACGAAACGATTCAGACCATCTTCCGGTTTGATCTGCTTCTCGGGCTTCTTGTCGTCGGGATCGCGCGGCTCATCGAGCGGCTCGGTTTTACTGCTGGAGTATTTTCGGACCACGCCGCCCGCCGCGTCCAGGATTTCAATTTTCACTTCCTGCTTCGGCGCTTTCTTCACGTAGTAATAAATGACCGCGCCGTTTGGGGGATTCTTGCCGGCAAACACCAATCGCGGCGGCGCCTCGCCGGTGTGCACGCGATACGCGGTAGCGGGTTGGTAAAGACGCATGCCTTCCTGAGCAACTGAATCGGTGAACTGGCGTAGAGGCGAGACATCGTCCAGTATCCAAAACGCGCGCCCGTGCGTCGCCACTACCAGATCATCGTTCTTAACGACCAGGTCGTGGATCGGCGTAATCGGCAGGTTGATTTGCAGCGAGCGCCAGTGCGCCCCGTCGTCGAACGAGACAAAGACGCCGCGTTCTGTCCCAGCGTAGAGCAAACCTTTCTTCTTCGGGTCTTCGCGGACAGCACGGACAAAGATGCCATCGGGAATTCCGCTGGTGATCCGGGTCCAGCTCGCTCCGTAATCGTTGGTCTTATAAATGTAGGGCGCGAGATCGTCATTCTGATGGCGGTCAATCGCGACGTATGCCGTACCGGCATCGTGCGGAGACGCTTCAATCAAACTGATGCGGCTCCATTCGGCTAGAGCCTTGGGAGTGACGTTGGTCCAATGCTTCCCCTCATCGCGTGTGATCTGGATCAAGCCGTCGTCGGTGCCCGCCCAGATTAGGCCTTTCGCCAGGGGTGAGGGTGCAATCGAAAAAACGGTGTCGTAATATTCGGTGCCGGTGTCGTCCACCGTGATCGGTCCGCCCGAAGCCTGCTGTTTCGATTTGTCGTTGCGCGTCAGGTCGCCACTGATCGCTTCCCAGTGGGTTCCGCCATCGGTGGTTTTGAAGATGCGCTCGCCTCCGTAGTAAATCGTGTTCGGGTCGTGCGGAGAGGTCACGATAGGCGCGGTCCACTGAAAACGGTGATCGAGCGGGGCCGCACCGCGCGCATCGGTGAGTTCGGGCCACACAGCAATACTCTTGACCTGGTTCGTGCGCCGGTCGAAGCGCGTGATATTGCCCTGATAGTCGCCGGCATACACAATGTTCGGGTCGAGAGGAGAGGGCGCAATATATCCCGCCTCCCCGCCCCCAACGGCGTACCATTCGTCGCGGCCAATCGCGCCGTCATCGCTGCGGCTGGCAATCGCCACGGTGGAATTATCCTGTTGCGCGCCGTACACGTAGTAAGGCGTGCGCGTGTCGGTGATGACGTGGTAAAACTGCGCGGTCGGCTGGTTGTCTTCGCGCGTCCAGGACTTGCCGCCATCCAGGCTGACGGTGACGCCACCGTCGTTCGAGGCGATCATTCTTTTTGTATTCTTCGGATCGATCCACAGGCCGTGATTGTCGCCGTGCGGGATTTTAATTTTGTTGAAGTTGCGGCCGCCATCAGTGGACTTGAAGAACTCTACGTCCGCCACGTAGACCGTATTGGCATCCTGCGGATCCGCGATCACGTGCATGTAGTACCACGCGCGCTGAAACAGGCCATGGCTTCCATTTACCAGATCCCAAGTGTCGCCGCCGTCGTCGGAGCGATAAAGGCCGCCCTCTTTGGCCTCGATAATGGCGTAGACTCGGTCGGAATTCGCTGCCACCGCCAGGCCGATGCGTCCGTAGGGTCCCTTCGGAAGGCCGTGCTCCTCTAGCTTTTTCCATGTTGTGCCGCTGTCCGTGGAACGATACACGCCGCTGCCCGGCCCACCGCTGGAGAGCGTCCACGGCGTGCGCCGAGCTTCCCACAGCGAGGCAAATAAAATGTTGGGATTCTGCGGATCGAAGGCCACATCGATCGCTCCGGTGTTCTCGTCCTTGTAGAGAACCTTGTCCCAGGTCTTACCGCCATCGGTGGTGCGGAAAACACCGCGCTCCGTGTTCGGACCAAAGGGATGGCCGAGCGCCGCCACAAAAGCTATATCGGGATTGCGCGGATTCACGATCACTTTCCCAATCGCGCGCGAATCCTTCAGGCCAACATTCTTCCAGGATTTTCCGGCGTCCACCGACCTCCAGACGCCGTCCCCGTGCGAGATGTTTCCGCGAATGCACGCTTCACCGGTCCCGACATAAACGACGTTGGGATCGGATACAGCGACAGCGATGCTGCCGATCGAAGGGGCTCCATCCTTGTCAAAAATTGGGGACCAGGTATTCGCGGCGTCGGTCGACTTCCACACGCCGCCGCCGGCTACACCGAAGTAGTAAGTAGTCGGGTCGCCGGGAATTCCGGATGCCGTGAGCGAGCGGCCACCACGAAAGGGTCCGATGGAACGGTACTTCATCCCTTTGAAGAGGGGATCACCTTCGTTCTTTTCCTCTTTGTCTTTGTCGTCTGCCGACCGCTCGGAGGCGGTGGGCGCGTTTTTTTGCGCGGCATCGGCCTTGCGATTCCCTTCCTTTTGTTGGGAAAAGGTTTGTGTGATCGACAACATGACGAACAAGGCGAGCATGGCGACACGCAGTCTTTGGATATCAATCATGAATTCAATGGCCCCGGAAAAAGAATTTGCTATGGCTAATGTTAATGCCAGAAGCGCGAAAGGTACAAACGGACGGCCTTGTGGTGATGCCGGAAAAATTCATTCACCACCAAGGACACTAAGTTCCACGAAGGAAACCCCCTACACCTTCCTGCTAGGTACCCGCGTAGTCAACACAACGAACTACGAAACCTTGGTGGATTTCTGCGCTTGCCGCCTAGAATGTTTCAAACATTTCTCAAGTTTATTGTTTGAAACAGAACGTGTGGAAAATGCAACGACAGTTCACATCGAATGACGTGATCGCCCTGACCGGGATCACCGCCCGTCAGCTCCAATGGTGGGACGAGCAGGGCATCGTAGCCCCCGGGCGCCAGGGACACCGCCGCGTCTATGGCTGGGACGAACTGGTCACGGTGGCGGTCATCTGGCAGCTTCGCCGGCGGAGATTCTCGCTGCAGCGCATGCGCAAGGTGATTGGTTTCCTGCGGCAGGAATTCGGGACCAGCCTCGCCGCCACGGTCAGCGCGTCTTCGGAGTATCACCTTCTTACCGACGGCACTCATCTTTATCTGCGAACTTCGGCGCGACAGGTCGTTGATCTATTAAAGAACGCCCGGCAGCCGATGTTCGATATATGCCTTAGCGACGAAGTCAGGCGGGTTCGGGCTGAGATTCGGTCGCGCAAGAAGACTGTGGCTTCGGAACGAGCCCGGCCTGTGCGGCGGGATCGAAGAGCGTAAACGGAAAGCGGGGAGGCATGATGATCGGTGAATTGAGCATTATCAACGAGTGGATTCCCGAGCAGATGGAACCCGGTACCGTGTTCGTGCTGGAGAATGCTGGCGAAGTGGGGGAGAGAGAAGACCCCTACTGGGCGGTGCTTTCTTGCCCTTCGTGCGGCACGCTGGGCTTGATTACGCGCAAGCAGATGGCGGGGCTGCTGCCGACGATTTGCGGGTCGGCGCAATGCTCGGCGCAGTTTTTCATTAAGGATGAGGAGATTACGGCGCGGAAGCCGTTCTAATGCGCTCGGTTGTGATTCGGCCCTTGCAGTGAGAGCTGGAGCACTTCCCGCACTCGTTTCACCAGAGTATCCAGATTTTTCGCCTGGGTGTGGCAACCTCGCAAGGCGGGCACGGTAGCGACATAGTAATCCCATTCATCGCGTTCGATGACAACCGTGAATTTTCGCTAAGCTTTCACGTGCTGAATTTTAGCACGGTGGAGAAGGATCTACGTCGTAGCGCTTGCCGCATCTCTGGCTGCCGAGCTGTGCTCGGCTTGGACAGCCGAGGGCGGCTGTCCCTACGCAACCATGGACGACGGGCGAGGCGCCCGTCCCCACACGAGCTTCTACGGGTGGATTTTCGAAAATTTTACTGGTACTTGTTCGACTATCTCGATATCAAACCCTTCCAGTGCCGCCACCCTTCTTGGGTGATTGGTTAAGAGCCGGATTCGCTTCAGATTCAGGTCGGACAGGATCTGAGCTCCCAGGCCGATTTCACGATGAATCTTGCGCTCGCTTTCGGGAAGCGACGGCAAACGCCGTTCGCGATGAAATGTGAGAACTGCCTGGTCCCCGATTTTCTCCGTCGAAAATCCTTTGGACGTCTGGTGGAGATAAATCAACGCGCCCCGTTCTTCTTCCGCAATAATCCTTAGCGAAGCCTCGAGAGTTTGATGGCAGTCGCACGCGGTTGCGCCGAATACGTCGCCCAGCAGGCAGTGCGCGTGCATGCGGACCAGGACCGGCTCGGACGAATCGCTGATGTCGCTATGGCCGATATCGCCTCGAATGAGCGCCATGTGGGAGTCGCCACCGTCCACTTCACTCTCGTAGGCGATCAGGCGGAATTCTCCGTACTTGGTTTCGACCATCGCCTCGCCTACACGATGCACGTAGCGCTCATGCTTCATCCGGTAGCGGATCAACTCCGCAACTGTCAGCATTTTCATTTCATGGGTGCGGCAGAACTCGATCAGGTCGGGCACGCGCGCCATCGTGCCGTCGTCTTTCATGATTTCGCAGATGATTCCTGCCGGGACCATGCCGGCGAGGCGAGCCAGATCCACGGAAGCTTCGGTTTGTCCGGCGCGCACGAGTACTCCGCCCTTGCGCGCTCGCAGCGGGAAGACGTGCCCCGGGCGGGCCAGATCTGATGGCCGCGTTGCCGGATCAATCGCAATTTTGATGGTATGCGCGCGATCGTACGCGGAGATTCCCGTGGTCACGCCGTCGCGAGCGTCTATCGCCTCGCAAAATGCAGTTCCGTATTGCGACGTGTTTTCGCTGGTCATCGGACCGATGCGCAGGTGGTCGAGCCGTTCTTCCGTCATAGCCAGGCAGACTAAGCCGCGTCCGTACCTGGCCATGAAGTTGATGGCTTCAGGAGTGACTTTTTCGGCGGCTAGCGTCAGATCGCCTTCGTTTTCGCGATCCTCGTCGTCGATTACGACGATCATTCTCCCAGCGCGGATTTCTTCGATCGCGGTGGGGACATCGGTGAAGGGTGAGTTAGGAGTCATAGTAGTTACGCAGCGTCTAAATCGTGCCGGTTGGACGGCGCGAGTTTGTTATCCGGCTCGTTCTCCGCACCGTTTCTCGCCTCGTTCTCAGGACTGTGAAACAGGTTCTTCAGAGCTCGCGTCATAGCCCGAACTATCCATCGCATAACTGCCACGATCACCGCCAGAAAAGCGGCAACGATCAAGGCCGCCGCGATTGGGTGGCGAGTAGCAAGCCAGGTCAGGAACACAGCGAGCGCGTCTTCTCCCGCGCTGAGCGCGAAATTCGAAAACGGCTCGGGAGACGGCGTCACGGCTACGCGCGCCGCAGTCTTGCCTCCGTGCGCCGCCAAGGCGATTGCGCCGCCCGCCAGCGCCGCCAGCAATTGCTTTTCGGGCGACAGTTGGGAGGTCGCGCCGTACGCAATCAGGGCCGCCACGGGGATTCGAACAAAGGTGTGCAGGGCATTCCAGAACAAATCGAAAGCCGGTATCTTGTCAGCACACAGCTCAATGGCAAAAAGCACGCTGGAGGCCGCAATCACCCACCAACTGGCTAGCAGATGGAGTCCGGAGGGCAGGGCGAGCAAGCCGGCATGGGCGAGCAGTCCGAGGGTGGCTACGGTGGCGTAGACGTTGAGGCCAGCCGCAAAGCTTACGGCCACGATCAGGCCGACGAGTTCCGAACCCACGAGTTGCGGACCACCAAACTTCATGACTGCCAGCATATCCGGACTCGGCCTCGTCGCCAATGCTCCAACTGATAGCACCACAAATAGAAAAGGGCCGCCTTGGGCGACCCCTCCTTGCGAACCCGGCGTCCCTGCGGTTACAGGGTGGATTCGATTTCAAAGCCCCAAGCTTCGAGCAAAGGCTCGGGGATGTACTTGGAATTCTTGTTCCGGCGCGCCCATTCCCGCAGACGCGTAGAGCGCAAGTACTGGTCGGGGGAAAGCTTGTACTCGTGCACAACCTGTTCAAATTCGGTGATTGTGGGAGTAACCGGCCCAATAGGCTCGGGCTTGCCCCAGTTGGGGTTTCCGCGTCGCTTAGCCATGAAAAATATACCCTCTTATGCGTGGAATAAGGACTTCTTCTTTTTCAAGCGGTCTATGTTGTTTGATTCCAAGAAGCGCCTAAGGGATTCACCGGTGCATATGAAAACTCGGAAACCAGATTCCGCCCCTCGGCCCTTATGGAAGCTATTGATAATAATAGGTTTTCGTCGGTTAGTCAATAGAAAACTTGGCTCCTCCTCGCCGAGCGGCATATCCCCTTTGTGCACAGGTAGTTGCAAATCAGCTTGGGGGAATGCGCCCGGCATCGCTAAACACTGTTCTACCCTGATAGGCCGCCAGGTTTCCAGCCGATAGAACGTTACGGGCGGATATCGCGGCAAGCGCTCGTTCGAGCAAGAGAGCGTGCGCGAGATGACTAGGGTAACCAGAATACCAGGCCATGGCGTTGACCACGGAATCTCATACACTTAGAGTGCGAACGGGGGAGTTTATTGCGACCACCAAATTCTTGGGATCGACGGTCGGCGGTCCTCGCCGATCAGGCACCCCGATCGGGCGCATGCGAGGGCCCCGCACAAGATCTTCATCATGATCCGCCCCGGCAAGGCCGGACGCACAAAAAACCGATCCGAGTGTGATTCGAAACATGGAACTGAAGACTCTGCTGCTGAGTTCCGACGAAAAGACGGTGCGCGTTCTGCGCCGGGTTCTCAGTGATTTGGAAATTGGCGTGGAGCATTGTTCTGCGGTGGACGATGCCATCCGCCGGATCACCCGCCAGCGTTTCGAAGCGATCATCGTGGACGGGGAGAATATTGAGAAAGCCGGCAATGTATTGCGGGGAGCCAAGGCCTCTCCCGTCAATGGCCGGGCTCTCGGGATAGTGCTGGTGGAATCCTCCGTCGGACTCAAGGGTGGTTTCGAAATCGGGGCTCATTTCGTCCTCCACAAACCCCTTGCGGTTGAGAGCGCTAAAGCGAGTTTTCGTGCGGTTCGCGCCCTAATGAAGCGTGAACGGCGGCTGCAGCTGCGGGTCGCTGTGCAAATTCCGGTCGAATGTTACGGCTCGAGCCGCCACAACGCCAAGACGCTCGACCTCTGCGAAGGGGGAATGGCTCTTCAGTTTCCGGACCGCGTACCGAAGGAAACCTCGCTCCGCTTCACTCTCGAATTGCCGGGCATGGACCATAAGCTCGAAATCTATGGAGAAGTGGCGTGGGAGGGAAGTGGGGACCAGGCCGGAGTTCGCTTCAAGAACGCTACCGACGAGCAGCGCAACATAATTCGCCAGTGGTTGGGCAGCCATCTCCCTGAACCCGAGCAGGACGATCCGCCCGTGAGTTGCCGTCTCAGTGACCTGAGCCTGGGCGGCTGCTATCTGACCACAGGCTCGCCTTTTCCGAGGGGAACGCGCGTCGTCCTTTCGATCAGGACCGCCGACCTCGAAGTCCACGCCAGCGGCCTGGTGCTGGTCGCGCATCCGGAATACGGGATGGGAGTGGCATTCCTGCAGACCACGACCGAGCAGCGGGATCATGTGCATCGCATGATCACGACGCTGCGCGCCAATGGAGACAAATCTCCCGAGATTCAGGTCGAGCCTGACGGATTGGAAACGCCTCTGCCCGACGGTAGCCTAGCTGCGTTCCCGATTTCCGCAAGCAAAATCTCCGCTAGCGATGACACACTGGTTGATCTGTTCCGAGACAAGTTTCAGTCGCCGGTCGAAAGCTTTCTGCGGCAAATGCGCGAACAGCACCAGTCTGTCGAGTCGCACTCGCGCTAGGGCGCTGCTGAGAGAGACGCGGCGAGCCCCGTCTCTACAAGAAAAAGAACTAGACTTCGTCCTGCTCTTTTAGCTTGGCGATAACACCGAAATCCTCGAGCGTCGTGGTGTCGCCTTTCACTTCCCCACTGCTGGCCAACTCTCTTAGTAAGCGGCGCATGATCTTCCCGCTGCGCGTTTTCGGGAGTGTATCGGTAAACCGGATGTCATCGGGTTTGGCCAACGAGCCGATCTCTTTCGCAACCCATTTTTTCAGTTCTTCTTTGAGAGCGGGCGTCGGCACGACCCCTTGTTCCAAAGTCACGAAGGCTGAAATTGCCTGGCCCTTGATGTCGTCCGGGCGGCCGACGACTGCGGCTTCGCAAACCTTCTCGTGCGCCACTAGAGCCGATTCCACTTCCATCGTACTCAGGCGATGACCGGACACGTTGAGAACATCGTCCACACGCCCCATGATCCAGAAATAGCCGTCCTTATCCTTGCGGGCGCCGTCGCCTGTAAAGTACGCACCTGGAATCTGCGACCAGTACTGGCTCACGTAACGATCCGGATCGCCGTAGATGGTCCGCAGCATGGCGGGCCATGGCTGCTTGATGACGAGATACCCACCGGAGCCTAAGGGCACGGGCTTGCCCTCCATGGTGACGATCTCCGGAACCACGCCGAAGAACGGGCGGGTGGCCGAACCGGGCTTCGTCGCAATCGCGCCCGGAAGCGGTGAGATCATGATGGAGCCGGTTTCGGTCTGCCACCATGTATCCACGATCGGGCAGCGGTTATGGCCGATCACCTCGCGATACCACATCCATGCCTCGGGATTAATCGGCTCGCCGACTGTCCCCAGCAGACGCAGGCTTTCCATTTTGTGTTTTTTCGGCCACTCGTCCCCCCATTTAACGAACGTGCGGATGGCCGTCGGGGCGGTGTAGAACACGTTCACCTGGTGGCGGTCAATGATCGACCAGAAACGATCGGGTTCGGGACAATTCGGCGCCCCTTCATACATGAGACTGGTTGCGCCGCACTGCAACGGCCCATACACAATGTAACTGTGCCCGGTGACCCAGCCGATGTCAGCGGTACACCAGTAGGTGTCTTCTTCGCACAGATCAAAAACATATTTCGTCGAGAGATAAGTGCCGACGGAATAGCCGCCAGTGGTGTGCACCACACCCTTTGGCTTACCGGTAGTGCCCGAGGTGTAAAGAATGTAAAGGGGATGTTCGGCATCGAGCGGTTCCGCCGGACAGTCGTCGGAGGCTTTCGCCATCAACTCATGCCACCAGTGGTCACGTCCTTCGGTCGTGTTGATCGGGGTTCCGGTGCGCTTGTAGATCACCACATGCTTCACGGATGGACAGGATTTCAGCGCTTCTTCCACAGCAGGAAATAATTTGACCTCCGCGCCGCGCCTGTACGAGCCGTCCTGCGTGATCACAGCCACGGCTTGGGAATCGTGAATGCGATCGACGAGGGCGTTCGCAGAGAAGCCGCCAAACACAATGGAATGGGGCGCGCCAATGCGGGCGCAGGCGAGCATGGCAATCGGCAACTCCGGGGTCATGCCCATGTAGATGGCGACGCGATCTCCTTTGCGAACACCTAGATTCTTCAGAACATTGGCGAACCTCTGCACTTCCTTCCAGAGTTGCTGGTAGGTGTAGGTGCGAATTTCGCCGGGCTCACTCTCCCAAATCAGCGCCGCTTTGTTCTTGCGCGCCGTTTGTACGTGACGGTCCAGACAGTTGAAGGAAAGATTGAGCTGTCCGCCGACGAACCATTTGGCCCAAGGCACTTTCCAATCCAGAACCTTGTCCCATTTCTTGAACCAGTGCAATTCCTCGGCGGCGCGGGCCCAGAATTTATCCGGCTGCTCCACCGACTCTTTGTAGAGGGCTTCATATTCGGCCAGGCTCTTGATTTGAGCTTTTTGGGAAAACTCCGCAGAGGGCGCAAAGCTGCGCTGTTCGTCGAGAGTCGAATCGATGTTCACCTGCGTGGCGGTTGGCTCGGGCATGGATCGTCCTTGGGTATGGGTATCGTTGGGTGTGCTGTCCCCCGCGTTGGGTTGGGGTTCGAATAGATTCTACAGCGCAGGCTTGTTTTCTCTTTTTGCATTCTCCTACTATTCGGGGATCAGCTCATTCACCGTCGCGCGCTGCAACAGATAGGCTCCTGGCCCCTGTTTTCCGCGAATCGAGCGGCAGAAGTCGGCCACAATGAAGCCCGCTTTCAGGGATTCGCGGAACGCCCACCGCGTCGCGTCGCGCCACTCCCGCGCCAATTCCATGTCGGTACGCTCGACTTCCAGAATGTCGCCCGGGATCTCAATGCTCACACGCTGCCGCGCCAGCGATTCCGCGAGATCGGCGCGGCCGGGTTTTCCGCTGGGATCGAACCGCACCAGCGGAGCCAGCAACCTCATGGCATCGAGCGTTTCCAATCGTGGATTCTTTCCTGCCAGCCGATCGCGTACACGCCGCGAATTCAGCATCCACCGCACCCACAAGCGGTCGGTTCCGTTCCGATGCAGCATGCTGGAGGTTTCCGGGCCATAGAAATCGACCTTGTAGGTCTCGGAAATCACGCCGAGTTTGGAAAAATTGAAATGGGCGTTTCGACTTTGCAGGGGATCGTAAGTCCATGTCATCTCCCGGACGCCCATGGCCATGGTGCGTTCACGCTGCGCCTGCTTCAGTCGCGAGCCCAGATCCAGATGCCGATAGGCATCGAGCACAGCCAACATATGCGAGTGAATGGTCGTCGTTCCGTGCTCGCGGCCGAGGAATCCGAAGGCGAAGCCGACTAGCTTGTCTTTATCAAATGCTCCCACAAAAATATTGCCGGCCGCCCTGCAGGCAATGGCCAGGGTCAGGGGCAGGGTATCCTCGTCCGCCATGCCCCAGACTTCTTTCTCCACCGCTTTTAGCTGGCTGAGGTCGTCGATACTCTTGAGGTCGCGAATGGCAATCTGTTGCGCGGCAGCGCGCGTCATCATGGCCGGACCTTCTCGCGTTTCCATTTCTGGTCCTCGGGGCATGGCAATCTCCGCGCGCAAGTCCTACGGCGAAAAGCCTTCATCGTGTACAACACCGGTTGCATCATTGTCAACCTGAATCAAGGTTCAGGCGAGGGTCTGAAATTCATCAACCACTAAGGGCACGAAGGATCACGAAGGAAACCCCGAGGTTTAAACTTTGGTGGACCTTCATGTGCAGCCCATTCCGCGCATCTTAATCTGCATGCTACCCTCGAACCGGAGATACCACCACTGTGAAACCTGTAACGAAGCTTCTGTATTTGACTGCACTGATCATACTTGGTCACTCCTTGCTGCTGGCCGCCGATCGCGGCACTCTGGTGCGCGAAGCCATTATCTACCTGTCTCCCGACACAACTTCAAGCAAGCTCGGGCAGGTAGAGCGCGGGCGGGAACTGATTCTGCTCGACAAGAGCCGGAACTGGCTGCACGTTGAGGCTCTGCTGGGCTCGGCGCTCGCGCCGGATCCGGCCTTCGTTTTGGAGGACGAAGACGAGGGCAAGACGATCAGCGGCTGGGTGCTGGATACGGGCGTCGTCTGGGCGTCTACTGCCAACGGCGACCGCATTTTGTTCGGAGCCGCTGTCGATTCTGAGGACGAGGCGGGCCGCCGCCACGGACGACGCGGCGCGGCTCAGGATGCGTCGCGACTTTATCACCGCGTGTACGATATGTTCCCGACCGCGCCTCTAGCCGGCGAAGCCCTCTACCGCGCCGCCGACATTAAATGGCAGGTTGACAAGGCAGACATGCAGTCCCGGCCCTCCGCGCGCGAGAAGGAATCGTACCTTCGCGAAGGCATCGAAGAGCAATCCATGAAGCTGGTGATGAAAAAGTTTCCAGGCACAAAGTGGGCGCAACTTGCCGCCTTCCATCTGATCGACAACAAACTGTGCGGAGACTGGCAAGGCTCTTCCAAGTGCCCCGACAAGGAGGCCGAGATCTATGAAAGGTACGTGAAGGATCACCCCGAATCGCCCGCTGCGCCCGAGGCACTGTACAACGCGGCTTCCCGCCGAGCGGCGCTGATCGAGATTTATAAGACGGAAGAACAAATCAAGAAGTCCGAACAGTCGAAGAACATGGCAATCTTGCTTGCCCGGGAGTTAATTGCGAAATACCCACAAAGCGACTGGTCGGCACGCGGACAAACCCTGCTGTTCCTCGTGCAGGGAGGCGTGCCGACGTACGGAAATGCGATGCAGTAGGATTATTCGTCTTCCAGCTGAGAGAGACGCGGCAAGCCTCGTCTCTACGGGCAGATAAGCGTTAAATGCGCAGCCAACCATGAGGGTGGCACCTTGCGCGGTTCCGATTGAGTAAGCGTACACTGTTGCCGGTGCAGTTTGTGGTCGGATAACTCAGTTGCGGATTCGTGCGTAAGGTGTGGAGGCTAATCTACACCGGCAAAGGAGATCCGTTGTGATGATCTCCGCAAACGCGGCGATGACCGGCTCCTACGACTACAGCGAGGTGGCTCGCTCGGTATTGATTGCCATCGCTGCGTCCTATGCCGCGCTCGACCTTGCGGGACGCGTGAGTGCGGCGAGTGGCGGAAGCCGCACAGCTTGGTTAAGCGGTGGCGCCACAGCGATGGGCATCGGTATCTGGGCGATGCACATGAAGGGGATGCTGGCCTTCCACCTGCCTGTACCCGTCGAGTACCACTGGCCAACACTTCTGGCATCGCTCCTGGTGGCCATCCTCGCGTCCGCAGTTGCGCTGTATGTTGCGAGCCGCCGAAAAATGGGCTGGGTTGAGGCCTTGACCGGCAGCGTCATTATGGCGGGCGGCATCGCCGGGCTGCACTACCTCTCCATGGCCGCAATGAGATTACCCGCCATCACCCAGTTTTCGCCCCTGCTGGTGACTTTTTCCATTTTATTCGCAATCTTGTTTTCTCTGGTTGCACTGCTGATGGCTTTTGATCTACGAGAGGAGACCAAATGGACCGTCCCGCGAAGGCTGGGCAGCGCCACGGTGATGGGACTCGCTGTCTCCGCGATGCATTATACGGGCATGGCTGCCGCAAGTTTCTTCCCGGCGTCGCCTCCGGACTTTTCGCACGCAGTGAATATCTCGCCCTTTGGCAACAATGGAATCGCCATTGTGACTTTGATCGTGATTGTGGCTGCCATGGTGACAACGTCGGTGGAAAGGCGGGCGAGTGCGGGAGTCCAGCGGCTTAACCAAGAGTTGGAGCGTCGCGTGGCCGAGCGGACGCTAGAGCTTGAAGCGGTCAACCAAGCGCTGAGAAAGGAAATTGCCGAACGTGAGCGGGCAGAAGAAGCGTTGCGCCAGAGCGAAGACCGCCTTCGGTTGGTGATCGACACAATCCCGCAACAAATCTGGAGCAGTCCACCCGATGGCTCTTTGGATTTCTTCAACGCGCAATGGCTCTCCTTCAAGGGTTTCACTCAGGAAGAAGTGCAAGGGCAAGGTTGGCGGCGCATGCTTCATCCTGATGATCGGGAGCGGGTGGTGAGTGCGTGGCGCGAGTCGGTAGTAAATGGGACGCCCTACGAACAGGAAGAGCGTCATCGCGGGGCCGACGGACAATATCGCTGGTTTCTAGCGCGTGGCGTGCCGCTGAAGGACTCTAAAGGGCAAATCATCAGGTGGTACGGCACGAATACCGATATCGAAGATCGAAAAGAAGGCGAGGGACGGCTCCGTCTTGTAATTGACACACTTCCTGCGTTGGTGTGGAGCAAATTGCCCGACGGCTCCGCTGATTTCTTGAATCAACGTTTCCGGGAGTACACGGGACTCTCCCTGGAAGAAGGATTGGGCTGGGGCTGGATGATGAATGCATTTCATCCCGAGGACCGCGCGGAAGAAGAATGGCGGGCAGCCTTTGCGGCAGGAGAGCCGTTCGAGAAGGAGGCGCGCCTAAGGCGGGCGAACGGCGCATACCATTGGTTCCTGCTTCGTGCTGTGCCACTGCGAGACGAACGGGGGAATGTTGTTAAATGGTATGGAATAAGTACCGACATAGAGGATCGAAAGCGCGCTGAAGAGGCTCTATTGGAGGCGCAGGATAAACTTGCTCACGTAACGCGTACGCAAGCGATGGGGGAACTGGCAGCGGCCATAGCCCACGAGGTTAATCAGCCCCTCACTGCGATCGTGACCAACGCGAACTTCTCTTTACGCGAGTTAAAAGGTTCGACCGCGAATCTCGATGAATTACGGACGGCGATTACGGAAATTGTAAACGACGGAGCTCGCGCGAGCGCGGTGCTTTCGCGGATTCGAGGTCTGCTGGTAAGGGAATCTCCCCGACGGACGGAACTTGAGATCAACGAGATCATTCAAGAGGTAATCACTCTTCTGCGCAACGAGCTGACCCGAAACCGTGTCTCCTTACGCACCGACTTTGCAGCTGATCTGCCACGCGTGTCCGGCGACCCGGTGCAGTTGCAACAGGTCTTGATCAACCTGATCGTGAATGCCATCGAAGCGATGCGTACGTCCACAGACAGGCTGCGGGAACTTCGGATCAGGTCAGCAAAGAATGCAGATGGCATTTTGGTCCAGGTTCAGGATTCTGGTCAGGGAATAAAGCCCGAGCTGGTAGACGGCATCTTCGAACCATTCTTCACCACGAAGGCGGAAGGCATCGGAATGGGGCTAGCGATCAGCCGTTCGATAATAGAATCCCATGGTGGACACTTGTCCCTCGTGCCCGTGTCGCAGGGGGCGCTGTTGCAATTTACTTTGCCGGTGATTTCCAACGATGCTTCATGACTAAGCCAGATTCCATCGTTTTTGTAGTTGATGACGATCCCTCGGTTCGTCGTGCCATCAAACGCCTCGTCGGATCCGTAGGATTGCAAGTAGAGCTGTTCGGATCGGCACAAGAGTTCCTAGGGAGCAAGCATCCGGATGCGCCCAGTTGCCTCGTGCTCGACATCAGGCTACCGGGGATCAGTGGGCTCGATTTCCAGCCCCAATTGGCCGAAGCTGGCATTCGAATTCCGATCATCTTCATCACCGCCCACGGTGATATCCCCATGACGGTGCGGGCAATGAAGGCGGGAGCCGTCGAGTTCCTGACCAAACCATTCCGTGATCAGGATCTGCTGGATGCGATTCAGGTTGCCCTGGACCGCGACCGCGCCAGACGTAAGCAAGAGTTGGAAATTGCAGCGCTGCGGGAGCGGTTTGAATCGCTGACCCCACGCGAGCGAGAGATCCTTCCTCTGGTGGTCTCCGGCCGGCCGAACAAACAGATTGCCGCTACCCTGGGCACTAGCGAGATCACCATAAAGGTCCATCGTGGCAGCGTCATGCGAAAGATGCATGCAGATTCTTTGGCGGAGTTGGTGAGGATGGCTGGTCGCCTGGGTCTTCCTGCTGCTCAACTTTCTTCAAACCACACTTCGTCCTCCGCTCCGTAATATGCGGACGTCGGGTGAATGACAACGCCAGATCGAGTCCGGAACCCTACTTTTTGTCTTTCTCTTCAGCTACGGCTTGCGCTTTTGCCCGGCGAAGTTCCGCGAGGAACGGGTGGGCCGCGGGGGGAGCTGGCACTTTGCCCAACAGCAAAGCCCGGGTGGTGACGTTGCGTCCGTAAATCGCGCGCCGGGAATCTGTGTCCTGACGGATCGATGCGCCTTCCAACGTGATTCCAGCGAACGCGCCTTTGGCACGGGAGTAGGTCAGGATCTCGGTATCCAACTTCCAATCCGTACCGGCCTGGGCATGCCGTCCGACCGGCCCCGCTGCCGCTGAAGCGTCCGCTCCAATTTGGAAATTACTCGAGAGCAGCTTTTGCACACCTTTTTCATTCTGAATGATCATTACCAGGTCCACAGCTTCGACGCCGATCTGCAGCCCCCAGCTTCCGCCCGAAATCGTAATGAACGCCGGCGCGCTCCAGCCATTCGCCGTGCGGCAGGTGGCTATACCCTTGCCTCCTTTGCCTCCAAAGATAAAGCCAGCTTTGACCAGGTGGGGCACAACGGCTATGCACTTTGCGTGCTCCAACACTTCTTCCGGGACTCCCTTGTCTGGCATGGCCATAATTTCGTGTAACACGTTGGTCGCGTTTTCTAATCGCTCGGTGGCATCTTCCCGCGCCGACCCTGCCCAGCACATCGTGCCGAGACTCAATGTCGCAAGTAAGAACATTACCTTTTTCATGGAACAACCTCATTTCTGCCACAATTCAGGCGACAATCCACCTGGTGCGGCGGGCAAATTCGCTTCTGAGACGTAAACAGATTCGCTCACTTGCTCCGGCAATACTGTACAAAATAGATCACTCATCCGGCCATGTCGCGGAAGTGAAGTTTCGTGTTGCCCGCATCCTGGTTCCGGTCGATCACGGATTTTGTGCTCCGTGTCCATGATGGATGTGCGTGCGAGACAACAATGAGTGTCGTCCGCCATAAATGAATTCGCGAGCGATGTTTCCGCCGGCATATCCTAGCAAGGTATAGTTGCCCATTCGGAAACCATCCTTGGCGTTGTAGCGATCCGGATACCACGCATAGACGGCGGTCATGGTGCCGGCATATGGAGCGACCAGAGACGGGATCGAAAAGACATGATGGCCATCCTCGCCGCGACGTGTTATGAGAGTCGAAATCAGGGCATGGCTCAGCCGCGGAAAGAAGCCTTTGCACTCGCAGCGGTAATACAAAGTATCCTCGCGAAAGACTTCCGCGAGCGTATAGCGCGTCGTTGTGCTTATGGCGGCGATGCCGAAATTGGAACCGAACCGCTTGCCATAAGCTTCCGCACCTTGCCTCCACTCTGGTGGAGTGCTGTCAGCCTGGTTAATGCCAGCGGATAATGCGGCGCCGAGGATGGGATAAGGGCCGATCACGTCAAAGACGTAGTTGTGGAACTTCGTTTTCTCGGTCGGACGCGTGTAGGTCAGATCGGGCTGGGCCGGGGTTGTGTTGGCAACCGTGCCGGGGGAATCCGGCGGGGTGGCGGGTGATTGAGCGTCAGCCAGGGGGGATAGTGCTGCGAGGTCCGCGATTACGAACAGCAAGAACATAATTCGGCGAACCTTTGTTAGAACCCTCATAGCCAGATCCTCCTCGGTCAAACTGAGATCCACCTACAGCCCAAAAGGTTACTTCTTAATGCGCTAAACGGGCAAGCTCCGATTTTCTTAACCCTGTTTCGATTCAGGTCGAGAACGATGCCAGGAGGAATCGCCTTGCAGTTTCTTCCCTGTCGAACCCGGTGAGAGAGGCAGTATCGAATTCTTGGCAGGGGAAAACTGGTCAGAATTGACCGTTTTTGCCATGGCGTCTGGACGCTACGGAAAAACTACTCGAGGGCGCAAGAAACACTGCGGGCGCTAAAGCGAGGGCACATTTTCAATGACCTAACGGCACAACAGCATGAGTATTTTCCAGCGCCGCAGTTTTGCCTCCGCGGCTGAAGCCGACTTTGAAAACAAGCCAGTCATCGCAGCGGTAACGCTGCGCCACCCAAAATCAGGGCCGATGGAAATCGATTAAACTGAGGGTTCGCAGGCTAAACTTTCTTAAGCCAGGGTTGGCGGAGTCTCATACGACCGTCATTGTCCCATTTGACTACCGCATCATCCTCATTTGCTTGCTCAACTGTGCCAAATTCTCCGGTCGGCACTCCGAAGTTGCCCAAACCCTCGACGCGATCTCCACGAGTGAGTTCCTCGTCGGTGGCAGCGGGCTCGGCCAGCGGGGGTTTCCTGGCACGATCTGAGTCAGGGGTCGCCCCAGGATGTGGCAGGGGCGGTTGGGGAGCTTTATGCAGTTTTGGTATTGGCTTATTGGTGATATCAAACATTTCATCGTCTCTTCCCAAGAGGCCAGAACAGCACCCTTCGCTGCGATTGTTCATCCCTCTAATAGATACGTCTCGATAAACCATAGGCTTGGAAAGAAAGGTTTACTGGTTAAAACTGCACAGTCCTGACAGCTAATTTGGGTGAAATCGGCGAGCGTTGGGCACCTCGGCAGCGGGACCCGGGAATCTAGCAGGCTGCGGAAAAAGTATTTTCCGCGTCGCAGTCCCAACTCAGCGGCTAAAGCCGACTCTGAAAACAAACCGGCTCTCGCAGCGATGAACCGCTGCGCCACCCAAAAAATCAAGTGTCATATCGACTTTTTCCGCTGCCTCCTAGGCAACAAACATGGCGATGCCGGCGACGAACATCGCCACCGTGGTGAGTGCGACGACGGTCCATGACAAGCGCGAACTGGGTTGGCCCTGCATCAGTTTCTTGTCCGAAGTGACGATCAGGATGGCAACGAGAAGGAAGGGGGCTAACAGTCCGTTGATGACAGCTGTCCAGTAGAGTGCCTTCACGGGATTGATGCCTGCGAAGTTCAGGCCGACGCCCGCTGCGGTGGAGAGGAGAATGAGAGTGTAAAACGAGCGCGCTTGCTTCAAATTTTTGTCCAGGCCCTGGCGCCACCCCAGGGTTTCTGCGAATGCGTACGCTGCTGAACCCGCCAGTGTTGGGATGGCAAGAAATCCGACGCCCACAATACCGACGGTAAATACGGTCGCAGCGAACTTGCCAGCCAGTGGCCGAAGGGCTTCGGCGGCCTGGCTAGCGGTCTCGATGTGCGTGATGCCATGGCGGTTGAGGGTGATTGCAGTGGTCAGGATGATAAAAAACATGACAAAATTCGAGAAAAACGTGCCGACGCCGACATCCATTCGCCGAATGTGAAGTTGTTTGCCGGTTGCTCCTCTCCGTTTAGCGATGGTCCTTTGACCTGCAGCTTTTTCCTCTTCAACCTCTTCACTCGCCTGCCAGAAAAACAGATATGGACTGATCGTGGTGCCAAGAATCGCGACCAGCATCGACCATTCATCTCTGGTACGCGGCATCGACGGTACGAGGGTATCGCGCGCCACTCGGGCCCAATCAGCTCCAACAACAAACGCGGTAATGGGGTATGCGAAGAGCACTAGCACGAGCCATTTGAGGACATTGGCTATCTGCTGATAGTGGAGCCGGACGGTGGCCAATGAAATCAGGCATGCGAAAACCACTACAAACCAGCGCGCATTGATTCCGGAGAGCATTGCAGCCGCATCGGCCATACCGGCGAGGTCCGCGGAGATGTTAATCGTGTTGGCCACGAGCAGGGCAATGATGAAGACTAGAAGCAGCCAACTTGGAAATCGGCGCTTAAAATTCCCGGCCAGCCCCTGCCCTGTCACCATCCCGATTCGGGCACACATCATTTGAACCGCAGCCATCAGGGGCCAGGTCAGGAGTGCGGTCCATAGAAGTTTGGTTCCTAGCTGTGCGCCCGCAACCGAATATGTGGCGATGCCGGATGGATCATCGTCGGCAGCTCCGGTAATAACGCCTGGGCCAAGCGCCTTCCACAGCGATCGCATCCGTCGAGCTGGGGCCAGGGTCGGCAAGCAAATACGCTGAGCGTAAACTCCCTAAAATCATAGCGCGAAGCCGCTCAATCCGGCGTATTGCGTGGTACAAATCGCTCGCCAAAGTGGTCTAATCTGACCAGACATCCGTCTTCGCCGCCTCTATGATGCTAAATGGCGAAGAAGTGAGACGACCGTTATCTTAAGGACAGTCGAGCTTCCCCTTAAAAGCGTGCCCCATGCCATCGATTGCGATTCTGCGCGAAGTTCAGCAACTCTACAGAGTGAGTGATCGTCTGGACTTCCTGGCGGGGCAACATCCTCTCGTCTCCGAGGCGCTCATCACTATTTCAGGAAGCGTTCGTAACACTGCGACGTTGCTGGAGGTGCTGGTCGCAACGAAGATAGGTCCGATTTCCGGACCAGGGTCAGATGCTTAAATTGTTCGGGCTGTTTTCTGCAGAAGGCAGGCCCCTAAAGAGGTGGCTGATTTCGAAGCTTACGGTATCGCTAAAAGCGATACCCTGCTACGAAACCTGAGTTTTTCGGCAACCTTGGTGTAGTGACCGGGGATTCGGCGTGGAACGCTAATCGTGGAGAACGATATTTAGCAGTGAACTATGGACTTGCAGCCCGCCGTCGCCGTAATTAACGAAGCCTAACTTTCTGAAGCGATTCATGAAAAAACTGACCCGCGACCGGGTCGTGCCTATCATCTCCGCGAGGGTCTCCTGACTGATCTTGGGAATTACAGTTTCGGGCGCGCCTTCCTTGCCGAAATGTGCCAGCAAGAGCAGAATCCGGGCTAATCTTTTTTCGCTGGAATTGAAGAGTTGATCAACCAAGTCCTCTTCGTATCGGATATTCCGAGCCAGCAGATAGGCGACGAACAGATCGGAAAACGTGTGCTCGCGGTGAAGCGCAAGCATCATCGCCGCCTTGTCGATTTGCAGGAGTTCGCAGTCCGTCATTGCGGTCGCAGATCCCATGCGTAAAGGCTGTCCAGCCAGGCCACCTTCTCCGAAAAAATCCCCTTCACTCAAGATGCCGAGGGTGGCCTCCTTGCCAATCTTGGACACGACGCTGAGTCTAACCTTGCCTTCCTGGATGTAGAAGACGGCGTCTGCGGAGTCCCCCTGGGCGAAGATTGTTTGTTTCTTGGGGAAGGCCGCGACCGTCCTACCCTCGCCAATAGTGGCAAGGAATTTCTTCAGGTCGAAGGCGATCTTTCTCTTGCTCTGGCTCTTGTTTTTGGCCGGCACAGTTGCTGCCCTCTTAACGGCTTCCTTTAGCGCGGACGTACACTCTTAAACATTTTGTCAAAATGGTGACGGCAAAGCTGTTCAATTTTGAACAGAATTGCGAGAGGCGTAGAGAGTCTCCGTGAGAACGTCGGTCGTCCCTCCGGGACGTGCGTCGTCACATTCGACGCTACCCCGCGCTGAAGCGCGGGGCTAAGCTTGGGGCGGCTTCCGGAGCTGGTTCCGGACATCTCCGTCTCTAGATTCCGGACGTCTGCGCCTCTACACGATTAACGAAACCACCGATGAAACCACTGGCTGGTAATGGGTTAACAGTGAGCAATATTGACCATTTTTCCCGATATGGAACGCTGCATTCTAGGGCAGTGAAAACCAAGGAACTAACTCGGAAGCAGATTTTATCGGTCCCCTGTCCTACTTGTGGTGCAGCGCTTGAGGAGGGTTGCGTGCTAAATGCGGGTGGCCCGCGCAGCGAGCCACACCGGGATCGGAAACTCTCCGCAGCCGACGCCGTGGAAACGAAACCCCGCAAACGGGTGAAATAGAAGGTCCGGCGGGCGGCGAAAAACTAGTCGTGGGCGCAAAGAGCGCAGCTCAAGCGCGGACACATTTTAACAAGTTAACGGCGCGACTGAAGTCGCGCCCTTCCCGTTCGTGGAGGAGTCTGATTTTTCAGCAGCCTGCGAGACGAGCATGATCGGTCTGACGGGCTAGCGGTGTATCCGTTTTCAATTCGCGTTGTTGTTCGCCAGCTTGCCGCAGCATTCGGGCCGCTCCGGCAAACTCGACCGATCCCATCCTCCGCCGAGGGCCTGAATCAGCAACACCGTGCTCGCCATGCGACGTCCCAAGATATTGACCTGCGTGACCTCATCTGAGAGGGCGGCAGTTTGGGCGGTGGTCACTTCCAGGTAGCTCGTGACTCCACCCTTATAGCGAGTGATTGAGAGATCGAGAGATCGTTGTGCTGCCGCTACTGCTTCGTCCTGGACTTGGGCCTCGTTTTCCAGAATTCTCACAGCCGCCAGATTGTCTTCCACCTGTTGGAATCCCGTCAGCACGTTCTCTCGATAGGCAGCGACCTGAAAGTCATACGCGGCACGAGCCTGGTCGTTGAGGGCACGGCGTCTTCCCACATCGAAGACAGTCCCCACAGCGGAGAGCCCCACAGACCAAAGCCCGCTTGGTCCGGTGAACAGGGTGGTGATGACGGAGCTTTCAAAACCTCCCGACCCGGTCAGGTTGACGAGGGGATAGTAAGCCGACTTCGCAACTCCGATCTGGGCATTGGCGGCTGCTACTCTTCTCTCGGCGGCTGCGATATCCGGGCGTCTTTCCAGAAGGTCCGAGGGCACGCTGACAGGGATATGTGGAGGCGGTGTGGTGAGAGGCAGCGGGGGAAGGCTGAACTCGGCGGGAGGTTTCCCGATAAGAATTGCGACCGCGTGTTCGTATTGGGCTCGCAGCACGCCCACATCAATCGCTGCTGCGCGTGTAGTTTGCAGTTGAGTTTTCGCCTGCTCGACTTCCACTTCGGAAGCGATGCCGCCGTCGAAACGGCTTTGATTTAATTCCAAAGCTTGTTCGTATTGCTTGACGGTAGAGTTGAGCAGCTGTTCCTCGGCGTCCAGGCTGCGGGCCTGAAAGTAGTCAACGGCGAGATCGGCGTGCATGGTCAGATTGACCGTAGCCAGATCTGCGGCACTGGCTTGCGCTTGTTCCCGATACGACTCCACCGTTTTTCGAACTCGTCCCCAGACGTCAGCCTGATAGGAAAGGGTGAATGGCAGCACAAAGTCGTTGTAGGTGATGCCGTCAAAAATCGAACTAGGGGGAGGACGGTGAGCTGACACTCCGGTCCGAGTCCCCGATAGCCCGGCTGTCAGGGTCGGATAGTAGTCCGCCCGATTGTAGCGAAGGGCGGCGCGCGCCTGCTGATACTGCGCCTCTGCCGCCTTCAGATTCTGGTTCGATACATTGACTTGAAGTTCCAGCGCGTCAAGCTGCGGGTCTTGAAAAATCTTCCACCACTCACCGCCAAGATTTTGGTCATTAGGTTGGGCGGGCTTCCAGTCGCCCACCTCTTTATAGGCGGGAGGGGCCGGCACCGCGGGAGTGTGGTACTTAGGTCCGACCACGCATCCAGTAAAGGGGAGCGCTGCCAGTGCTAACAGAACTGCCAGCCAAGGCGCGCGCCGCGGGTTGTCGACCAGAATCATGTTTCGCGGGTGCTTCACTTTATATCCCCCGGCAATGTTGCTTGAACAATTTGGACTTGCTGCCCGGAAACGATCGAGTCGGGCGGGTTGATAACGACCTGATCATTGGACTTGAGTCCGGCGACGATCTCGATCTGATTGCCGAAATCGTGCCCGGGAGTTACGGCCGTGAGCGCGACTTTCCCGTCTTTCACGATGCCGACACGCAGGCCTTCCGAGCGGAATAACAGAGCATTGACCGGGAGCAGGAATGTGGAAGCCTGGGTCGGGACCGCCAGGTGGACCTCCGCGTAAGAGCCCGTAAGCAGCGTGCCCGAAGGATTGTCCACATCGATTTCGATCAGCAAGGTGCGAGTAGTTAGATTGATGTCTTGGGAAGTGCGCACCAGTGTTCCCTGAAATTTGCGGCCCGGAAACTCAGCGAGACTAAGATCCGCAGTCATGCCGGATTTGATTCCTTGCGAGTATTCCTCGGGGACATTTACGTAGACACGCAATTTTCCAGGTTGAGCGATGTGAAAGAGATCGGTTTTCACATTGCTGTTGCTGCCAGAGTTAATAAGGTCGCCAATATCGGTGTTTCGGGCGGTGACAATTCCATCGAATGGAGCGTATATCTTCTCGAAAGACTGCAGCGCCTGGAGCTGTTTGACGTTCGCTTGATTCGCCTCAACGATTGCCTTGTTGGCGTTGTAGGTGCCTGTAGCGTTATCGGCATCCTGCTGAGAAACGGCATTGGTCTTCAGCAATCCCTGGTAGCGGTTCTTGGTAATCTCGGCGAGCGCGAGATTCGCTTTTGCAGTATTGAGGTTGCTGAGCGATTGCTCGAGTTGCTGGTCGACTTCGGGAGTCTCGATCACAGCCAGCAGTTGCCCTTTCTTGACGTGCGCGCCGATATCGAAGTACCACTTCCGGAGATACCCATTGGTGCGGGCATAGATCGGTGAAGTGATGAATGGTTGGACATTTCCCGGGAGGATGATCTCCTGGGCGGGGGCAGTTTGTTTTGGCGACACGACTGACACCGCCGTCAGAGCGGCTTGAGCGGTCTCCGCGCGCAGGGTTGCGCTGGCCCTGACCCGCGACCAGATTCCCCATACTAAGAGGGCGGCAACGGCGAGCAACGCAATTGCCAGGACGAGCCAACGTTTGTGCGAACGCTCCCGCACTTCCACAACAATTGGGGGCGGGTGCCGGTCGATTCGTCCCGTGTCTTCATTTTGAGTTTGACTTTGAGGCAACATAATTAACTCCATATATATCCTGGTGTCTAGTGCTGCTGTGCTGTTTGGGCCGGATGCCGGCGTGAACCCTGCAGGACGCTGAAAAATGCTGGAACAAAGAACAGCGTCGAAACTGTCGCGAAAATCAGGCCACCAATGACCGCCCGGCCGAGGGGAGCATTTTGCTCGCCCCCGTCTCCTAGTCCGAGAGCCATGGGCACCATGCCGATGATCATGGCGAGTGCAGTCATCAGCACGGGACGAAAACGGGTGAAGCCTGCTTCCAGGGCTGCGCTGAGGGAATCTTTTCCTTCTGCCATTTTTTCGGTGGCAAAGCTTACGACCAAGATGCTGTTGGAGGTGGCGACGCCCATGCACATGATGGCTCCCATGAGTGCGGGTACACTCAGCGTTGTGTGCGTGATGAACAAGAACCAGGCAATCCCGGCGAGGGCCGCGGGCAGCGCGGAAATCATGATGAATGGATCGAGCCAGGATTGAAAGTTGACCACGATCAGCAGGTACACCAGGACGATCGAGAACGCCAGTCCGCTTAGCAGGCCGATGTAGGAGGCTCGCATCGTCTGAACCTGTCCACGAACAACGACTCGAGAACCGCGCGGCAATTGCTTTTGGGTGGCGTCAAGGATCTTGTTGATGTCGCCAGCCACGCCCCCGAGATCCCGTCCTGTGACGGAGCCAAAGATGTCAATCACCGGTGCCACGTTGTAATCGGAAACCACAGCCATTCCGGCTCCCCGCTGGGTTGATACGAGACTGGCCATGATCGATGGAGGAGCGCTCGGGTTGGTGCCGGTGATTGGAATGTTCTCTAGATCCTGCAACGAATCTGTGCGGTACTGCGGCGTTTGAGTCGCGATCGTATAGCTAACATGATTTTTAGGATCCAGCCAGAATGTGGGCGACGTCTGAAAGCTGCCGCTCAATGACACGAGGAGATTTTGCGCGATATCGTGGGCGGTGAAACCTAGTTGTTCAGCCTTTGTGCGTTCGACTCGCATGCGGAGATACGGCTGATCGAAAGGCTGCTGGATCCTAAGATCAGCTGTTCCTGGGACATATCTCATTTTCGCGAGCAGGACATCCGCATAGCGCCGGTTCGCTTCCAGGTCGTTGCCTACGACCTGAACGTCGATGGGGGCCGGCAATCCGAAGTTGAGAATCTGCCCGACCATGTCGGCGGGCAAGAAAGCGAACGAAACGCCCGGGAACTGCTTTGGGAGAGACAGACGAAGCTGGTGAATGTAGTTGTCCGTCGGATGATGGTTGACGGAGAGTGTGACCATAATGTCGGCGTCCGATGTACCCACGGGCGCCGAATTGCTGTAGGAGAGATTGATGCCGCTGTAGGGCAATCCTATGTTGTCAATGACGTTCTGAACTTCGCTCGCCGGAATCTGGCTTCGAATCGATCGCTCGACGTCATCGCAAAGGTTGGCGGTTTCTTCAATGCGCATTCCGGTGGGAGCACGCATATGAAGCTTGAAACTGCCAGCGTCAACGCTTGGAAAGAAGTCCCGACCCAACCAAGGAATCAGAACTGCCAGCGAACCGAGACAGCTGGCAAAGAACGCAATCAGGAAAATACGCCTGTGATGGAGACAAACTTCCAGCAGTCTGCGATAGCTCTGACGAAATCTTTCAAAGGCCGCCTCAAAGCGCTTCTGCAGTCGGACGAGCGGATTGCGGCTGGGGGCGTCTCCCGCCTCTTTCTTGTCTCCGCGCAATAAGTACTTGGCCATTGTCGGGACGATCGTCCGCGAAAGGAAATAGGAGGCCAACATGGCAAAAACAACTGCCTCCGCGAGCGGCACAAACAGGTACCGCGCGACGCCGGACAACATGAACATGGGAGCAAACACAATGCAGATTGACAGCGTGGACACAAATGCGGGGGTCGCGATTTGAGAGGCGCTGTCCAGGACAACTTCGTCCATGTCCTTGTCGGGCTCGGCCTCGCGGTTGCGGTTGATATTCTCCACCTCGACTGTAGCGTCATCCACCAGGATGCCGACCGCCAGGGCGAGTCCACCGAGCGTCATGATATTGATCGTTTCTCCGATTGCACTGAGCGCAATGATGGAGGTGAGAATGGCCAGCGGGATTGAGGTCGCGATGATCACGGTGCTTCGCCAACTGCCCAGAAAAGTGAGAATCATGAAAGCGGTCAGACACGCGGCAATCAGTGTTTCCCGGACTACTCCACTGATCGCGCTACGAACAAAAATCGACTGATCATTAAGGGGAGCGATCTGTAGCTGCGGAGGAAGCGTCGTCTTAATTTGCGGCAGAAGGGCCTTGATGCCCGAGATCACGTTCAGGGTCGACGCGTTCCCCGCCTTTTGGATCGTCAGCAACACTGAGCGCTGGCCGTTGACGCGCACGATATTGGTCTGCGGGGGAAAACCATCGCGGACCCAGGCAACATCTTTGACGTAGATAGTGGTACTGCCAATCGTTTTGATTGGGATTCGGTTCAGGTCCTCAATCGTCTGCGGTGCTGCGTTGGGAATGGAAACATCGTATTCCTTAGCACCAATCTTGGACGTTCCGGTGGGCAGGATCAGGTTTTGTACGCTGATTGCATTGACTACATCGAGCGCCGACAGGCCCTTCGACTGTAGTGCGGTGGTGTTCAGATCCACCTGCACCTGACGTTGCTTACCACCATAGGGATAGGGCACCGACGTACCGGGCACGGTGATGATCTGCGTACGAATAAAATTCAGACCATAGTCGTTGAGTTGTTGCTCCGACAGATTTTGTCCCGAGAGGGCCAACTGGAGAACAGGCACACTCGACGCGCTATAGGCGAGAATGAGCGGCGGAGTCGATCCAGCAGGCAGTTGTTTGAGTTGAGTCTGAGAAACAGCTGTAACCTGGGCAATACCCTGCTGAATATTTGCGGTCGGCTGCAGGAAAACTTTAACAACGGCAATTCCATAGAGTGACTGCGACTCGATGTGCTCGATGTTGTCGACGGTGGTCGTAAGATTCCGTTCCGTCGTAGTGACGATACGGTCGCTCATCTCCTGGGGGACGAGACCGGTATAGGTCCAGATGATGCTGACGACGGGAATGTCGATGTTCGGAAAAATATCGGTTGGAGTGCGAAGGATCGCGAGCCCTCCCATGATCAGGATGAGGATCGACATCACCACGAATGTGTAGGGCCGCCGTAACGCCAGTCGAACAATCCACATAAGATTTCTTTCCGATTCGTCAGATATCGATGGACGTCGGTTCGCCGTCCGTAGTTTCCCAGGTCCCTGCTGCTTATCGTGATGCCGAACGAGGCTGTACATCGAGCGTCCGGCACATCAGTCGTCGGAGCTTCGCGCGGGCCCGTGAGACCCGAGCCTTTACTGTTCCATCTGGCACACCCAGAATTCGCGCCGCTTCGCTCGTGGACAGGCCATCCAAGTCACGCAATTGGAATGCCTTTCGCAAAGGAGGCGAAAGCTGCTCCGCGAACAGAGTGAGGCGCCTGTCCAGTTCGGAACTTCGACACTCATCTTCAGGACTTGGCCCGCTGTGCGCCAACCGCTCTGCCAGGGAATATTCCTGCTCTTCCCCGAATCGCTCATCGAGCGACAGGTGGGTCTGGCGTGGCCGTCTGCGCAAGTGCATCCGCGCACAATTAATGACAATGGCGGTTAACCAGGTCGACATTTGCGACTGCCCCTTGAATTGGTCGAGATGCTTGTAAGCGGACAAGAGTGCATCCTGAACCGCATCCTCCGCGTCGGCTGCATTGCCGAGGTGCCGATAGGCCTTTCTGTAAAACGAGGGCAGGCAGCGCGAGAGAACGTCCTGCATTTCGCGATTTTCCTTTTCGTCGATGCGGACTTCGAGGAGCGGTTCGTTTCCGACGTATGTCTCTGTCGCTTGCATGGAGTCTTGCCTCCTGGCACGTCAGCAAAAGGCACGCCGCGCTCCAATCAAAGGCCAGGTAAATTAACTGTGTATTTTCAGCGGGTTGACTCAACCGGACGGCGGGGGAGGGCCTTAGGAAACTCAGATGCGAGTCATGCGGTTGACACAACGTCGGCATTTCGACAGGAGCAGATTTCAACCAGACTTAATGACTGCCGAAATCTCGGCGGGGCACACACATAAAGCTGTGAACTAGAACGATCCAATGAATTTGTTCCAGTACGAAGCATGTTTGGAAATGCAAATGCATTGAGAGGAAGGTTTAAGGAGATTGAAATGCAAACACGCAAGCTTGGCAATTCCGACCTGCGCATCACTCCCGTCGGCTACGGCGCCTGGGCCATCGGCGGGTCGGGCTGGCAATTCGCCTGGGGATCACAGGACGACAACGACTCCATTGGAGCGATTCAGCGCGCACTCGAACTGGGCGTCAACTGGATCGACACGGCCGCTGTCTACGGTCTGGGACACTCCGAGGAAGTCGTCGGCCGCGCGCTGAAGGAGTGGCGCGGCTCTAAGCCTTACGTCTTCACCAAGTGCGGGCTGCGCTGGGATGCCAAGGGAAAGGTACGGAAGGTACTGAGCGCCAATTCGATCCGCGACGAAGTCGAGGACAGCCTCCGCCGCCTCTCGCTCGATGTGATTGATCTCTACCAGATCCATTGGCCACCCGATCCGGACTCAGATGAACTGGAGGAAGGCTGGGCCACGCTTGCCGACCTGAAGCGCGACGGCAAGGTACGCTGGATTGGAGTTTCCAACTTCAGTGTCGAGCAAATGCGCCGCGCGCAAGCCATCGCTCCCGTAACTTCTCTGCAGCCTCCGTATTCACTGGTGCATCGCGAGATTGAAGACCAGATTCTGCCCTACTGCCTGCGGGAAAACATTGGGGTCATCGTGTATTCCCCGATGGCTTCCGGTCTCCTGACCGGTGCTATGACCCGCGAGCGTGCGGCCGAGTTGCCAAAGAACGATTGGCGAAGGGGGCATCCTGACTTTACGCAACCAAATCTCTCTTTCAATCTGGCGCTGATCGCGCTCTTGCGAACGATAGCCAAACGCCACAACCGTTCTGTTGGCGAAATGGCAATCGCCTGGACGCTGCACCATCCCGCCGTGACTGGAGCCATTGTCGGGGCCCGCAACGCCCAGCAGGCAGAGGGAGTCATGCGCGCTGGCGACCTGCGCTTCGGCGATGAAGACGTGAATCAGATCGAAGACTTCTTCGTCGAGACGACCGCGTAAAAATGCGCAATCGAACTCTTCTCCTATCGTTGGTTGGGCTTCTCATCCTTGGGCCGCTACTACTGTTGGCCGGTAGTCAATCTCAGGGGCATGGTGGAGCTATTGCAGCGACTCACGACCTTCGCGGTCAGATGCCGCCGGGTTTCGACCGGGACGTTGCCAGGGTCGTTGCTGAGATCGATCGCATTGAGGCCGACACACTGCGCCAGATGGACCAGACCACTCTTGATCGTCAGGGACAGATCCATACCCTGGGGAAGCTGATGCTGTTCGATAAGCATCTCTCCGTCAATCAGAACGAAGCATGCAGTTTCTGCCATACACCGGAGACGGGATTTACCGGACCGATTCAGTCTCTGAACCTTAGTACGGTGGCGTATCCGGGATCGGTCAGATCACGATTCAGCCAGAGAAAGCCGCAGAGTTACATGTATGCGACGCTCGCACCTGTGCTTCATTACAACGCCCTTCAAGGTGACTTCGTCGGTGGAAATTTCTGGGACATGCGCGCCAGCGGCTACCGCTTGCAGAACCCCAGCGCCGAACAAGCTCAGGGTCCGCCGACCAATCCCGTAGAAATGGGTCTGCCTGACTCGGCCTGTGTCGCGTACCGGGTTTCGAAGGCTCCCTATCGAAAGTTATTTGAGGAGGTCTGGGGCGCCGACTCGTTTGCCATTCAATGGCCTGCTAACGTCGAGAAGGTTTGCGCAACTCCTGGTCCGCCATCAAGTGCTGATCAATACCCGGTCCATCTCAGCACGGCAGACCGGCAGCGTGCCGACCGCGTTTATGACGGCTTCGGACTGGCAGCTGCCTCTTATGAAGCTTCGCCGGAAGTTAGTCCTTTTACTTCCAAGTATGACTATGTGCAGGCGGGAAAAGAACAGTTCACCACACAGGAAACGAACGGGAATGCGCTGTTCCGCGGTAAGGCGGGATGCAACCAGTGTCACCGCGATGGCGGGCCCGGCGAAGAACCGCTGTTCACCGACTTCACAGCCAGCAATCTCGGCGTGCCGCGGAATCCAGAGTTGCAGTATTACTATGAGAATAGGTCCGACGAGCGCGGCTATCGGGCTAATCCGTCGGGACAAAACTACGGCGATACCGGTGTTGGATCTTTTCTACGCACGCTGCAAAGCGACAGCGGCCAATTGAATCCTGATTCAGGGTGGATCGGGCTCGCTCCCAAGTTCGACGCTAAGTTCCAGGTGCCCACTCTGCGGAACGTCGATATGCGCCCTGCACCTGACTTCGTGAAGGCCTACATGCACAACGGCTACTTCAAAAGCCTCAAAGAGGTAGTGCACTTTTACAACACGCGCGATGTTCTGCCCCGGTGCAAGGCAGGAGACCCCGGCGAAAAGGTCACGTGCTGGCCCCCACCCGAAGATCCGAGGAACCTCAACAAGAAGCAACTCGGCAACCTTAAGCTGACGGATCGGGAAGAGGAGGATCTTGTCGCCTTCCTGAAGACGTTGACCGACGACTACAAGGTTCGCACGCCGCGAGCGGCGAGGTAGCTGCGTCAGAAGCAGGACCGGCGGCATCGATTGCCGCTGAGATCGGAGATACAGCCAGTAACTGCGTTATGATGTTTGGCGTGGCAACCCGGATTAAGTCAAATGGCAGCCGTGAACTTGATTGGCTCGTACAACTATGCTCTCGTGGCGCTTTCGGTGTTGATCGCCATGTTTGCGTCGTACGCTGCTTTGGATCTCGCGGGTCGCGTAACGGCCTCGGGCGGTTGGACTCGCGCGGTTTGGCTGCTCGGCGGGGCTGGTGCGATGGGGACTGGCATTTGGTCCATGCACTACATTGGGATGCTGGCATTCATCCTACCGATTCCCGTGGCCTATCATTGGCCGACCGTTCTGCTGTCACTGTTCGCCGCCATTCTCGCGTCGGTCGTTGCGCTGTACGTGGTGAGCCGCCAGAAAATGGGTGGGTCCGAAGCGGTCGCCGCAAGTGTCCTGATGGGTGCGGGCATTGCGAGCATGCATTACATCGGTATGGCCGCCATGCGTTTACCGGCTATATGCCGGTTTAATTCCTTTCTCGTCGTCCTGTCCGTCATGTTCGCGGTTCTGATTTCTCTCGCCGCGCTGTGGATTAGCTTTCACTTCCGAGATGAGAAAATGGGGGTCGGTTGGGAAAAGCTAGCCGGAGCCGTCGTGATGGGTGCTGCGATCCCTGTCATGCATTACACCGGCATGGCCGCCGCCAGTTTTACGCCCTCCGGCATGCCAGCGGACTTGTCTCACGCCGTAAGCATCTCCGCACTTGGCACCGCCGGGATTGCGGCCGTCACCTTTATCGTCCTCGGGTTGGTTCTATTGACTTCCTCGGTGGATAGGCGATTCGCTGCCCAGACCTTAGAGCTGCAGGAAGAGAGACTGCAGCGCAGCGAGGCGTACCTGGCGGAGGCGCAGAGGCTCACGCACACAGGGAGTTGGGCCTGGCGGGTAGCGGGAGGAGACTCCTTGCATCTGTCCGAGGAGTGGTACCGCATTTATGGCTTCGATCCAGAAAACAGCCCGCCGACTTTTGAAGAACGCCGGCAGCGCACTCATCCGGAGGATCGAGCCAAGTGGCAAGGGGCAATCGATCAAGCGATAGCTGAAAAGTCGGAATATGAATTGGAATTCCGAATCCTTCTTCCAGACGGCACGGTCAAATACATCCACACCGTTGGCCATCCTGTTTTGAACGCGTCGGGAGATTTGGTCCAATTCGTAGGCAGCTCGACGGACATCACCGAGCGCAAGCATGCCGAAGAGGCGCTGCGGCAGGCGCAGACGGATCTCGCACACGCCAGCCGCGTAACCACTATGGGAGAGTTGACTGCATCCCTGGCGCACGAAGTGAATCAACCGATTGCTGCCGCCGTCACCGACGCCAATACCTGCTTGCGCTGGCTTACGCGCGATCAACCCGATCTGGAAGAGGCGCGCGAGGCTGCGTCGAGAATGGCTAAAGACGCAACCCGTGCGGCGGAAATCATCGCCCGAGTCCGCCTGATATTCAAGAAGGGCGTTGCGCAACGGGAGTTGGTTGATGTAAACGAGCTCATTCAGGAGATGATCATCCTCCTGCGCAATGAGATATCGCGACACTCCATATCAGTACGGACGGAGTTGGCGGAGGCGCTGCCCCAGGTAATGGGAGACCGTGTGCAGTTACAGCAGGTCATGATGAACCTCATCATCAACAGCATCGATGCGATGAAATGCGTGGAGGGGATGCGTGAGCTCATCATCAACTCGCAGCGAACAGAGAACGAGCAACTAATGGTGTCGGTTGGCGATACAGGCGTGGGGCTGCCCGCGCAGCAAGCGGACAGGATTTTCGACGCTTTCTTTTCCACTAAGGCTCACGGCACCGGCATGGGACTTCGCATCAGCCGCTCCATCGTTGAATCGCATGGCGGCCGCCTTCGCGCTGCCGACAACTCTCCGCGCGGCGCACGTTTTTATTTCACTCTACCGAGCAAAGTCGAGGAGCATGAATGACGCCCGCCAACTCCTCCACGGTGTTCGTCATCGATGACGATGACTTGGTGCGTGCCTCCATCCAAGGCCTGCTGAAGTCGGTTGGCTTGCGGTCCGAGGCCTTCGGGGCGGCGCAAGAGTTTTTGCGCAGCAAGCGGCCGGAGGGGCCAAGTTGCCTGGTTCTGGACGTGCGACTTCCTGGAGTCAACGGTCTGGACTTTCAGCGCGAGTTGGCAGAGGCCGGAATCCGGATTCCTATCATCTTTATTACTGGTCATGGAGATATTCCGATGTCGGTGAAGGCCATGAAATCCGGCGCAGTGGAATTTCTGACCAAACCGTTTCGGGACCAGGACTTGCTGGATGCGATCCACCAGGCTTTGGATCGCGATCGAGCGGCGCGCGAACAGCAGAGTAAGGTGGCCGAATTGCGAAAGCGCTACGAATCGCTCACTGCACGCGAGCGCGAGGTCATGGGCCTGGTGGTTTCGGGCAAGCTCAATAAACAAATAGCATTTGATCTTGGGACCAGTGAAATCACGGTGAAGATCCAACGTGGGCACGTGATGCACAAGATGCAGGCAGAATCACTGGCGGAATTGGTCAGAATGGCGGCGAAGCTTGAGCTTCCGCCCGGCAGACGCGAATGATGGTCCTCTCCAAGCTTCGAAATTACGGTTTGGCGATAATTTCCTGTGGGGTTGCGCTGGCGGTGGCTCGCCCCATAGATGCCCCTTCGTCGTGCTTCCTTCTGGCAGTGACGGTGAGCAGTCTCTTTGGAGGACTGGGGCCGAGTCTGTTCTCTGTTGCTCTCTCAGCATTGGGCTTCTACCACTTTTTTCTGAGGAGGGAGTTCCCCCAAGCCAGCGAGTCGGCTACCTTCTTGCGATTTGCAGCTTTCCTGGCTGCAGCGCTGCTGATCACCGCGTTGATGGAGATAAAACGGCGGGACGAAGAATCGCGCAATCGCGCCGAAGGGGCTTTGCGCCAGGCGCAGGCGGATCTCGCTCACATCAGCCGAGTAACGACCCTGGGAGAGCTGACGGCTTCCCTGGCGCACGAAGTGAAACAGCCGATTGCCGCCGCCGTGACCGACGCCAATACTTGCCTGCGCTGGCTCGCGCGCGATCAGCCCGATCTGGAAGAGGCGCGCGAGGCTTCGTTGAGAGTCGTGAAAGACGCGACGCGGGCGGCGGAGATCATCGACCGGATCCGTCTGCTCTTCAAGAAGGGTACTGTGCAAAGGGAGTTGATGGATGTAAATGAAGTGATCCGGGAGATGATCGTCCTGTTGCGCAAGGAGGCGACACGATACTCGATATCCGTCCGGACGGAGCTCGCTGCGGATATTCCCCAGATCATGGGAGATCGCGTGCAATTGCAGCAGGTGCTGATGAACCTCATCATGAACAGCATCGATGCGATGAAGCAGGTAGATGGAACGCGGAATCTCTCTATCAAATCCCAGCGAGGGGAGAACGAACAAGTCGTGCTGTCCGTCAGCGATACGGGCGTGGGGCTACCGCCGCAGCAGGCGGACCAGATCTTTAATGCATTTTTTACGACGAAGATTCAGGGCACCGGTATGGGGCTCCGGATCAGCCGTACGATAATCGAATCACACGGCGGCCGCTTGTGGGCTGTTGACAATTCTCCGCACGGGGCAAGTTTTCATTTCACTCTCCCCATCAAAGCCGAGGCCCATGAATGACGCCGAAAGGCGCTCCGGTTTGCCGGATGCCAGTTCTTCCATTTAACTGCCCGTTCTAACTGCCGCTTTCTCAAGTAGTTCCGTGATCATCTCAGTATTACTGCACTCATACCAAAGCATGATTGCGCCGTTATTTGCGACAGTGCTAACTTGCATCTATGGCCAATCAGGGAAAGACCAACTTAGTAGCGATTGTAGATGATGATGATTTGATGCGCAGTGCATTGCAGGGACTGCTGAAAGCGGTCGGTTTGCCGGCGCGAGCGTTTGCCTCGGCAGAAGAATTCCTGACCTCCGGCCAACAGCACGAGACTGCATGTCTGATCGCGGATATCCGGATGCCGGGAATGTCCGGCCTGGAATTGCAGGCCAAGCTGAACGCGGAGCGTTGCAGGATTCCGACCATCTTTATCACGGCACACGGCGACGAAAAAATGCGGATGCAGGCGTTACGAGCAGGCGCCGTGGAGTTCATGGCAAAACCGTTCGACGACGAAGTCCTGCTCGATAGTGTTCGAGCGGCCTTGGAGAGTTGATCCCGATACGGACGAATGCACGCGAGCGCAAGGAGGTCCTCAGTGGGAGCTTACGAAAGATTTGGGTCCGGTGACCAGGACCGTAATCCGCACAGATTCGAGCAAGTGATCGGTAGCAGTCCTGCGCTGGAAGCGGTACTCGAACAAGTGGAGCGGGTCGCGCCTACGGATTCCACGGTTCTTGTCCAGGGAGAAACCGGCACTGGAAAGGAACTGATCGCGCGCGCGATTCACAACCTCAGCTCGCGCTGCGGACGCTCCTTCATAAAACTGAATTGCGCCGCCATTCCTCTGGATCTTCTGGAGAGTGAGCTCTTTGGCCACGAGAGAGGCGCTTTCACGGGAGCCATCGCGCAAAAGATCGGCCGATTTGAACTGGCCGACAAAGGCACGCTCTTCCTGGACGAGGTGGGCGATATACCGCCAGCGCTGCAGCCCAAGTTGTTGCGCGTGCTGCAGGAGCAGGAGTTCGAGCGCTTGGGCAGCGGTCGGACCCACCAAGTGGACGTTCGGCTGGTGGCGGCAACGAACCGTGATCTGATGGAGATGGTGAACCGGGGCGAATTTCGCAGCGACCTCTATTATCGTCTGAATGTTTTCCCGGTGCTGCTGCCACCGTTGCGGGCGCGTCCAGAAGATATTCCGGCGCTGGTGACACATTTTGTCGAGGTTTGTTGTCGCCGGATGGGCAAGCAAATTGAACACATTCCTGCCGAAACGATGGCTGCGCTCGGTTCGTATCCGTGGCCGGGGAATATCCGCGAACTGCAGAACCTGATCGAACGCGCCGTGATCCTTTCTAACGATGGCGTACTTCCCAATTCTTTGCCGATGGCCGGGACTCAGGCTGTCACCATCTCTACTCCGGCCGCTACTACTCTGAAGGATTCCGAACGCGCGCTGATTCTGCAAACGCTGCAAGGAGTCGGTTGGGTGATCGGCGGCCCGAAAGGCGCGGCCGCCAAACTTGGCTTGAAGCGCACTACTCTGATCCACAAAATGCAGAAGCTGGGGATTTCCCGGCCCGGTCTCACGAGCCGCCAGGAGG
>Ga0210400_10000537_pt1 | contig 42003 bp, 50 predicted proteins | sample IncBWH26MmetaG_FD_155456 | JGI IMG/M metagenome (GOLD analysis project Ga0210400, IMG submission 155456) | Forest soil microbial communities from Barre Woods Harvard Forest LTER site, Petersham, Massachusetts, United States - Inc-BW-H-26-M | ecosystem: Environmental > Terrestrial > Soil >... | reverse complement strand
ATTCCGTGAACTCGAAACCGGAGAGCGCGTAGACACGCCCCGGCACGATCTCACTGATCCGGCGGGGAACGAAAGCGTTGCCGGTTGCGGCGTCCTCCGAAAAAGAAGTGGTGAGGGTAATCGGGCGGTCGAAGTCTTTGTAGCCGCTGCGCCGAAGATAGTCTTGGGCCTTTGTTTGGTCTCCGTCAGCAAGGGCCAGCTTTCCGAGATGATAGTAGACTTCACGCAGCCAACCAACATGAGGCGCTTTGTCGATATTTTCCAGGCACCAGGCCAGCTCGGCTTCGGCCGCCTTTTTCTGATGAAAAACGCCGGGAAGTTCAGCGCGGACGATTCCGGCAATCCAGTTCACAACGAAAATCTTCCCCCCGGAAAGCTGCTTGGCCTGATCGAGTATCCCGATGGTTTCTTTCACGTAGCCCACGCGGTGTATCAGGGATACTGAGGAAGCGTGCTGTGCCCGCAACAAGCCGATGGCGCTCAGATACAGTGCTTTTTGGCTGTCCGCCAGGCGCGGCTCGAATTCCTTCAGCCGCGCGGTGAAAAACTCCGCGCCCTCGCCTTGCCGGTTCGCGTTCGCATATTCGGCCATGAGCAGGAAAAGCAGCTGAGGATCCTGTGGCGGCGCCACGCTGTTTACGGCCTTCAGGTACTCGAGTTCTGGGCGATGAGAAACGGTAACAGAGCTGACATGGCTATCTGCCGCAGCGGTCGTTTTGTAGAGCATGGTAACCGCTGAGACCAGCAGGAATGCAGCGAAGATGTAGAAGATGGTTTTCATAATGGGGCTCCTTTCTTTCTGTCTGTCCTCTCTCGAGATAGATGTATATGCATCTAGTGCGTCGCAAATTTTTTTAAGCCGCCAGCGCCGCCCCGGTTGTTTGTGAGACTGCCCGCTTCATGCTTGTCCAGCCAGCTTCCCCCAGCTCCTTTCGCAGCCTCCGTTGTGCGGCCTCCCAGAAGGGCTGAGCGGTCGCCAGTTGCCTCCGGCCAGCCCGGGTAAGACTGAACAGACGCTCCCGCTTGTCCTTTCCACGCCTGGCGCGAATCCAACCCTGCTTTAGCATCAGCCGCAGCGTCCGGGTCAGGGTCGTGCTGTCCATCGCAAAGCCTGCGCTCAAGCGCTTTTGATTCGCTTCTCCTGTCAAATCCAACGCCGTGAGCAGGCCGAATGGCGTGATCTCGATTCCCGCCTTCGCCAGTTCCTGGTCGTAGATCCGCGTTACGACGCGAGTGGCACGACGCAGGTTCTGACACGCGCATGGCAGGTCAAACAGTGCTTCCGCCCGCGGTTCGGGAGTCTCAGTTCGCATATCAAGATGTATATACATGTATAGTGACTTTGTCAAGCCACGGCCGCGTCTTCCAAGGCCGACTATACTGCGAGGTGAGGTGTCACGTTGGCAACAGCGGACGAGCCGAACATGAAGACGATCGCAAAAGCAGAGGTACCGCGCCTGACCAAAGCACAAAACTCTATTCAGATAGGGGTCTTGATTGCCGTTTCGATCATCACTGTGTGGACGCTCTACATGGTTCCGTCGTGGCAGGTGCCTGGAGATCCGTTCCCCCTTGCCGCTGTCGTCGGGGCGGTTACCGTCGCTTGCCTATGGCTGGCGCGCTGGCTGGGATCGCGGGCGATGAAGTTTGAGCGAACCATGCTCGCCGGATTTCTTGTGGCCATGCCTCTCGTTTATGTGATGGGCTGGTTCGCGGCACGAGACCACGCAGCGAGTTCGTGGATTTGGGTAGAGCTTCTGGGATTAGCGCTCTTTGCTGCTTTCGCTGCACTCGGTTTAAAGAACTCTCCCTGGTTCCTTGCTATAGGAATCGCAGGCCATGGATTCGCATGGGATCTTTGGCACTACAAGAACTCGGCTTATATCCCGGATTGGTACGCAGTTGCCTGCATGCTCGTGGACTTAGCGCTCGGTGCCTATGTGGCCGCGCGTGTCCCCGCGTACAGAGAGGCGTAGCGCATAGCGAAGGACAATTGAGACGCAGCCGCGCCCACGATTCGAGTGTATTTGTCTGGCTTATCGGGAGCTTCATCTGCAGGTTCCTAACGGTTTGTCGGCTCGGGCCCAGGGATTAGTAACCACAAGTCGGCTTGTGGAACATAAAACGGTACGATTGAGGTTCTATTATCAGGGATTAAACCATTATGTTGCCGAACGGCAATTTTATCCTTTAGGTCACAAGGTGTTGTCCCTTGAACCATAAATTGGCAGTGAAATGAAGCATAAGATGGCAGTAGACGGAGCAGAAGTCCTTTGAAATCAGCTGGCGTGTGCCGGTCCGTTTCGCCGCTTTGGAAGCATACAGTTGCAGTAAGTACAAATCCGAAGCATAAGCTGGCAGAAAGTGCAGTTAACATTAGCAGCGCTGTAGGCGAGAGATGACGCTAGGTGGCGTCACGGATTTCACGTGGATTCGTACTACCTGCCACCCGGCGACCGCGGATCGAAGGATCTCTGAGACTTCCCACAAGCCGACTTATTGGACGCGACGGTTGCTGCTTCCCCCAAGTGTTTCCCTGCCGTCCTAAGAAGCATCTGATCACCAGAGAGGGACTTTCCATGACAAATTCCAGCCGTATTATAAAGATTGGTTTTCTGGTTTTTGGTGCACTGCTTCTGGCTTCGGCCACATGGGCTCAGAATTGTCCGCCAGCCGCGGAAAGAATTGCAAAGGCCTATGGTCTCGATTCCTGGGGGCAAATTGATGGGATCCGCTACACCTTCAACGTAGACCGTCCTGGACTCAAACTCTCCCGAAGTTGGGTCTGGGAGCCCAAAACCGACCATGTCACTTACGAAGGAAAAGATAAAGCAGGCAACCCGGTGAAGGCTACATACGTACGTTCGCAGCTTAGCAGCCAGCCTGCCGACGTGAAGAACGAAATCGATCCGGGTTTCGTCAACGATCAGTATTGGCTGATCTTCCCCTTCCATACCTGCTGGGACACCGGTGCCGACGTGCAAGACAAAGGCATGCAAAAACTGCCGCTGGGAAAGGGTTCCGCCAGGCTGGTGTCGGTGAAGTATCCCTCAGCGGGTGGCTACACGCCGGGCGACACTTGGGACCTGTACGTCGGGACCGACGACCGGGTGGAGGAATTACTATTTCGCCACGGTGTGTCCCAAAAACCGGTTATCAAGGTCACTATCGTAAGGTGGGCGGGTTACAAGAAAGCCGGTCCTCTCCTTGTGTCAACGGATCACCGCGGGACGGCGGACGGCAAGCCGGTGAACATCACCTTCACAAATGTGGCCGTGAAACTGACGGGTTCGGATACCTGGGTTAACGCACAATAACATGTGACGTAAGGCATAAATTGGCCGAGTTTAAACCATAAAATGGCCGTACACTCTTCCTGGGAGGACCTTTGTTTTCATCAGAGCTCAGAACAGCCAATCATCAAGTTGAAACCATAACGTGGCCAAAAGTACAAAGCGCGTCTGTCAGGTTCTCAGGTTGTGCCCTCGATGTAAGTTCTTGAACTTCAGCCGCGAAGCACACGTCGTCCGGGACACATTTTCAGATCACCCGGACGAACCGAGAGGAATTGCGTTTGCCGTTGCAGCAAACATAACCGCGCCAAACGGCGGCTTTATGGTTTATGTACTCGCTGTAAGCGATATCGCTACTTAGATGGGGACACAGTTGTCTGATGTAAAATATCGGCTCTCCCGGAGGTATCACCAATGGCAGAACCTGGCGAGTCTGCGCCAAAAACAGGCGAACTCTACCTGGGTATTGTGGACTTGTTTGCGGTCATCCTTCCAGGCGCCATCATAACGTTCGTTGTTGAAAAGGGCTTTGCCCTAGACTCGCACTATGAATGGCTCAGAGGTGCGCAGGGTTGGGCAGTTTTTCTTGCAACCTCCTACATTGTCGGTCATCTGGTATCGGCGTTTGGAGGTATGCTCCTCGATAAGGTTTATGACACAGGCTACAAGCTCTCTAAAGCACACTCCGGATATTTCAGGATACGAATTCGGGCAAGAGATGTTGTTAAAGCCGCTCTGAAATCGTTTTACAGCGAGAAGGATAACGCGATGGAGTGGGCAGGTATAATCGCTCGTCTCGGCAGCGCCCCTGCCAGCGCTGAGATCGATCGCCTGGAAGCCGATTCGAAATTCTTTCGTAGCCTGACTACTGTCTTAATTCTGGGCTGGCCGACTTATCTCTCCATTATTGCTGCCTGGCGGTCCTCGTTTGCCAATATCCATGGCTTTTCGATTCGAGTGCTCGCCTCAAGTCTAGGCGTGCTCTCACTCTTGTCGATCGGGTTACTGCGCTATTACGTTGGTCGCGAGGAGGACCGACATGAAGTAAGAAAAGCGTCAATGGCGAAAGACGGAAACCCATCATCCAGTTCCCTCGAGGACCGCGTTGCTGAAGACCGAGAAAGTGCTCAAGGCCTCGCCATACCATGTTGGAGGGCGACCTTGGGCACGGTCGGCATTTGGGTGGTGCTTGTAATTGTGTCTGGGTGGTTGCTGGCTCCCGCTCTCGCACTCGTCGGCGCCGGATGTGGCGTTCTGACGATATTCTCTGGATGGCGATATATGGAGCGTCGGCTCAAGCGGACCCGTCTTTCGTATGCCTATGCTATCGCGCTTTCGATCCAGGGCTTTGGTTCAAGTGTTCGCTCGATACCCGGAACTCCATAGAGACGATTCTTGACAGGACTCTACTGATTGCCGGCAACTTTGTGCTTAACGCCAGCAACTTTGTGCTGTAGGTCACCCTTTTCTCCCAGCAGATTTAAAGCATAACGTGGCCTATTTGGCCATTTTATGGTTTAAGGCACATAACAAACTTATTCGCCATCTCAAACTCGCAACGGCATGACAATGTAGCAATACTTGTATGCGCCGTCGGTGACCTCATCGGGGCGAAACTCGCCGGGCGAATTGGGACCTTTGAATCGGAAGCTGAGGTTTTGGCCTCCGCAGACCTTAAGGAAATCCAACAGGTACCGCGCATTGAAGCCAATCAGTACGGGCTCGCCACGGTAGGTGGTCTCAAGCGTCTCCTCGGATTCTCCCGCCTCGGAATTGGAAGACGACACGAGTAGTTGATTCTGTTTCATCCTCAAACGAACAGCATTGGAACGGCCGTCTGCGAACTGAGAGACGCGTTGGATTGAGCGCGATAACTCGTCGCCGGGAACCGTGAGCGAGCTATTCAGATCGTTGGGCAACACGGCTTCATAATTCGGGAAGCTGCCAGTAAGTTGCCGGCAGGTAAGCAACCGGGTTCCAATGCGAAAGAACAGGGTGGAATCGTCTTTTGCAAATTCCACGGTCTGAATTTCCATTGAATTCAAGAGAGAGTTGACCTCGGCCATGGCCTTCCTGGCCAGCAACACTCTAGTCTCGCCCTCGACCGTCACCTGGTTGTTTGCCGTTTCGATACAAGCTAACCGGTGACCGTCCGTGGCAACCATGGTGATCATTCCCGGCTTTAAGACCAGCAAAGCTCCGTTCAACGTGTAGCGGGATTCCTCCTCCGAAATGGCGAAGATCGTCCTGCTGATCAACGTTCGCAGCACCGTGGCCGGAAGTTTCATAGTTTTATCAGCGGGAAAAAGCGGGAGGGTTGGGAAGCTGTCACGGGCCATGCCGACCATTTTGGTATTGGAACGGCCACTGCGAATCTGGACCCAATTGTTCTCCAGAAGCTTGAGAGTCAGGTCGCCATCCCGCAGCAGCCGAACATATTCATAAAACTTGCGGGCCGGAATCGTACACGATCCCGCGGTCCTGACATTGGCCGGGCAGAAAGTTCGTAAGCTCAAGTCCAGGTCCGTAGCGGTGATAAGCAGAGCATTCTGGATGCCCTGAAGCAGGAAGCTCGACAGTATCGGAATCGTGGACTTGCGCTCTACGATTCCCTGCGTAACCGAGAGCTCCCTTAAAAGGTCGGTTTTATTGACGGCGACTTCGAGAGCTGATCCTGTGGCGTTGTTGTCCGGAGACGACATATAGGACTCCCTTTACTATTTAAATGAGATTAGACGATTCCTGTAGTGCCCTTGTTAGGCAAGAACCTCTCGACGGGTGTGTACTAGGCGGCTGCTTTGTTGGTCTGACCGGGTATTGCTGTCCGGCGTGAACGTGGACAAACTTTGGTACTTTCGGTTGTTCCCATGATCCGGCGCCACACTGCTGGATTGACAGCAAGCGGACTCATACGCCCGTTTGCCAGATCGACAAATCCGCCGTGATGGGTAAGAGTGCCATGCCTGAACAAGCGTCCAAGCATAGCCAAGGCATGGTAAGCCAGGGTTTGATTGATGAAAGGCTCTTGCCGTTGGAGAGCTTCGACTGCGCTGCAAGAAGGAAGATCGCTGGTCCCGTCCAAAAGCGGAGTCACGATCTCGGGAAACAGCTCTGCTACTGTGGGGAGCCGATATGGGGTTTTGCGGTTCCGGCTGTTTTTTGGTTGGCCCAAAACAAACTGGCCGTTATCCGCATTGTTACCGACATCGAGCCAATACACACACTCTTTGAACAGTGGCGAGCTGACGATTTCGCGCCGGGCAGCGCGCGTGTCTACACAGGAGATGATGATGTCCGCCTTCCCTCTTGTGCGTTTCGTAACGTGTTCTGTGGACGCTTTCCACTTCAGGCCCCAGAAGAGATTCAAGCGGTTCACCAATACAACTGATTTGTATAGGCCGATCTCGGATTCAGAGAACGGCTGACGCACGCAATTCGTGGGCGAGACCTTGTCCCCATCCGCGACCACGACCTGTAGGCCAGGATGGCCCGTCACTCTGAGCGCCTGATCCAGGAAGGGCAGCCCGCCAATAAGGCTCGCACCCGTGCCGCCGCACCCGATCACCGCGAGCCGCGTCAGGACGCGCGAATGATTCAGTTTATGAAAGGTTCGCTCTGTCAATCGTCCTCCTCCGCAAATTGCTGCAATGTTTGCCGAGTTGGAGCCAGATACTCGACCGGGAACTGCTTCTGCCCGGCGAGCTCAGTCCAAAGGCCGATAAAACTGCCTGGATGCGTCGTTAAGTTGCCCACTCCAGTTGGGTGAGTAAACCTGCTGTTAAAGAAGCCTTCTTCCCACTCCAATATGGTGGCGGCGTTCGTTTCCTGCGGTCTGGGCATGTTGCCCTCGCATACATCGCCGTCTTCGGGATTGACATTCCAGTACGGAGCCACCATCAGCCGCGTGCTTGCATTGGGACGGCCGCCATCCTGGACTGCGCGAAGGTACAGGCATCCGCGGCTTACCTTCCATATCAGCGCCGGATGCGGACACACGCTACCGTGAATCGCAGCACGGTCCTCGGCGCCATCCGAAAAGTACATGGGGTGCAGGCGGGGAGGAGTCCACCAGATCAAAAGTTCCGAGCTGTAAGCCAAGACGTTCTCTGGCAACAGCACTGCCTTCGCCGGCCGTTCGAGACCACGCGAGAGGGTGCGCAGAAAAGCGGTGTTTAAGCGGTTGCCTGGGGCAAGCTGAGGCAACTGGGATGGCAAACCCTCATAGACGACATCGTGGAGGGTCGCGAAAACCTCCCTCTTATTTACCTGCTCCTCATAAACAAGGATAGCTTTCGTGAGAAGGAAATCTCTTCTATCACCGATCTGAGTAGTGACCTGCATTTCCCATCTCCCTTACGGTACGAACCCACTCGCTCAGTGCGAGACTGACATGCACCATCTTCGGCAGGGCGGTGAGGATCTGACTAAATCGCGCCGAATCATTTGGGCGAAAACACCTGACGACCCGTGGACGGCCCTCCACACCGCTATTGAAGATTTCTTGGCAAACATCATCCAGCCAAGCCGCGATGGCGTCGTCGCTCCAATGGCTAATCCCGATCGCCGGAAGATCTTCGCCCATGTAATACTCCGCTTCACCCACGATCTCTTGGCACTCTTTCGTCATATCGGGGAGCCTGATTTGGTGAGATAAAACGTAAGTGTTATGAGCCTTCTGGAATGCGTCACGCAAGGCTGGCTTCCTAATGGAAGCGATAGCCCCATCGATCTCATACTCCTTCAGCCTGAGCTGCTTTGCATCCCGGATGTAGCGGACCACCGTGGAAGGATCGGCGAACTCGGGCGCACCGTCTTCTTCACCGCTCTCACGGCTTTCCTCGTACCACGCCCTTCGCTCGGTACAGGTCCAACTGGCCTCATCAAAGCCAAATATCCAACACAGTTTGGAGGAAGCGCGATAGATCCAATGGTAGAGACTTGCCATGAGGCGCTCTCTGTCTGGATCTTGCTTCAGTGCATCGAAAACTGGACGCAAAGGGATGTATTCGGTTCCCTTCCTGCAGTTCCAAACAAAGAACAAGCAGTCTTCCGATGTCCGACGGTCGCCGAACTGGTCCGTCAGTTGGATCTCGACGTCAAACTCGTCTCGTTGATCTGAGCCTGAAGCATTCATGACGATTTCGGTTAAGGCATTACGCAAGACCTCGATCGTCGACCCAGCCATGCCGAAGTGTTTCCCGACCAACAGCCCCTTGTCGATCAACATTCGCGCGGGTGGGAGAGCAGCGTCGACCCCGTAACTGACCTCAAACCGGTGTTTCACCCCATCGAGTGAGGGCAAGGTGAAGGTGTGCGATGGAGCGATCAAACGATGGGATGCACCCAACTTGCGCGAGGTAGAAGAGGTTTGGCGTTTCGAGCTCGGTTGGACTCGTCTATCGCATATGCGAGAACGCGGGAAGCGTCGTCTGAGGCCATGCATTTTGCGAACTCCTCTAGCATTTGGACGGTCTCGGTATCCGCCCGAGTCTGCGCGGCCAAACTCTCCAGGTCGCGCAGCAATTGCTCTTTCTGCGCGCTTCGTGGCATGTTAGCCTTTGTCGCCAATAGCGCGCGTGAACGTATAGCGCATCTTGCCTTCAACACACTCCGGTCCTACCACTTTGGCGGTTGTTATCTCCGGAAGCGTCGGGATGTACATTTCGCGCACCTGCTCTACCGATTTGGTCGGATCTGGGTCAGGCAAGGTGCGACCATCGAACACGAATTGTCGTTCAAGAGTTGTTACCTGGATTGGCATTGTTTCCTTCTTCTCTTCTTGTGGGATCTCAGAATTAATGAAACTTCTGTGGCTTGAAAAGGCTTTGATCGGACCGCCGAAATTCAGAGAGAGGCGTACGCCATGGATTCCCTGTCACAATGTCCGCCCATTGCACTCGCTTTCAGGCAGCCGTTCAGCATGAAAGACTTCTAATACGACGACACTTACGTCTTCTTGCTAATAATTTGACATTGTGGGTGAAACGTGGCGCTCTCTTTGCACACTAGTCATCAAGGGGATTAACCATGTCCATGATATCGAGTCCGCCGAGCGACCGGGATTTTCTATATTGGGTAGTGAGGAGCCGGAAAAGGGGAATAGGACTCATTGTTGGCTCAATTTATTTTGTCGTCGCCGTTTTTGAAACGAAACTGCTGTCGGGTGTGTGGGATAGCGTCGTCAAGAAAGCATCGGTCACGTCGTTCCCGAATTGGCTGCCCAACCTCCTCCAATGTATGGCATTACTTCCGCTTCCAATAGCGTGTTACCTCGTCAAGCCGCCACGGTGGCTGACGGACAAGTACAAGCCGGTAGGTCTTGCTTGCAACCAGTTCCGCGACTCGCTGACGATGCTGGTTGCGACGTGGATAGGGTTCTATTTCCTGGTATTCCTCAGACAGGCACAGACGATTGATTTTCGCTGGGATCCTTGGATCGACTTGCTCAACAACCTCCAAGGCGTGTTCCTTTTCGTTTGTTACTGGATAATGACAGCCAAGACACGTGTGAGCGATGAGAGCCAACTCGAGCAAGGACAGGATGGGCAATCCCGGTATTTGTGGCCCGTCTACTGTGTGTTGTTGTGGTCAGTTCTCCTGTTTTTAATCGCGGATGTCTCCGCCTCTCCAAGAGCCGACGGTCCTTCCACGGTAAGAACTTGCTTTCAATTGCTCAGTGGCTTGTGGGTAGGAGTGTCTATGGCCCTTCTGGTCGGCTGCCTAGGGGGCCAGTACTTGGGTCACCCACGTAAGGTGACCCTCCTGCTGTACCTGTACGCCGCGCTCCAACTGGCGTACGTTGGCTTTAATGTCCCGAGTGCCGCTGTTCAGGGGACGAGTGCGAATTCCGTCGCGAGAACCGGTTCAGGCACTTATTTTTTGGAAGAGTTTACGACGGTGACATCACTGCCCCTGAAGCTCCTGTTGATCGGCTACTGGTACTGGGTTCTCCAGAACGGGCTGCTTGCATTTTTCCTGAAGAAAACCCGAGATGACATCGACTTCGTGCCCAGCCAGTGGGAAGCGTTTTCGAATCCGACAGAATCCGACTCGGAGTTGCCTGTGACCATATTGGGCCAGGAGCAACTTAGTATAAGGAACAACTAATTAACGCGAGACAGCACGCATGCTGTGCACACGCAACCAAGATCGACAGTGGCTTCGTAGCGCAAGCCGGCCCGAGCGACATTCACGCTATTGATTCGTATTAGTAGCAGGAGCCGCGTCAGCGGAGCCCGTCGCAGGCGCATTGTTTGCGGCTGCGCACCAAAGCGAAGGGAGTTCGTCTACCTTTTTCTTCGGCTCAGGAGTTTGCCTACCATCGCCTTTGTCAGCAGCCTTGTCTTCGTCGTCTTGTTTTGATGCAGCGCCCTTCGACTTGGTCTTGCTCTTGTCTCTCTCCCGAATTGCCTTGACTGCGTCCTCGATTTGCTGTGCTGCATGGTCAAAGCTCTGCTGCAATCCAACATGTTTCTCCACGTAGTGGGCCAGGAGTGTGGGCAACTCAACGTCCAGTTCCTCCGCTGTCCCAGTAAGTGACAAAGGTGTGGTGAGAGCACTGATTGCTGCGTCAGGGATCTTGGCAACTTCTTTGTCTTTGTAGCCGATTGTCTTATTTGCCGCTTCGTCTTTTTCCGTCGATTGCGGAATCACACAGACTCTGATCTTACCGTCCTTCATAGTCGCGACAGTAAGGGTCAAAGACCGATTCTGCAGCAACGCCTTCAGTTCTTTAAACATTGATTTCCTCCTTCCGCCGATGATCTCGGCGCTCGTGTTCAAGTGTGGGCTAGTGACGGGCACTGATGAATGGTGTGCAGGATGGCAACGGCCCTCTGGCCTTTGCCGCGACTTTGCAGGGCATTCCGCCGGAAGCCGTTGGTTTGGCGAATCGTCGGAGCCAGCGTTTTGCTTTTACAACGGTGCAAGTGCGAGGGCGCTTGCAGGGTGTTCTTCTACAACTTATCCGTGTGACCCTACTGGAGGCTGAACAGCAAGCCCTGTTCTTCGATCACAGGTCGTTGCCTAGCCCTGCGGCGTGCGGAAGACTTGGCGTAGTTGTCGGCCACGTCCCAAAGGAATGGCTGCGCCACGTCCGAACCTCCCGCATCGGACAATTCCGAGATGAATGTTTCAGCCAGGCTCTCTTCTCGATGCATAACAGTCTCCGACGTTGGCGTAGTCTGCGGCAGCTCGACCAGTTGCAGCAAGTTGCTTTTGATCGTTTGCTCCGGTGGCAGAACCCATTGTTCCAGGTCAATGACCGCGGATTCTACCGGTTCGATGACTAGCGCAAATTGATCGCCCCCGTCTTCCTCCGACTCGTCGGGTTCCATCACTGGATATCGGGACAAGAGCTCAGAAAGAATCGGGAGACCTCTCTCCTTATCGGTAGGGACGAAGAAGCGTTGTTTAAACTTGATCTGCTCGTTGATCAAACCGAGTTTTCTGAGCTCCGCAAAGCGATTCACGTTCGGGGAAACTAATTCGATCGCCGGGGCACCATGAAGTCTTGCGCGCTTTAGCTGAAGTGCCGAGACCAAGTTAATTTCGTCATCGTCATCCAGTACTGCGCTAAAGACCTTCTCGGGATCGTTGGCGGAGCTATGTTTCAGCCCAATGGACTTCAAGACGTTTCGCACTCGCGCAGGTGGGATCGGAACGCCGACAATCCTCTGGCCATCTTTCGTGCTGACTCGAGTAACGAATAGTCTCGAATCATCCTTTGTCTTCAATCTCTGCCACAGAGGAATGATTGCGCCTGCGACGATGTGGAGGTGTGATGTTTCGATGGGCGGTGCGGCAGCGTACTTCTGCATCCACCACTGTTCGACCTTCTCCGGCCGAACGGCGGCGTATTTCTCGTTCAACTCGCCTTCTCGAATGTAACCGCGACGCCCAGATTCGGGCGTCCACACCGAATAGGTCTGGAAAGTGGCGCCTTTCTGCGGGTCGGTGTGCCTACCAGACCTGAGCCCCAAAATGAAATCCGCTGTCTTACGGTTTTGAAAGAAAGCCCCGCCTTCGCCTCTCCGTAGCCGGTCCGCCACGTCAAAAGAAACGGTGTCACTGGGCTGATCAACCTCCAAAATGTAGAGTACGGTTTCGGCGCCGGTGACCTTATCGACGTGAACCACGACTGGTGGCTTCGCAAGTCTGATTGCAAGGGCAGCAATGTCGGTTACACCCTCGTCAAACGTGCCATTTGCCTTGGCATATCTCACAGTCTGGTCAAACAGTTCTGCGAAGTAATCGAACAGTGCGTTTTGAGGCTCGACGTCAAGGGCCAGAACACGATTGAGAAATCGCGGGATATTGGTCTGATCCTCTTTCCGAACTACCTCTACGCCTTCTCGAACAACCAGCAATCCCATGTCTCGCAGAACCTGACGTGGATCGCTCAGACCGCGCACAGTCTCGCCCGCCAATATGCGCTTGTACAGCAGGCTGAGAGCTGACCTGCCTTCCTCGGTCTCAAAGTTATACCGGGCCCAATCGGCGTTGTCGGCTGCTCCGCGGTCCCCTTTGGTGAGCGCACCGAGACTCGCTAATCGGCGAGCAATGGTCGAGCTGAATCGTTTTTCGCCACCCAACTCGGTGTGCAAGAGCACATACTCAGGAGGTTCCGCCTGATCGCTTCGATGGGTGCGACCGAAAAACCTGCATCTGCTTGTCCGCGCTCCACCCCAGTTCAAGCGTGATGTGAACTCGACGCTGACAATTGGGAGCTCGGTTTGAAGCGTGGAGTGAGATTCCAATCGAGCCCGCGTCACTAATAATCGCGACCCGGCATTTTCCTGACTGGAATTGCTCCATCGAATGTACATTGACGCGGTGCATCGGCACGCCTTCCGGCGCACGCTTTTTGTATTCCACCGTGCCAGCAATCGTATTGCGAATGAGTCGGCGGGTCCGGCCCGTGATCTCAGCGACATTTTTCTCACCGAAGTGATTGACGAGCTGGTCGAGGGGGTTTTCCGGCAATTGAAGGGAGGAAAGCCCGTCCAGCAATTCTTGTTTCAGTTTCAGGGCCTCTTGGCTCTGGACAGGCGCCCCGGTCTTGTCCATCACCAGGACCTTAATAATGTTGCCCGATACCGGGTCGGTCTTGTCTTGGTAGACGTTAGTTGGGAAACCTCGTTCAATCATGGCTCCGATGATCTCGCGGGGAGAAAAATCGAGTTCCTCAAGGTTGCTGCCTTCTGCCGTGGCTCTTGCGACCTGTTCGCGCGTTTTCGCTTCCCCTGTGCCAACCAGCGAGATTACTGTGGATTTACCGTCCCGCAGAGCGGCGTCCGCTTCTTCAATGAGAGCAGGAACCTTGAATGCGCAGATCACCTGCCGAAAAAACCGCTGATGGTCACCCCAGAACTTGTTGAGAGCGTTACCGCGCTGGCGCGACCCGGCGTTTGTCAGGTCCAGAGCTTGTTCGATGTGTTGCATCAGGAATCTCCACGCCGCGGCGGCGTGGTTGTACATCGTCTTCTGCACCTCGGTCAGGTAATGAATCCGCTCCCGATACTCGACGGCTTTACCACTCTGCGGATCGACCCCGAAAGAGATAGAGCCAGAAGAATAGAGACCCAGGCTGCGCATGTCGCGGCTGACCATCTCCATAGCCCCGACGCCACCGTCGGCGATCTCTCCCAAGAATTGTTCAAACCCATCCGGAAAGCTGGTCCCGGGCCCCCACAGACCAAGGCGTGTCATGTACGCCATGTTCCGCACGTCGGTGGCACCTGTCGCTGATGAATATACGACGCGGTAATCGGGATTGCGGTCCGCGTCCTGTAAATCAATAACAGCCAGCCCTGTCTGCGTCGGCTCGCCTCTGCCGCCCGCCAAAGCGTTCTTCGCTTTATGCGCCTCATCGAAGACAACGACAGGTTCCCTGCCGAGCCACTCTTGAATCTGATCCAGTCGCCGCTGTCCACTTTTTGCCTCGGCAATCAAAGAGGAATAAGAGCTGAAGATAACTCCATACGGCAACGTAATGGAGTCTGCTGCCGCGTAGTCATTGATCCTCGCAAGCGGGATCTGAACTCCCAAATCGTCTAGATCACGCTTCGCCGACTCGACCAGATCGTTGTTAACCGACAACCACAACGCGCGGCGTCTGTTCTGGAACCAGTTGTCAACGATGATGGCCGCCAGTACGCGACCCTTTCCGACTCCTGTGCCATCCCCAACATAGAAACCACCTCGGGCACCATTCGGCAATCTTTGCTCGTGCCGTTGGCCGGCATAGATGACCCGTTCCATTTGAAGTCTTGAGAGACGGCCTTCGGTTACGAGTTCAAGAGGCAACCGTGGGTGGTAGGTGGGATTCGGCGGCGTTACCGATGCCATGGACGCCGATTCGACGATGAGAGCCGGATGGTCTTTGCCGCCCTTTATCTTTGCGACCAGATAAGGCACGAACAGGCTGCGATCACCAGTTCCGCGCTCTTGCGCATCTCCATCGACGGTTACAGAGGTCAGTCGCCGGCTGACAGCTTGGAGAGCTTTCCAAGCCCCTTCTATAGTCTCCGCCTCTCCCCAAACGATGTTGCTGAGTTGGCGCTTCCAGATACCGCCAGGTGTCGGTCCAACTTTGTCGATGACCAGGACCTGCATACCCCAATTGGTGCCGTACTTGCGATATACCTTTCCGTTCAGACCGTAGTTAGCACGCACGTTGTATATGCTGGCCATCTTTTGCCACCAGCCTGTGAAGGCTGGTCGCTGAAAGCTGACGTTTTCACCAGCAATGGCAACCAATCTGCCGCCTTCCGATAACCTGTGTAGAGCGCTTTCAATATGACGCAGCCCATATTTCCCATGGTGCTGAATGACGCGACCACCAGTGGCCGTAAAGGGCGGGTTCATCACGACCACAGAGGGCCGAATTTCCAGCGGCAAAACATCGTTGAGGATCTCGGCGTCTACAGCGTGGGTCTCCAAACCAAGCTCAGTTTGCAGGAGGGCACGGCGCCGCTCGCTGATTTCGTTGCAGACGACGCGTAACCCCATGGAGAGCGGCCATATTGCCAAGCTTCCGGTCCCTGCTGATGGCTCAAGAACAATGTCGGTCGGCTTAAAATCAACCAGTTTGGCGGCTAGAAACGCGAGCGCTGGAGGCGTAGAAAACTGCTGGAATTCAGCCTGTTCCAGCGTTCGGTCCGTCTGCGTTGGCAATCGGTCCGTTAATTCGTTCAACTCCGCGAATGCTACGTCAACTTGCTCGAGCAGCGGTCGCGCTCTTCCGAGAAGATATTTGTTAACGGCCGTTTCCATCGCATCGTAGGCATCACGAGATGTGTAGACACCCTGGGCGCATGTACCGCCTAGAACGCGGTCTGCAATCTCAGTGAGTTTCGGATTATCGAAAGATTCACCGCCAGAGAGGCGCTGAGCCAGCTCCATTACGAGTTCGTGCATCCCCTCTTGGGTTTCGTTCATGATGTTCCTCGCGGTATTAAGGTCTTGAATGAACGTGCGCTGAGACTGTCGACTCACAATCGGTCTAAAGGCAGAAATCAGCTGGTAAGCGGATCCGGCGAGCATCTAACTCGCTTGAGGTGAAGAATAGGAATCGGCGGACTTCGAATCAGGGTGTTGGTGGTGGCCTGATTGTCCCGGCGTCTGACGTGGGGGCGTCAGCAACTGCGAGTCATGCAGTCATCTGCTCGGCTCAGAAGAGTGGTTAAACCGTTCAGAACGTCTGGCTGCCAAATACACGGTTATCTTCGGGGTCCATCCGTGGGCAGTCAGGCTTGTGGTAGGCCCGTTGCCCGCAGTCGACACAGGGATCGTTGTGTTCGACGTGGCAGACTGTGCAGAGATTTGTTTCTGGGTCGATGTGATCTATGCAGTCGGAGTCTTGGGTGTGTTGCACGTTACGCCCCCTTGGTTTTTGGTTTGAACTCACGCTTGGAAGCCCTCTTTGTTTCTCCGAACCAAGCAGTTCGGGTAAGGCTAGAAGCACAATATCTCCGTGGCGTGGGAGAGGCGAACCCATCACCGTTATGCGTCTTCTCTTTGGGAGTTTCGGTCCCGGATGCTTTGCGCGCGCATGGAGGAAGTAACGATCCGATCAGCCGCCTGTTCATCAAGCCCTAAGTCATTGTTCAGGCGTTTTGCTTCGGCCTTTGCCGCGTCGTATGTTGGGAAAGACCCGAACACGTCTTGGGGTGTGTGCCCGGTCTGGTCTTCATCCGCGCGCGTGACCATGTAGCCAGGGGTCGTCATGATGGCGGTGTACGCGAAACGGACACGTCCGACACCTAAGCACTCCGGGCAATCCCTCCACGTTTGGGAAAGCAGTTCCTTGAGCTGCTCACGCTCGGTGAATTCGTGGACGGTAAGGAGTGGCCCGATATTGTCTGCGGCTTTTGTGTCAAGCTCTGCAAGACGCTTGCGCGTGAGGTCGCGCGCGATGTGTTTATAGTTCTCATTGTGCTTCATTTCATACGCGCCTCCTTGGCCGCGTCTGGGCGTGTCTGTGCACCCTGTGCTGAATGGAACGTCTAGGAAGGTATTAACTGCTCTGGAGGGACCCAGGTATTGCCGTAGGGAAACTCCCTTGGATCGTAAGCCGTTATGGCTGCGCCAACAAACTTCACCATGACTTTCGTCTGGCCGATGAACAGAACTCGAACCTTCTTCGGACCAATTGGGGACAGCCAATCCACCTCAGCGTCTGGTCGAAGCCAGGGGATATTTGCCGCACAATTCGTTGTAGGCGGGTTAACGATGACCTGTTGCTGAGCTACATCGTCGGCGTGCCGAAGCTGCTCTCGCCAAAACTCGATCCCATATAAGGCCGTGCGGGGGTAGCGGTTACGCATCTCGCACAAAATGGCGAAACGCTGTGCGTTGACTTGCGATTGTACCTGGGTGCGGAGTTCGGTGGCTCGAAGTGCCGCTTGGTGTTCCCGCTCCAAAGTCTCGCGTCGGTTGCCGTTGACCCGTGCGATCATTTCATCTGGGGAAGCAACTTCCACCCGGATCTGACTTGCGAACAGAGGAGCTTTTTTTTCAATGCGTTTCTGTGTGTTCACCATCGACCGCAGTGCTTTCTCGTCGGCTTCCTCGCGGAGCAAGTAGGGTGGGACACCCACCCACGCGTCCCCTCGCCGCACCTCAAAAAGAAAACGGTTCTCCGGTAGGCCGATCGCTCCATCCGTGAGCCAATTCGTTCCCTGCACCTCGATGATGAATTCTCGATGCCCAACCTCGTCTCCAGTGATCTCCAGCACACGCCCGTGAACAGGTTGGCCGAGGATCGATCGAGGAACGGCAATGGTGTCATCACCGCGAACGACGTAATTATCAGGGTCTACCATTGTCAGTCGCAGTCTTCATTGTGGTTCGACAGAGGTGATATTCGCAGGGTTCCCAGTTCGGAGTGTGTATGTGCGCAGAGCATCGCGCGCTTCCCGAATCAAGCCCTTCAGCTGGTCATAGGTGGGTTTATCGCCGTCGTCGTTGGCGCCGGTTGCCGCCCGATGCAACCGATCCGCGAGCGAGCGCCCGTTCTGAGTTCGAAGCGATGGGTCCGATACTGAGTTCTCGCATTGGCTGGCTTGCCCCGCGCGATGCAACAGATCCTCCATTATGCGAATGGCTTCTCTGATGTCTTCCTGCCCACGTGTGCAGGGATCGCAGCGTCCGCATTGGCAAGTCTGCTCAAACGTTTCCAGGCAGTACTGCAGGGTCAGGATGACAAATTTTGGGCTTCTCATATGGCTGCAGCGCCCTCCGATACTGTATTCAATGAGTCGAACGCAGTCCCGGCTCTAGATCCTGTAAACAGGTTCTCGGGAAAGGGGTTACCATCCAGGGTACGTATAACGCGCCGTTTCTCTGTGTAACCGCCGAGAACTACGTGCTTAACGTTCTTGAGTTTTCTCATTTTTCTTCACATGGAATGACGTGAGCCATTGCTACTCTCGAAAGCGTGTTCTCAGCAGTTGGAATCACAAGAGGTTCACGGTCGATTCGAACACTAATCCGTTCGGGTCGCCAGCGAAGAGCTTCACGAAGAACTTTGTCGCGATGACGACACGATCCCGTTTTCCTTTCCGCTGTGCGAAGAAGCCTCCGATGATCCCTTTGGTGTTAACTGTTGGCCGTGTCGATGAAGTTGCCTCCGCCGTCCAGATACCGCTCGAGGATCGCTTCGGAGTCTGGGACGCTGGAGCCCATCCCAGATCTTCGCCAAATGTCGTGGTGCCAAGGCAGAATGGGCTTACCTTCAGTCCGGAGCGACCCAGCGTCACATAGGAGTTTAGGGGCGAGCGGTGAGTCTATTCCAACTGATCGGCTGCTCGTGCGGATAAGCGAAGCGGTAGGTCTGCCTCTCAGACGACGATAACTACAACGATGACGGTCGCGCAGGGTAGTCCAGGATTGAAATTGACGCGCACGATTTGGTTCACCGGAAAGCGAGCGCTTTGATCGCCGCAAAAGCCGATGGTGGAAGATGTGCCATTTTGCAGCAAGGTGACGAACGTGACTTGAACAGTCTCTATTCCGTTCACGGCACTACCGAGCTGCACAATGGTGACCGAGCCTTGGATCGTAGACCCTGTCTCGATAGCACCACGGACAAATACATCGCCGCAGCCAGAGGAAAGCAGGAACAACGAGAGAACCAGCAGGGGCGAGAGGAGGCGCTTCACAAATCACCTCGCCATTAAAGTATACCGCCGGTTGTCACTCTAACAGGCGTTTAGCGGGTGCTGCCTTCGGATGGTCACACGCCAAACATGGGGAGGTCTCTGATTTACGACGAAGAAGACTCATGCGCTGCGGACACGGGGGCAAAAACCGCTCATATATAGCACAACTAACGGTGAGGACAACTCGCTACCCCAATGGTGTACTCCTACTATTACGGGACGGTGCTGCTGGCAGACAACTGAGTCAGTCTTTAAGATCTTGTGAGTAGGTGAGCCAGGTGGGAGCGACCTCCTCCAGTCTTCATTGCGATTCCTTTGGGTAGGGCCAGGTCAGGGTCGCGAACTGCGTTTGCCAGGTTCCTGCTTTCCCAGGAGTACACAACTTCGGGGCCTGCCGAAACGAGTTGGGTTAGGTTAACTCTACCGAACTCTCACCTTTACACGGGGGGGGCGGCAGAATCTCCTCTCTCTTACTTTAATCGCAATGTTATCTTTTGTCTTTTACGGGCCGCGCTGAAAACCGATTCAAAGAGAAGGGAGCACACGCGACTTTTGTATGAAAGTCTTGAAGCCCGCATTCCTCTGCTTTGTAAGTGGTCTATTTCTTCTGGCGTGCACTGTCCGAGCAAGCGCGCAGCAGGCTCCGAACCAATTAATTCAAAAGGGCAAGCCGCTTGTGGTGCCAGGCTGCGGCGTTTCCGGATGCTATGCCCCCTATGACATTTGCGTTGACGTGCCAGCTGGAACGATTCCTATTTCCATCGCGCATTATTACGACAGCTTTAACGGGTGGGGTGAGTTTACTAACCCGCGCCAAACGCCAAACGGCTTCTGCGCAACTTACATCCAGCATTCGCACAATGTAACTCGCATCGTATCTTTCGACGTTCTTTACCAACTTAAGAATGTCCCAGAGGGGATCGTGCTTCCGGCGACAGCGGCGGAGATGCTGGGGAAGTTGAAGTTAGGAGAACGTCTGAGCCTTTCGGGTCCCACGCGGAACATTTCCGGCAATTTCCTGCAAGCGGTCGTTTCTCTGTTGAAGGATAGCCAACAGCTCAAAACGAGAGGTCTGGAAATAGACGGCGCCGACTTTTCTGACGATGTCTCTATCACAAAGACAACTGTGCCCTTTACCGTCCACTTGACCAATTGCCGTTTCGCCAAGCCTTTTTCCGTTCAGGACGCAAGATTCGATGGCTCGTTGGTGATTGAAGACAGCAGCTTTGAAGGTAGTTTTCAGTTCCAGAACGCGGCAATCAAGGGAGACCTGATCGTAAATGCCAAATCTTCAGCTTCAAAGCAAACGCCAGCATTTGGGATAAGGGACACTCACGTCGATGGTCGCACGGAAATCAAATCAGTAACAAACGGCTCGGTGGATAATTTAAAGACAGGCGACCTTCACATTGTCGCGGGGAATACCATAGACGTCTTGAGTTTCGCGCACTTGGACGTCAATTCACTTCGTATGGACGGAGCAGTCACCCGCACTGGCGTTAAACAACTTTACGCGACCAATAGCAAGATCAATAACGCTTTCCGAGTCGTCGGAATTGACATCGACAACTTCCGCGCGGTCTGGACGGCCGTCGGCGAACTCATTTTGTCAAACACCGCTATCGCCAAAGGATTCAACCTATCGTTCTCGACGATCAATTCGTTCGAATGGGCGATGGGACAAAAGGGACGGTTTCCTCCCAAGGACAACAACGAGCTGACTGGTATCGTTTTCAAGAGCTTGAAGATCACGCACGCTGACGCAATCGAAAGTTCGGCAACCAACACGACATCGGCGCAAGCGTCTAGTGGGCCAGAAAACGCCGAGGTCGCCAAGACGTCTCTGGCAATGCTGGACGGTTCTCAATATTCCGCGTCGGCTTACGATGCGCTCGAAAAGCTTCTGGCGAGTCGCGGCGATTCCCAGGCCGATGAGGTCTTCCTCGCCGGACGTGAGGCAAGACGCGAAAGCGAGATTCGCACCAAGCCAATACAGGGCAGACTTGCGTGGGCCCTGGATTTGTTTCAGGAATACGTCTTAGGCTACGGCCGTTTCGCGAGGTGGCCAATCATCTGGTCCTTTGTGGTCATCGCAGTAGGTTTAATGTTTTTCTGGAGCGAAAGCAAGATGGAAAGGAAGCCAGAGGCCGACAGTGAATATTCGAGACTCTGGTACAGTTTTGAGTTATTCGTACCCGTAATTGATGTGGGCATCGCAAGCGAATGGCATCCCAAACCAGAACACAAAGTCGTTGCAAACTATGCTCGCTTTCACAAACTCGCTGGCTGGATTCTGGTGCCAGTCATCTTGGCTGCGCTTACGGGTTTCGGCAAATAACTGCCCCAGCGAAATTAATCAACCGTGTCTTGAGTATTTTATTTGGGCTTCCGCCCAAGACACCGGCTCTGGTTAGAGAGAGGATCAAGGCCTCGTCGTGCGTCGCCCTGATGATCTCAAGTGCCTTGTCGATATAGGCGTTCATTCTCTTGTCCCTTCAGTGCGGCGTCGAGATTGCGAACAGCTTGTGGAAGTTCGCCAGTCGTCCACAGTCGCACGACCGCTTGCCCAGCATCCAAAATGCGGGTGTATCGATCCCGAGGCACGATTGCGACACTCTCCAGCGCGTTGAATATGAACTCCTCACGGCGCTTTTGTGTCATGCCTCCGGGAATTTTGAAACCACTGTCGGCCAGGATAGTTAGCAGTGTTTCGATCAGCGTCTCGTATAGATTGCTCATGAAATTGCCTTCAGTCCAGGGGGTGATCGTGCCTTAGGATCGGGCTATACACGCCCGCCCACGACGCGGTGGCAATACGCGACGGGTCATGGCACCCGAAAATCCGGCTCACTTTCAGATGTCCTTCTGACAAATTGAGCCAAAATAAAGGTGCGATGGGTTGGAACATGCTTCTTCCTTCCTCGGCATTGCGCTGCCGTGCACCTTGGGCTTGGTCACCCTCGCGATTTGTGGATTCCGAACTAGATTTGTCCTGCAGCACCGGCCTTGGAACGGCCCCGCGAGGCTCGGTTTCCGCGTGTATGCGGCAATTGGCTCGTTCGATGGCAGAGAAGAGTCGCGATGGCTTGCTCGATGACATTGGCGGCGAGGTTCTCGATCATACGAACGATAGGCCACCGCGGCCAACACGCAACTCCGTTTGGCCCGTAACTCGCGAGTTATCAATCACTCCGCAAAGCACTTTCAATTAGCAGCGCCAACAAATTGGGTTATTGAAGTAAATTCGCCGTCTTACAATCAACACTCGAGTGGCCCACTGAATGTTGTCCGACGGATCGTCATCCTGTTCACGTCGAGCAATTCGGAGCTGTTATGCTATCCGCAACATGCATCGAGTCCAACTGTCATAGAAGCTAGGCTGGTGCACAGATTGAAGGAAGAATGAAAAGAATCGTACTTGCCTCTCTTTTACTTTTCGAACTATCCCAGCCGTTTTGGGCGACACGTAGTCATGCGGGCTCGCCAACGAAAGCCACTGCAAACGGGCAGCAACCAGCAAAGAGCTCAGATATAGAGCGGGAGCGGCTTGAATTCGAGCAGCGACAAGCCAACAAAGACGCAAGTCTTCGTGAACGGGAATTGGTACTGAAAGAACGTGAGATACGAGCGAAGGAGGCTGACCAGAAAGCTTCCACCTGGAGTCCCTTGGTAGTTGCAATCATTGCTGCCGCCCTGGGGCTTTTCGGAAATGTTATTGTCACCTTTCTGCAGGGAACGGCAAACCGAAAGATCGCACGGGAAAAAGCGGTGTCCGATGAAAAGCTAGAGAATCTTAAAGCCCAATCCAATCTAATCCTGGAGGCAATCAAGGTCGGCCCAGCCACAGCCAAGGGCAACCTGCAGTTCTTTATCGAGGTGGATCTAATCGATGAGCCAATCAAATCCAAGATTCAGACGTGGCTTGAATGCCATGAGTCACCATCTTTACCACCTCCCGCACCCGGATTTCAGTTAACGTTTATAACATTGGACGCTGTCACCGAGACACCTATTCCCGATGCTGAGGTGCTGACTACGCCGGCTTACTTTGTGAATCTAACAGCCGTGGGCAGGACCAATCATCGCGGTACTCTGACGGCTCAATATCAACCCGGTGTGTATTTAGTCGTTGTCCGGGCGGAGGGCTATGTGGAATCTACTCAGATGTTCTCAATTCCCCCTGTCACAGAACAGGTTGTGAAGCTCACCAGAAAAAGCAACTGACCTTGCCAAACCAAAGCGACCGAGAGAGTAGAAAGACCAGAGAAGCGTCAGTAAAGCTAGCTGGCGTCCCTCGTCATTGGCACTCAACCGTGCTGGCGCAGAAAGACGGTCCATTGGCAGTCCTCGAGCTCGGACGAATCGGCTGCGTCAAGTTCGAAACCGAGCTTCTTCTGTAAGCGGTTAGTCAGTTCATCGCACAAATCTGGGCAACTGCGTACGTTGATTCCTTTCAAGATCGGTCATCGAGACCAGCATCGCCAGTCACAGACCAAAGAGGTATCTGGTGCGGGAAATCCTCGTGCACGCAAGCGTCGCCGCCCCAGTAATCCGCAGATTGCGATTCTTCGATACGGGACATGAGGACGGCGCCGCGCGCCACGCGATTTCGCGGAACATAGGTACCTGTCCAGTTCTGATCGAGGCCGATGTTACGAGCTACGGTGCTGCTGTCAGCACTCGCAAACGGGAACTTGCTAAACACGGCTGGGTTCAACATCCTCAATCCGTGCACCTTCACGACGGGCTGGCGCTGGCGTCCCAGGTTGGTCAGGACCCACATCGCTTCATGCATTCGATTCCACCAGGCAGACGTACCAACACTCGCAAACGCGCCGGAACTCCATATGGCCAGACGCCTTGAATCGAACAGCGCCAACTCGATCAGGCGCTCCAATCGGGCGAGCGATTCATGCATATGCCAAACAGCCACGCCGTGTTGACGGTGCGGCCAAGCGAGCAGAAGGCCATCATTGTCGTCTTCAGTTCCGTCGACAATGTCCGGGATTAAGTGCCAGTCACATCCGGGGTGATCGCACCAGACTTCGACGAACTTTTCATAACCCCCGATCCACGCAGTTTTCTCTCGGGCAGTGCGTGTCCCTCCTCGTTTCCAAAACGTATAAGCACCATTGTCCAAAACAAAAGAACTTGCCACAGTTGCAACCAGTTCAATGTCGCGTGGCTCTGCGTAGCTGACCAGGACATGACGACCTCTGTATAGCTGCGCGGCAACGACAGCAGGGGTGATCGGACCGCCGTGGTAATGAATCAAGGATCCCTTCTACTGGCCGTCTTTCACCATTTCCTGTCCTTCGAGAAACCAGAGATTTAGCTGCGTATCTTGCTGGCTCGACCTGCGAGGTCGTTTTTGGTGCGGTGCCAGTAGTGGATGGAAATCGGGTTGCGTTACCGTGGCCGCATCAACCGGGAAGCCCAGCCTCTCCCAAAGAATCTCAAGGTCGAAGCGAGTTTGACTGCCCTCCAGAATTTCAAAGAGCACATCGCCTGCGCGATAGAGTCGCGTCCCCTTTTTTTCGCAGGCTGTTTTTAACTGTCGCCGTGGTTTGTTGCCGTGAAAGAGCTCAAAAAGCAGATCCCCATACACATAGAGCTTGATCGGAAGCGCAAAGACCCGAGTGCCAGACTTTTCCGGTTCGCGAGGATGCTTCGCCATCTTTGTGGGCACGGGAGACCTTCCTTCCGCACAGAGTGCCGACTGGTTTTTGGGGAGCAAGCCACGGGGCATGGCATGGAGTCGAAGAGTGTACCGTTGGGAGCTAAGACTCTCCGTTGTTTAGGGATATAAGTCTCAGATAGGCTAGCACTCGTACTTCAATGGCGAGCCTTCCGGCCGCATTCGTGCGCCAGTACTCCTCGCGGATAGGTCTTAGCAATTCAAGCGGGAGCTTTCGGGAAGTTTGCTGCGTCTCGTGTTTTCTGGCCAACTCGGCCGTGTCAAAGGCCCCAGCAGTTGTTTGCCACACGGCTGCTTCTTCTTCGTTTTCCCAAAGCCGCAGCCAACGTGCACTGTTGACGTAAATTCGAGTTGAATCGGTGGGATCGGCATCAACCTCGTACACGCTGCCGATTCGAACTGATTTCAGGCTCTTCTGGCTGTAGAGTCGTTCCGAGCCGGCCCGACCGTCTGGGAGAATTAGCCGGAATACCCAGCACAGCATGCTTTTAGATCGCGCCTTGCCGACACAAACAAGCTGAACAGTTGACTGTGGTGCCTTGCTCGGTTCCGTTGCCATTAGTCTGCTCCGAAGGACATGGCCAATTGATCGGGTGCCTGGGATGCCTCAATTCTGACTTCTGGCGGCGCGCTGATACCTTGTGGGCGATTTGTTAGCTGTTTGCCCCACTTCGCGGCAAGCTCAGTTGCGATTGCCAGGTCGTTCTCCCGCTCTGTCTCGGAAAATTGGAAGCGCAGGCGGGTGATATACGGAGCTGCACTTTCACGCATTGCCCGATTCAAGTCCGCGCCGGTCGGACGGTTAAGCCAAAAGACATCCAAGCCTTCAGCACTCTCTCCGGGCTTCGCCGGATCGAACTGATCGAAGAACTTCTGTGTCCGTCGACTGCCTGGGTCGAAGTAGACAGAATAGAAACCGCGAAGATTGTAGTGAGCAATGAAAGAACAATGCAGGATCAGATGGTTATAAAGGCGTTCTGTGAAATGGCTTAATTGGCAACCGTGTTTGAGGAACACCTTCCATGAGCTTAGGATGAGCCGCTTTTCAGAAGCCGTAAGAAAGCGCTCATCTGAGAATTCGGGATCATCGCAGCTCTGTGTGTGCATCGGGTTCTCCGGCAGGCGCCTGTTCCTGCTCAATTTCCAGGGCAATGGCAAGGATGTCCGCCCCATCGGCTGTCCAATTTCTGTTCTGAGGAATTCTGGCGACGAAGCGGTCGTGAAATTGGTGGCGAATGCGCTGCACTCGTTCCGGGTCGCCGAGAACCTCCATCAGCATCGCTACGGCCAACTGTGCCGGGCCGCTTCCTGGGTAGCCCCAACTCAGTCCATCGGGACTGCAAAGCTCGAGATCCATTCTGGGATCAAGTAGCCGAACCTTCCCATCACGCACGACGAATACCTGCTCGTCGCACAAGTTCGCATCGCCGTTTTCTTCGCGACGCCAAACCGCAAATCCGACAAATGCGACGCTGGATGCATCATCCCCCTGACCGGCACTCATCGCGCGATTCAGATCGGCCCTCACTCGGGTGTCAATGACTTCTTCAAGAGCTTGGCTCGGACCTGCTATGTTCAACATGTTGTTTCTCCTCTTTGTCACACTTTGGTCAGCGGGGGGCAGTCTAGCCACATCGTGCCGATGGTCCATATCATTGATGATCCAGCGTCTGGCACGCGACCATTCCTTTACGCCAGGGCAATGCTGCAAGTCGTACATTTCCGTGTTGCCCGCCTGCCACTCTTGCAGAGGCACACGATCACGCACCAGCCGAAACTCGATGCGTGGCGTCACGAACTGGAAGCTCTCCAACTCAATCGACTCTCCAAACTCACCCCGAAAGTCGAGGCTGATGGCGGAACCGAAAGGGGCAACCAGCGTCCGAATCACGCGACCGCAGCCGGCTGCTGGGCCGCTAGCTGCTCCAGGTCCTTCCTGGGCACGATGACCGACTGCCATGGATCACCCGCATCGAACCAACTGTTGTGGTCCCAGCGATACACCCAGGTAAAAGTAGTCTTGCCGTTATAGCGCCGTCGCTCGAAGGAAAAAGCCACGCCGTCCACGATGGTGTGGACCGTCCGGCCATGTCGCCTGTGGCCAACTTCGACCATTGCTCGTCCCTCTACTTGTCGGTTAACGAAAACTGTAGAGCGGCTTTGGCTCCAGTTTCATTTTCCGCCTTCGTGTTCCCTCCCGCACTTGCTGCAAGACATGGTTCGCTGCCGCTCGAAGGTCCGGGACGAGCCCGGTTTTGAAGCATGCACGCCGTCGAGGTAATTCGGAAAAAGGCGCTGTTGTTCTGGAATCCGTCCCCCAAAGAACTGGGTAGTTGGGGACTGCGGGATAGTTGCGGCAGCATAACTTCCAACGAATCTACAAAGTAACTCTGGCCACCACTCCTGCAATCACAATGCTTAAGACTTTCTTAATTACCCTCGTGACGTTGCCTTCGCACACCAACAAGTGCATCCTTAGTCGCCATTTGTACAGAAAAGCCAATTTAGTCTTAAATCAGCAATCCCCAAAAAGGGGATCTCGCACCGCTAGGGGAAGCAGCTATGATGAAAAAGGCTGTGGCAAAGCGCATTACTCGCCCACGGTTTCATATCAATCTCGTTTTTACTTTGAGCATGCTCGCACCGCTGGGATTACTCTCACCGCGAGTCATTTCTGCACAGACGTACACCGTTACTTTCCTAACGACGGACGCATCGAGTACTGCCTTTGCTTTGAACAACTCGGGACAGGCAACGGGGACGATTTCGGCACCACCTTTTGATGCCGTACAGTCCTGGAACATGCGGATTGGATAGCGTACGCAAAGGCCACGTTTGGACTTGAGCGGTGAAATGGAATGCTGGAATGGAATCCAGTCGGACCCGTGATACAGCTTCCCATCCACAGCGATCAAGTACCCATCGTCGGCCAACGCGAAAGCCGACAAGTGGAATGCTCCTCCGGAGCAAGCCTTGAATGTCCAGCGGGCAAGCAGCTTGTCGAGCTGCGCATTGACCCATGGGTTCTTGACGATATAGCCACTCTTGTCCGCGAGTAACAGTCCCTCGACAGTGTCTACTTCTTCTTCAAGACCCACCTCTCCAGCCTGCAGCTTTGCTGGATTGTGGCCAATGAGTTCGAGAAGCTCTTCGTACCGGCCTTCCCCCACGGCCGCGCTGACCTTTGTAATCCGGTCCCGCGTTTGTGGCAGAATTTCAGTGAGAATGGCCTCGCCCGGCGCGTGTTGCGTGAGCGTATAGCTCGACTCGAACTCGAGTTGGCGAGAGACATCGCGAACGCCCAACACAACGTGCCCGCGAAACCTCCTGCCGGACCCGAATAGCTGGTAGAGTTTGGCCGGGATCTTAAGGCCTGGCTTGATGCAGCTTTCAGGCAGGACTGCGTCGGCATCCAGGATGTCCGCCACTTCGTCCTCCATCACCTTGAACGATCCCTTACCTTGCGTATTCTGAAAGGCGATTCGAAACTGATAGAAAGCGCCTTCAGCAAGACTTAACTTTTCAAAAATTGACCGTCTGAGCCATGCGCGACAGTCGTTCGTGCCAAGGTTGCCATCGGTGACCACCAGCACCCGGAGATCCGGCTCCTCGATCGTTACTCTGCAATTGGAGACCAGAATTCCGAAATAGACGATTGCCGCCTGAGGCCAGTTCTGAAACCGGTCTGCGATTTTGGTGTGATGCTGCTCGTCAACAAAGTAGAACTTCCCCTCCTTTGCCGAGCCACTGGCTCCCACCAACTTGTAGCGAATGCCTTTCCACGTGAGATTGCCCATAGCATTCCGCACCCGTGACTCTTCCAGTTCCGAAAGAGGCTCGACGGGAACGTTGACAGAGGCAACTTTGATGCCGGGGTAGAGAATGCCGAGCAGACTGCCTTTTAGAGTACCGTCTTGCCCCAGGTCTCTGAACACCGGCATGATGTTTCCATTCTTGCCGATTTCCAGTTGCTGTATCTGGTGAACCGAGAGTGTGTTTTTCGTCGTAGTCATTTTTGTTGCTCCTTAACTGTTTTTGTGGGGCCAGTAAGTTAAGGAGTCCGCCAACCCGGCTTCCTCCCTCTCCGCCTGGCCCTTTTTATTCGGGCTATTTCTGGCCAGGCTTCGAGTTCTTAAGCCGGGTCAGCACATGTCCCCACGCAAAAGCCGTGAGGTGCTCAGGACCAAACTCTCGTCTGGTCATCTGAGAACTTGTGCCGCCGGTACTTCTTTAAATAAGTAATCGGATCATGAATGCCAACTCGTATTAGGGTTACTTCGAGCGAGCCCGAAAAGGGGCCCGCTCGAAAATTAAGTCATCTGCCGCAGAGGCGCCTTTAGTGTGATTCCCCAAAAGTTCTGTTCCAGCCTTCTGGAGAAACACCTGAAATCAGAAATTCACGCTCCTCTAGCGATAGTTTTGGGAATGCATCTTGTATTTTCACTCCAAGTTGAAAGTAGTTGGCCGCAGCCTGTTTCGAGACCACGACCGAGTAGTCCTTCCCAGTAACTATGCACGGCCCAGTCAACCGGACCTGCGTCTTCGAAACAGGACTCACCTTCAAATTTGCGTACATGAAGGCCCTCTGTTTGGTTCGTATTCTCGAAGCTGAAATGCCCGCGCCACTACGTGCCGCATTGCCCGCGAAGATATTGAAGTGCATCCACGCTGGCATACGTGCTCATCGAGCAGGTTCAGGGATATGCCGCCGGTTAATAGTTCCTCCCGCGAGATTTGGTTGATCCCAAGGACGACTCGGCCAAGGAACTTCCCGCTAGGGGAAGGTTGCCCAAAGCCTGACCTTGAGTGCGGTTTGAGGCATTTCTTCGGAATGATGACGTCGGCTTTGTTGCGATCCGCGATGGCATCGTCCATTAGTGCGAACTCGCCTTTTGCTTGCGTCTCTCCAAAGGCCATCACAAAGGCATAGCGGGGACTGACGGCCGGCAAATCAAATTTCGAAAACACTGATCGCCGGATCCAGCCCTGCCAGTCATTGAGTCCTGGTATCTCATTCGGCAGTACCAGCACTCGCAAATCTGTCTGTTCAGCCATGACGTCGCAGGGAGAAACAAGAACATCGAACTGAGAGATCAGTGCCTCCATGCAGCCTTGGAAGCGACAGGCAATCGCCTCGTGAGTTAATTTGTCCACGAAATAGATTTCTTGGGTTTCGAGTGACTTGCGACTGCCTACCGGCAGGTAATCGATCCCGTTCCAACTCACGCCAGAAAATACGTCTAACACCGCATCCGCACCAAGCTTATGGATGGAGCGGAGGCTCAGCCTTACGACATGGCCGTGCGGGTAAAACGAGCTGAAGAGGGTGTTTTCGAGGGTGCCGTCTTGTTCCTGGTTGTCGCGTGACTGAAGGTTCCCGTTAGGGCCTAGTTCCAGCAGTTCAATGGATCGTGACGACGTTTTGAGATAACTCATATTCATTGTCTGTTCTCCTTAACTTTTCGAGATACCAGTCGAGTTAAGGAGTTCGCTGACCTCTAGCTTCTCTCCCCTCTCGCTTGGCCCTTGTTTCGTTTGCTCTGGCCAGGCTTGAGTTTTCGAAGCCGGGTCAGCACTTGTCCCCACGTCCATGCCGTGGGCTGCTCAAGCGACCAAGCCGTTCGGTTGGTCTTCTGAGAACTTCGTGCTGATCCTTGGTTATTCCGCTTTGGGATCGACAACTTGCTTCATGATTGCGGGATTGCCACCGTTCTGCTCTGCGACCGCCCTCCAGACGGTCAGCACGTAAAAATGTTGATTGCTCTGAAACGAACGAACCAGGGCGTCTCCTTCCGCCGCCAGTTCCTGACCCAGTTCTGGACTCTTGAGAGAGGACCCCGGTTTGGGTAGGAAATATCGTGGCTTCGTCTCCTCGCCTCTGCGCTTGCGGCGATTCTGCGGGACTTCTGGTCTCGCCGTTGCTCCATCACCTGTCCCCGTTCCAACTGCGGTTCTGTTCTCCATTTGCACCCCCGATTGATCCGAGTATTCTGTTCTCTGCGACACAAGGCGGCTGAACTCACTCCCGTGCCGCTACGCCCGTTTCCTGCAAAACAAGATTTTTCTTCTCGCCTTCTATGGGCTGCTCCCAATACTCACCAATCAGCAAGCCGTTGGGGTTTTCCTCCGTCCTCTTCTCCATCACAAGGCGGATTCGGAATTCGCTGACAATCTTCTCCGTCGTCTCGCTGTGGTCCTCGTGGACATGATGGATTTCCTTCACACCAAAGGCTGCGTAAGTGAGCGGGCCCTCCCTCGACACTTCAAGGCGGCGCAGCTGAAAATCCGAGCGCGTCTGATCGTCTTCGACCTTGCCGATCAAATTGTCCTTCTGCATGTTGTCCATGGCCGAGCGCCGGAGATTGGTAGTCATCATGTTGAGAGCCTCGGCCCAGTTACGGCTCACATTGAAGGGAGAAAAATTAAGGTAGCGCTCGAGGAACAGCTTTACGAACGCCCGCTTTTCGATCTCTGTGGTCTCGGCCTCCGCGGCGTTCTGGGACACACTAATAACTGGTTTGGCCTTGCCTACCACCGATGCCGCGCCATTCGCGTCTACGCGGATGACCGTAGGGGGCTGTATTCGCACGTAAGCGGCAAATGCCACGGCGAGCAAAGCGATAGCTGACGAGGAAAATGCCAGGGCCATAGCGCGGTTTGCGTACGCACGCAAAACCCCATCGCGCTCGTAGTAACGGCTGTAGCGGACTTTATCTGGACTTGCCTCATCGCTCTTCGGTTTTGACGTAAACCACATAAGCTCTTGCTCCCTTTTCGCAGTCGCCTTCTGCTAGTTATTCTCAGGATTGCTCCTGCCCGCTGCCTTTCGAAGCGCCCGTCCTGCCTGATACGCAACTGACTGGGCAACACCGTGCGGCCGGTAGCTCGAACCTGAACTGTTCGACCCCGAAGGGCCGGAACCAGAAGATCCAGAACCACCAGATCGGGACCCTGAAGCCTTTGAACCAGAGGACCCGGAACTGCCAGACCCGGGGGCTCCGCCGGAACTGCCAGACCCGCCTGCCGAGGACCTCGGGCTTGTGCTACCGCTGACGGCGCTCGCAATTCCGGCGCGAATGGATTGACCCACCCCGGGGGTGGGCGGCGCAGTTGAGGAACTGGCGCCTGGCGTGGCCGAGGTACCGCCCGATCCGCTGGTCCCGCTCCCGCTACTTGAGCTCAGCCCCTTAGAGGCTCCGCTACTGCTTGAACCAGCACCCGCTCCGGACGCTCCAGAACCAGCGCCAACCGCGAAACCAGTTGCGCCGGCAAGGACGACTCCAGCCGCAGTCGCTGCAGCATTCACCAAGCTCATTGCCGCAGATCCCACGTCCCCGGAAATAATGCGCTTGGCAATGAGGGGAATCACTGCGATAGCCAACGCGTAAAAAATGCTGACCATGCCCAAAATGACTGAGTCAGCCGAGCCGCGCAAAAATCCCAGAAATCCGTTCCCGAGCAAGTCGTTCACCCGGTTGACCTGAATCGCGGTAATCAAGGCCCCAAGGATGGAGTAGATGATGCCCCAGGCATTCCACAACATCAGATTGGTCGCGTATGACTTGGCTAACTGGCCAACTCCTGCCATTGGCAGCAGCGCCAGCACCAGCGGACCGAGCACATACAAGATGGCGCCGAAAAGGGTATAGAAGAAACAGAAGATGATGAGGGCCATGCCAAAAACAATGTAAGCAATGAGGATCAATAGAACGGTGATCAGTCCTGCGGAATCGCCGTTAATCAAGGCCCAGAAGGACAGCTTTGGATTTTGTGCCGCCTGCTGCCCCAACTGCTTTCCCCAACTCATAAACATGTCGCCGGCGCCAGAACTGTCTCCAATCGATTGCGCAACGCTATGAAAGGAGTTGTTCACATCGCGAAAGGCCGTGCTCCAATTGGCAATGATGAGCGCGACGACGAGATACTTGATTGCAGTGACTCCCAGGGCTTGCACGTCGCCGCCGCGCATCACCGCCTGGTAAAGCCCGATCAGGAAGCCAATGAGCAATATCCCGTAAGCGATATTGACCACCGTGGAAATGATGTGCGTGCCATCGATTCCCGCCAGTGCCTGCTTGAGAAGTATCTGGAAATAGAACACAGCTACCTCACTCCTTGTTGCATGAGCTGGCCATTCTGGTCGCGAATTGTGACAGTATGTCCGGCGCTGAATTTCAGCTGCGCGCCCTGATTGGCAAGCTCAATGGAGCGAACGCGAACCAGCTCGGCCATCGCCGATTGCGTGTAAGCATTGGCCCGTACCAGCCAAGCGGATGTTTGGGCCTCGAGGATGGCGGCGCTGCCCGGAGCCGCGTTCTGCAACTGCTGGTTGATCTGTTCGGCGGCCTGGAGTTCCAGATCCGCCAAGGCGTCGATCTCAATGGCCTTCTTCATCGCCGCCTGGGCCTCGGCGTCCGTCGCGTCCACCAGGTCGCGAACCGGTTGCGGCGCGTCGGTGGCGGGCATCACCGGTCCATAAACGGCGCTGTAGTTCACACTTACGTTTGGAATTGCGGAGACAGTGCGGGATAGCAACGCCTGCTCAAGCCGCTGCGGATTGGGCAACGTTGCGCTCGCGACTGCAATCTGCGACAGCTGGCGCAATTGGGCAAACTGTCCCTGGAACTGCGCCGCTAACCCCCTTGCCTGGTTGATGGCTGCGGCGGGATATACAACCTGTTGTTCGAAGTCGGCAGCTTGCTGCTCGAACTGCTGGATGGTCCCAAGCGGCTTCGCCACGACACTCTTTAACAGCCCCGAAATCGACTGGAGCCCGGCAGAGATAATGGCGCAGCATGGGTCTAGGCCAAATTGACTACGGGCACTGGTCGGCAGCAGGACTAGGATCAGAACAACGGCCACTGCCGTGAGAGCCAGCCTCCTCCGCGAAATGTTACTTATGCGATCTAAAATCCTGTTCTTCATCTCAATACTCCTCACGGGTGGGAGACCACCTGCTGAATTTGGAGGCGCAGATTTCGCGTGCTTTCGGCACTCTTTTTGAGAATGGCGTTCCCATGTGCCAGCTTCGTTGCTTCGGCACGGAGATCGGCAGCCAGCATCTTGGCGAGATATGCCTGGTTCTCGAGGTTCGCGATCTGGGCTTGCGCCGCCAGAATCGGCGCCGACCCCGGCGCGGAGGTGCTGGTTTGGGTTTCGAGCGTATCCGCCAGGCTGAGCATCCGGCCGCTCGCCTGGTCGGCCATAATTGAGGTTTTGAGTGATGCCATGGCCGACGCGTCATCCATGTCGATCATGTTTCTTTGTTGCGGCTGTGCGTCAGTGTCTGGCGGAACTTGGGCGTATACCTGGGCATACGCCGCCTGAACTTGACCAACATTGCCGGCATTGGCACTGCGGAACACAGCCTCAAACCGCGAGGGGTTCGCGAGCGTCGCACTGTTCAGGGGAATGGCGCGGATTTGCGAGAAGATCCCTAGATACCTTCCCTTGGTTGCAATCACAAACCCCTTCGCCTGGTTGATGGCATTGATTGGCCAGACTACCTGTTGATGCAGATTGTTGACTGTGCCTTTGATCTTGTTGATCTTCCCGAGCACATCGCCTATCCCGTTCTGCAGAGTGCTCGAGATCGTCTGCAGGAACGAGATGATGTCGGCGACTCCGGCCCTCGCTGTTCCGGCGAGCAGACAAAACATCACAACGTAGACAGGTAGCAGGCGCAGGTGTTTACGGTTCTGCCGCAGGCGGCCGAGAAAATCACTAATGCGTTTCATAAATTCTTTACTCCTCTCGCCACTTCACCCGATGCCTCTTCCGGCAATTGATCCACGTCAGCAAGGCCGCAGGGGAATGTGGTGGCGAGTTCCTTGTATGCATCCAGCAACGGGATGCCTTTGTGTTGTTCCAACCACCAGGCCCGGTAAACGCGCTCCCGGGGATAGGTCGTCATCACCCAATAATCGATTGCGGTTGGGGCGATGCGAATGGTGTGTGTGGTCTGGGCCTTTTCGCCGATCACGATCAGGGCATCAGAGCTTCGGCCTTTGGCGGGTGCGCTAAAGTGCTTGATCTGGTTGAGGGCCGTCTCGTTCAGATGCAGGTGATCCCGCAGCGCCGTCATGTCCCCGGGCTGTTGGCCAATGATCTTTGTGCTGCAGTTTTTTAGGATTCCCGCGCCGTGGGCGATCGGATCGGCGAGAGAACCAACGAAGTCCTCCGCCGTCTGGCTCAACCCCCAGATTGCGCCGTTGCGCTTTCGTGCCGTTCGAAACAACTGCACGACCACTGGAGCCAAAATCGGCGAACGAAGCAAAGCCCAACATTCGTCAAGTATCGTGATGCTGCGCCTGCCCGCCTTCCCTGATGCCCGTTCTACCGTTGCGTGGGAAATCAACAGGCTCATCGCTGTTTCCAGGCGTGGGTCGTTGGCGAGTTGTTCAATATTGAAAAATAACCAGGGACTTGCCAGCGACACGGTAGTCGGACGGTCAAACAGCTTGGAATAAATTCCCTTTTCTCCACTCCAACTCCTCAGCTTGATCGCAGCCAACTGCGCCGTTTCCATCACTCGCTGGTTCTTCTCCTCGTCCCGCCATTGCGCCAGTTCATCGCGCAAGTCAGAAAACGTGGGTATGGGGTTCGACTGCCGAATGGCGGCTCGCTTGTATGTCCGCTGAATCGCCTCGGTGATCAAGTTATCGAGCAGGTCTGTGTCTTCGGTTCCTCCGTCTCCCAACATGTGACGCGTCAAATTCTTAAGAAAGGCAACCTGGTCCTTTCCGGGCTCACGATCGCCCTGAGGCAGATCCCAAGGGTTGATAGTCTGTTCCCCATCGAGCGACATGGTAATCATCTGTCCGCCCATCAACTCGATCAGCCGACGATATGAATCTCCTCGCTCAATAATGGAGACGAGAGGGTTGACTCGGCTGGCCATGAGTAACAGTTGCTGCATCATGAAACTCTTGCCGCCTCCGATCGTGGCCATAATCAGCATGTTTGCGTCAGCTAGCCCAGGGTCGAACGGAGAAAACGGAATCAGCTGCCGGTATGGTGTTTCGAGCAGGAATAAAGGCGACCGGGGCGTGCCCTGCCAGGGGCTTTCGACCGGCAAGAGATCGGACACATTCGTCGTGAGCAGGTCCTGGTCCCGCAAGTCCTGTTCTCCCATAGCCGGCAGGGAGCTGAAATAGAGCCGTCGCTTGGCCAGGGTTTCGGCAACTGCCTTGGCTCCGTTCATGCGGGCGATGGCGGAGAGCAGCTGCTGGCGCCTGTTGCTGATGGTCCGCTCGGCCTCTTCCAGTTCCGATGTCGTGACCGCCGGGGACGAAGTGCGCGTGCCAATCACCAGGCTCAGCTTGGCGGTCTTGATGGAGCTGGCGATGATCTCCTGTTGGACCTGGAACAGCTGTGATTCCGCGACCTGCGCCTCAACGTTGACGCGAAAGCCGCCATGAGAGTCCCGTTGTGCGGCTTGCATCTTGCGCAAACGGCTCTTGTAGCCTTTGAGCGCCTTGGTCTGGTCGGGGATCGTCACCTGGGCGTTGACGATCAACGGAAAATCGAGGGCCACCAGTTCCCGCAAGATTCCGGGGAAAGTCGCATCGGGCAACTCCTTCAGGCTTACGAAGGAATAAAAGATGCCGTCTATGTTCAGGTACGTCTCGGTCTCTTCGAGGATGCTCACGTCCGCAATTTGCTCACGGGCGCTGCGGTACTCAAGCTGTTCCCCATCGCGCCGATAGAGCCTCGTGTCGGGATCAAGAGGATTAACTGCGCGCTTGGCTTCGAGGTACAGTTCTTCATCGGTCAAGCGGACAGCTCCGAGTTCAGCCGCCTGCATCGTTGTTTCAATGCCATTCATGAGGCTGTCGAATTCAGCCAACAGGTCAAGGTGTTCCTGGCGGGTCCGCTCGATTGCTCTTTTGCTCGACAGGCTGAAGGTCGGACGTTTGGACCGGTCTTTCTTTCCGGTTACGCGATGGTGCAGGACGGGGTCCCAAATGAAATACGCGTGAATGAGCGGCCGCGCGTAGGAGCCGTTGGCCTCTTTATCCCTCCACCTTTCGACTCTTACCTCGTCGAGCGCCACGACTCCTTCACTGGTCGATTCCTGGCCTGCGATGTAGCGATCGAGCAGGTCTCCCAGGTCCTCGACGACCTCATATCGAAACTGCAGCCGCATGCTCTGCTCGGGAATCGAGCGCAGCAAAGCTTCGAGCATCGTCTTGCCCCGGTCCCGGCCTTCATCGCTGGCGAAATAGGTCGTCAGGCCCTTCAGCTCGTAGCCGGCCACAAATGAGCCATTGGTGCGCACGACTACGTTATCGAGGTAGTCGCGTACCGGAAGCTGCTCGCACACGGCCGGATTGATGAGATTTCGCTCGTGTTGTCGAAGAGTCAACGGCATAGTCATTCTTCCTTCAGATAAGGCGTCGTAATCTCCCGGTCACGCGCAACCGCACAATACGCACGTGGCTTGATGTGCCAGAACGCGAGGTCCCGAACGAATCCGCGCGGTTTACCGTACTTAAATGCCATGAGCAGCGGGACAATCGAGATCGGCACGCCGTACTGCAGGACGATGCTGGCGGGAAGGCCCGCGATCTGGCCGCTGACAAAACGGCCGGCGACGTTCATGAGCGCAGCGACTCCAAGCACGATGAAAAGGTCTTCAAATTCGAGCAGCATAAAAGTGACCCGCGTGTGCAAGTTTCTGTTCACTGGCGTAACATTGAGCCCCATTTCTGACTCCTTCCTTGACTACCGGACACCCGCCGTACCGTGTTGAATCCAGGCCTCGGCGAGGCGCAAAATGCCTGACAGACCAAAACAACACATAGCGGAAACCGCGTTACGGACCCAGACTTCGCCGACCGTTAAGCGCTCCAGGAGACCCGCGAAATGCAGGACCATCAAAACCACCTGGCCCACTCCGTAGAGCGGGAGCGCGACATTGCCGACCCAGCTCACCAGGGCCAGAATGGCGAGCCAATATCGGTCTGGACTGTTCCATGCCCCGTTTTGACTGAAAGACTCAAGGAGTCGCAACAGGCCCGAACACATTAGCGAGGCCATGCCCGCATACGAGAAATGCTGATAGGCATGTCCCTTGCTGAAATGCCAAATGGCCGCGGCGAAGAACAGGCCGGCTAACGTCGGCATCAGGAGATTTCCCAGCCAGTTCGTCAGATTGAGAATTCCGTTTTCCATTACGCTGTTCCTCAGCCAGCCATCGTCTGTATGAGCTTCCAAATCCCTGAAATGCTCAAGAAAGCCAATGCTGTGCCGACGAGAGGCACAACCGGTTTGTGTCGTACAAAATTGAAGATCGCGCCCACTACGGCCAGGCCGGCCGCCTCAGGCAGAATGTTTCCCGCCAGGAAATTCCACGCAGAAGTAAGCATGTCGGTAGTCGCGAACTGGGAACCGCTGTTCCAGGTCCGCATCAGCTGGACCGTGCTGTTCACCGACAGGAGGAAGATCGCCGCGACGATGGATCCGAGCGGGCTGTGGCCCTGCGCACCATCCAAGGCCGCCTTCAAGACAAAGAAGGCAGCCGTCACCGGAACCAGGCGTGCGACAATCACGTCGGTCACGAAACCCTTGAAAGTGTTCTCCATGCTCGCTACCCAGGGACTGGTGATAGACGCTGATTGCGGAGGCAGCACGATGCCTTGCGCTGCGAACCATGACAGCAACTGGGGTAGCGTCAGCAGGATCACCGTCCACAGAACCCACTTCTGGAAACCTCCGCCCGCTTGGAAGTTGACGCCTCCCTCTCGCCGCAAGGCCAGTCCGGCCAGCACCATGGTGCAGATGGCGGCTGGAATTGCCAGGTCGAACAGCAATTGCAGCAATTCGGCAATGAGTGGAGGCAGTGTCATTTCTTTTGACCTTTGAAGCGAGACAGTCTTTACTGCACTCCGCCTGTGCCCGAGTTGATCCAGGACTCGATCAGGCGCGTCAGACCGGAGATCATCAATAGACCAACGGCCGTAACAGCCCAGCGTCCCGCTCCACGTCCCTGCGTGTAGGACACGACGGCCATCACAATTGCGCCGACTGCCAAGAGTGGGGAGACGACGTTCCCGATCCAATTGACCACGTTTAACAAAGCCCCTTCCGGTTGGGTTGCCTTCTGACCTTGCACAGCTTTGTCGAAGACCGGCGCACTACCCGAGTTCTGTCCGTAGATTGCCAGTGGACATAGCTGAAGACATGCAATCGCCAGAAGGCCTGCCAGTGCGAGCTGCCGATTGTGAGAAAACACACGTCCGAATTTCATCCGACCTCCAACGCGTTAAGGCAGGTAGCCCCGCGTCACGATTCGAAAAATACGACCGTTTGGAATTTGGTCAAAATTTGCGGAAGTAGAACTCAAGTGTGGAATCGCTGTTATCGTGTGCGGCAAGCTTGGATAGAGGAGATTCTGAAGGACAAGATCAAGTATTGAAGGTGCGATCGACAGGCCAGAGAGCCTTTGAATCGCTCGTGGCGGAGAAAATATCACGATGTGCGTGTGCAGCTTTTTGTTAAATCTGACTAGCTCTTTGCGAAAGTGGGCCAGTTGCGTGCCGCGACTCCACCGGTGATCAATGAATCAAATGATCAAACGACGGCTTCTTAAAACCCCCAAAGATTCGCTCTGGAGTGCGGAGCGACGCAGAACGCCAGGCCATTTGTTGATAAAAATGCGCCGGATTTTGATAAATCAGGTAAACACCCGCGCGGCGCCGCCATTGGAACCGGCACTTACCATTTTCCGATATCCGCCGTCCGGAATCCAAAAGAGCTGGGAAGATTAGAACCCATCTCATAAATCGGATTCGGGTACCTCTGGTAAGTTCGCCACCGGACAGCTTCCGGTACCGCGTCATGCACCCGGAACGACATTGCCTAAGCGCCGCCTCATTGGTAAACACTAGCCGACTTTTGGGGAGTAATCTCCCAGAAGCCCGTTTTCTGGATAACTTCCGGCTAGCGACAATCCAGGAGTCGGTCCTCGGTTAGTCCCGGGGGCTTGACTCCGAACTGAAGGCAAATGCCATCATCCGGCTGAATGCGGAGCGTTATGACATTCGGCTCTCCTAAGGAGACTGATTCGCTCTTGCATGGTTCGAGCGGCTCGACCAGTCGCCCGTCAGTGATCAGGCCTCTGCCCGTGCGTTTGCAAGAGCGGACTTGCTGGCAAGCCCTTTACCAAGCAAGTCTGCCTCCATCTTCCGCGCAAGAAAAGCGGGCACGAGGGCGTTCAATATGCGGTTCAGCCGGCCTGGAACGATTCTGGAGCGGTTTTTGAGCAGTCCGCTGAGTCCCTCAGATACGCACTGCTCGACGCTCATCGGTTTCATCGGCATGGTCTTCGGATCGAGGCCGAACTTTTCGAGCACCGCTGTGTTCGTAAACCCGGCTGCCAGTACAGTGACGTAGACACCTAGAGGTTTGAACTCATAGTGAAGCGCCTCGCCAAGGCTGTGTACATACGCCTTCGCGGCTCCGTCATTCGCCATAAGGGGCACGCCGTTTTCCGCACCCATTGCTCCCGCGAGGATGATTCCGCCCCGCCTCCGCTCGGCGAGTTTCGCGCCGAAATGGTGGGTGATGTCCAGATGCGCCATTGCGCTGAGCCGCAAAGTCGCCTGAAGCAACTGCCGATCAAGCTTCAAGAACTCGCCGGGATTTCCGGTGCCGGCATTGGAGACGACAAGGCCGATGTCGAGATCGTCAGTGGCGGAGGCGAGTTGCCCGATGAAATCCTCCCGCGAGACATCAAGCACGACGACTCGATGCTCCGCGCCGTAACGCTTGCTAAATTCAACGCCTACTTCCTTAAGCAAGTCCTCCCGCCGCGCAACGAGGACAATGTTGATTCCTGAAGCTGCGATTTGCCGCGCAAATTCCTTGCCTATTCCGGACGAGGCACCCGTGACGAGTGCCCAGGGGCCGAACCTTTTTTTATCGAGTGCGACTCTCATCTTTTTGCTCCGTTCTGCCTGCTTAGGGCTTGTTGTGTTGGTTGTGTCATAAATTATTCGCCAGCCTATGGCCGTGGATTGAGTCAGTGAACTGACTGACTGGCTAATCCCAACAGGACGATTCTTTTGTCAACCCGGATTCTTGTGATGATGTTGCCGGGCGGTCTTCGAATAAACGCTGGGTAAGCTCAATCTACTTTGTAAACGCGGCCGGATTGCGCCCCCAAGATAGCGCGTTTGTAGGCTTGTCCAACTTTCCACCCCTCGACCGGAATCATGCCGTGAAAGAACGAACCCATACTAGGTACGGATTCTTCTAGGATCGTGGGATTCACCAAATTGATACGCAATCCCTTGGGAAGTTCGATTGCGGTAGCCCGAACAAAACCTTCCAATGCGCCCGAGACGGTTGAAGCTGCGACACCGGCGAAGATCGGTTCGTCATTAAGAACGCCCGAAACCAAAGTGAAGGATCCATTTTCTTTGATGAACGGGATCGCCTCCTGAACCAAGCTGATCTGACCCATGAGCTTGCTTCCCAACGAGAACTGCCATTTTTCAGCGGTGAGTTTCGAAAGCGGAGCAAATGCGACTTCGCCTGCTGCAATGGCCACTGCATCAAACGAGCCGACGGCTTGATAAAGTTTCCTGACACTTTCGCGGTTCTCGATCTCGACTCGGAAATCGCCCGATTTGCGTCCGACCTTGACTATCTCGTGGCCAGCACCCGCCAATGCCTTTTGAACCAGTTCGCCGATTTTTCCATTTGCACCAATCAAAATAATTTTCATAAAAACTCCATTCTCGTTTCTGATCTCAGGACCTATCTATTCGCTTTCACTTTAGGAGCCAATCCGCCAGCAGCGTCGCGCACTTGTCTAGTAACTCACCGACCGCGCCTTCAATGGTGTTGGACCCAGCGAGCAACAGGTGACGCTAACAAAGTCAAAGTACTTGCTTCAAAGGGCCGTCCCGCTCTATGAAGCACATTGTTTCGCAATACTTCGAATTAATTCTGTGTTCTGAGCATACGGTCGACCGATCGGCTCATTTGTTTCAAAATAAATCCAGGCGCCACGCGACTCATCATTTTGAGCTGATTCGCCTGCCCTGGACGTATCTCAAATCGATCGGCTTGCATTCCTTTGACGGCGACTTTAACCATGTCTTCCACCTTCATGATAGAAACGCCTTTCATGTCTTCAGAATTAAAGTCAGCCAAGAGTTCGGTTTGTGTCGCCGGCGGTGCTAGCTCAAATACCTTCACTTTGGTGTTTTTCAGTTGAACACGAAGAGACTCGCTGAACGAATGCAGACCGGCCTTGGCGGCGCAATAAACCGGTGAAATGGCCAACGGAACAAATGCCAATCCCGATGAAACGTTCATGATTGCGGCCTCTGCTTTT
>Ga0210400_10000533_pt1 | contig 42248 bp, 34 predicted proteins | sample IncBWH26MmetaG_FD_155456 | JGI IMG/M metagenome (GOLD analysis project Ga0210400, IMG submission 155456) | Forest soil microbial communities from Barre Woods Harvard Forest LTER site, Petersham, Massachusetts, United States - Inc-BW-H-26-M | ecosystem: Environmental > Terrestrial > Soil >... | reverse complement strand
CCACCTCATTGACCGGCAGCCTTACCGAAAGCGGTGTGCTGACCGACGCCAGCGCCAGCCACTTCGGATCCGCGACCACGATTGATTTGTCGACGCAGACCAACAGTTTGACCGGCGCGATCACGCTCAACAGTCCGGGCAGTGCCGCGGTGAAATCGACGAGTGTGAACCTCGGCACCTCGACTGCCGGGACGCTGTCGGCGACCTCGACCACCGGCGATATCACGGAAAGCGGTGTGCTGACCGCTACCGCTGCGACCGGCAATACATTCATCTCCGCCGGCAACATCAATTTGGCGACACAGGCGAATAACTTCACCGGACCAGTCTTACTGACTGCCCCGGGTACCGCATCGATCAGTTCGGCGAGCTTGATCCTTGGGACCTCGAATGTCGGCGGAGTGCTTACCGCCACCTCATTGACCGGCAGCCTTACCGAAAGCGGTGTGCTGACCGACGCCAGCGCCAGCCACTTCGGATCCGCGACCACGATTGATTTGTCGACGCAGACCAACAGTTTGACCGGCGCGATCACGCTAACCAGCCCGGGCAGTGCCGCGGTGAAATCGACGAGCGTGAACCTCGGCACCTCGACTGCCGGGACGCTGTCGGCGACCTCGACTTCCGGCGATATTACGGAAAGCGGTGTGCTGACCGCTACCGCTGCGACCGGCAGTTCGTTCACCTCGGCGGCCAACATCAATTTAGGGACGCAGGCGAACGATCTTAAGAATCCTGCGTTTGCCTTCACGGGTGCAACCGGCAATCTCGGCTATCGAGACATCAACGCAATCGTCATGCCGGCCACCAATTTGCATGGCGGCAATATCACGCTGATCTCCGACAACGGGACGATTACGCAGACCGGCCCGATCAATGCGGCGGCTGGCAGTTTTACGACTTCGGCGGCGAATCAAAGCATCACCTTGGGTGGGGCGAACACGTTCAGCGGCGCGGTCTCTCTGAACACCACGGGGGCGACGGGCAATGCGACCATTGACGCGGCGGCGCTGAACTTCGGTGCGTCCACTGTGGGCGGCACGCTCACTGGCACAGCGGCGACGGGCGCGATCACCCAGACAGGGGCCATCTCAGCGACGGCGGGCAGCTTCACGACCTCGGCGGCGAATCAAACTATCACCTTGGGTGGGGCGAACACGTTCAGCGGCGCGGTCTCACTGAACACCACGGGGGCGACAGGCAATGCAACCATTGACGCGGCGGCGCTGAACTTCGGTGCGTCCACTGTGGGCGGCACGCTCGCGGGGACAGCGGCGACGGGCGCGATCACGCAATCCGGTGCGATCGCGGCGGGCGGCGGCAGCTTCACGACCTCGGCGGCGAATCAAAGCATCACCTTGGGTGGGGCGAACACGTTCAGCGGTCCGGTCTCACTGAACACCACGGGGGCGACGGGCAATGCGACCATTGTTGCGGCGACGCTGAACCTCGGCGCATCGTCGGTCGGAGGCGCCTTGACTGCGACGTCGACAGTCGGCGACATCACCGAAAGCGGCATATTGGATCCCACCTCGAGCGTCTTTACATCGGCCGGCAATATCAACTTGGGCACCCAGGCGAATGTGCTCAGCAATGTGACATTCGTGTTCAAGGGTGCCACGGGCAATCTGAGTTTCCGGGATGTGGGTGCGATCAATATGGCGGCAACCAACGTGCCGGGCACCATCACTTTGGTCTCGGATACCGGCACGATTTCCGAGACGGGGGCAATCTCCGCCACCTCGGGAACCTTCACCACGTCGGCCGCGAACCAGAGCATCAACTTAGGGACGCAGAGCAACACGTTTACGGGCCCCGTGGCGCTGAATACGCAGAGCGGCGGCAGCGCGGCAATCAAAGCAGCAGCCTTGAATCTCGGAGCATCCACGGTGGGAGGCACACTCGCTGCGACCTCGACGACGGGGAACATCACCGAGAGCGGCATTTTGACAGCCACGGGCGGCAGCACCTTCACTTCTGCCGGCAACATCGACCTATCGACGTCGACGAACGTGCTCGGCGGAACTGTAACCGCTGCGGCAACCAACGGGTTGGTCAACCTGAACGCAACTCAATTCGCCGCCGTCAACGTGGAAGCGAAAAGCGACATTACGCTGAACGCCACTGCAGGCGACATCGACCATTTGTCGGCGCAATCGTTGGCGGGGAACATTAGCGCCACGGCGACAGGCAATATGACCCTCGATGGTGTGGACGCCGGCCTGGCTTCTACCACGGGGAACGTCACGCTAAAGGCAGGCGGCTCCATCTCGCAGACGTTCGCGTACAACGCGACTGGTCATACGGGGCTTACGAGCAATGACATTTCGATTCGCGGCGATACGGTGACTCTCAACGCGCCGAACTTGGGCAGCGCCGGTAATTTTGTCGGCATCATCGCCAACAATTTGACAACGTCGAATTCCAATCCCAGCAACTTGTATTTCGCGGTGCTGACACCAAGCGGCCAGAAGATCGCGCCGGCGAATTTGAAGATCAATGGATTGTCGGCATTGCCGGTCACGCCGGGCGTATTCCTCGCGGTCGGCAATTCCCTGCCGCAGACCCAGTTCAACATCGGATCGCCCGCGTATCTCAGCTTCGTCAAGGCCTTTCAACCGGCGGGCACGTTCGACCTGAGCGCCGGCCAAGTGGAGACCTCGGCCGAGTCGCTCGCTTCCGCGCTCAATGTGGCCGCCAACAGCCAGCAGGGTACGAGCAGCGTGAACGGCATTCTGGGTTCGACGCCCGATGCGAACATATCGCTGTTCAATATCGTCGGTGTATGCTTGCCGGCGGATCAGCGCGACGATGAGGAAGCGGCCAAGCACAAAGATTGCGTGCCGGCGAAGACCACCGACAACCGGTTGCCGAAGCTCAACCCGCTTTCCGATGCTTTGTCGTCCATCTTGGTTGCGTCGCGTTCGGTAGGCAGTGCGGCAGCGCAAGAGCTGCGTTAAGTCCGCGGCGCCGGGTCTTCGCGCGCAGGGCAGGGTGGTGTCGATGGGATGCCGATTGCAACTCAGCGCGGTGCTGACGATTTCGTTTGCGCTGGCCGCTTCCGCGGCCGTTCACGCTCAGCAAATCGAGCAGGGCGTGGCGATCGTATCCGAGGCCATCGCAAGCCGCGTCGATGGCTTCAGCTACAATCCCGGTAGCTCTTCGGATTTGAAGTTTCGCGGCAGCGCACTGTCGCAACTCGCAGAAGGTACCGCCAAGGTGCATATCGGCGATGAAGTCACGGAAATCTCCGCGCGCTTCGAACACTTGCCGCAGCCCTCATCGTTTGGACCCTTCACGGTCTATGTGCTGTGGGTGGTGACGCCGGAAGGGCGCGCCTACAACATCGGCGCGATCAATGTGGACGGTGACAAGGGCAAGGTGGCTGCCACGACGCCTTTTTCGAGCTTCGCGCTGATCGCGACGGCGGAGCCGCATTTCGCGGTCAGCGTTCCGAGCAAGTACATCGTGTTGCAGAATGTGGCGGGCAAGGTGCAAGGCACCCAACTGGTGGTGACATCGCTGGCGGCGCGGTCCGACTACAAGGGACTGAAACCTCTCATCGTCGATCCAAAACGGAAGGAGCCTTTGGAACTGACCATGGCCCGCTACGCGATCAGCATCGCCGAGGCCGCGGGCGCCGGCGAACTCGCGCCCAAGGCATTGGACGTCGCTCGCTCGGCGCTGAAGGACGCGGAGACCGCGCAGAACGCGAAGTCCTCCAGCGGCAGGGCGCAAGTCCCGGCCATTGCCCGCGAGGCGGTGCAAGCGGCGGAAGATGCGCGCGCGGTCGCGGAAACCCGGCGCGCCGGCGCCGATGTCGCGCGAATGAAACTTGAGATCAGCGAACGCGACGCCAAACTGGTCGAACTGCAAGGTCAATTGGACAAGGCCAAACAAGCGGCCGCGGCCCAGACAGCCGAGATCGCGGCCGCGAACGCGCAGCTGAAAAATGTGCAGCAGCGAATGCCGAGCGCCGGCAACCGCCTGCAGCTGGCGAACGAATTGCTCGGCCGCTGGCTGGTCCTGGATTCGGGCGAGACGAGCCTTACGGCCCATGTGCAAAGCGATGCCTTCGTGAAGGGCAAGACGGAACTGCTGCCCGCGACGCGCGACCGGCTGGGAACGGCGGCCGGCATCCTGGTCGGCATAGGCAGTGTGACCGTCACGGTCACGCCGGCGCTGCAGTTGAGTGAAGACGTACGGCAGCTTGGCTTATCGCAGCAGCGCGCCCGCTCGCTGATGGAATGGCTGGCCTCGCTGGGCCTGAAGGTGAACGCGGGCGTGCCGAGCGACTCCGGCGGTGCCGTCGAGAAAGCCGTGGCGCCCGGGCCCGGCGTCGATCTGTTGATCATTTTCGACGGCCCGACCGCCGTCGGCGACGCGGCGAAGACTTGAGCGCAATGGATACCACCGAGGTCAGGCAACGGTTCGAGGCATACGCCGCCGGCAAGCTCACGGAATCGGAATTGCGCGCCATGATCCGCGAGGCAATCGTGCGCGAGCCTCGCCTCGCGGCAGCCTATACGGCATTGACCAGCGCCCTGCAACGCGGTCAGGTCATACCCCCTGACGTGGGCGATGCCATCATTCAGGAGATTCAATCCCTCACGCCGATGTCGGCGGTGATACATGCGCCCCTGGCGGCCAACGATGGCGATCGGACGCGGCTGTCGCCGCGCGTGCCGGCTCCCCCGGCCCCTGATCCGTTGGTTATTTCGCCGCACGCGAACGAGTCGGTGATTGCACCCGGACCGATTTACGCGGATCCCGATGCCAATGCCAATGCCAATGCCAACGCCAATGCCGCTGCCGCCTCGAGCACGACGACCGGAACGGGCACCGGATCGTCGTGGGACACCCCGGAGAAATTAGCCGAGCCCGCCATACCGCTGTCCGTGGGTTCGGTGTTGGGCCGAAGATTTGAACTTCTGTCAGAGCTCGGCCACGGCGGAATGGGCGTGGTCTACAAAGCGCTCGACCAGGCCACCAATGCATTACGCGAGCGCAATCCGTATGTGGCCATCAAACTGCTGAACGACGAATTCAAGCGACATCCTCTGGCGGTCCGGTCGCTGCAGCGGGAAGCGCGCAAGGCGCGCAATCTGGCTCACCCCAACATCATCAAGGTATACGACTTCGACCGCGACGGCGGCAATGTCTATATGGTGATGGAATTGCTGAGCGGCAGTTCGCTAGATCAAGCGCTGAAAAACCAGCGAGGCGGGTGTTTCGAGCGCGATCAGGCGCTCGGCATCGTCCGATCGCTCGGCGCGGCGCTCAGTTACGCGCACGAGCAGGGCATCGTGCACGCCGACTTCAAGCCGAGCAACGCCTTCCTGACCGACGCGGGGGAAATCAAGGTGCTGGACTTCGGCGTTGCCCGAGCCGCGCAGTCGTTGGCCAACTCGGGCGAGAAGACGGTGTTCGACGCGGCGCAATTGGGCGCGCTGTCGCCGCCTTATGCCAGCCTTGAAATGCTGACCGGCGGTACGCCGGATCCGCGCGACGATCTCTACGCGCTCGGTTGCGTGAGTTACGAGTTGCTCGCCGGACAACATCCTTTCAACCGCATCGATGCCGTCAAGGCGCGTGATGCGGGATTGCAGCCGGCGCGCATCGGCTCGCTGTCGCGCGATCAGTGGCAGGCGCTGCGAGGCGCGCTGGCTTTCGAGCGAGAATCACGCACGGCGAGCGTGGCTGAATTTGTGGCGCGCTTCTGCGAGCGCAAGTCGACGCGGCGTTGGTGGCCGATAGCGGCCTCGGTGGCAGTGCTCGTCGCGGCAGTCGCCATCGCTGCGGTTATCGTCATGCCGCGCCAGATGGCGGGTCGGCAGGCCGACGCGCTCATCGCCCGGCTCGTCAGCGCCGATGCCGCGACCTACGGCGCGGCTTTGTCGCAATTGGCGAAGTCGCCGGAGGCGCTAAGGGTTCGCGTGCTCGACGACGATTCGGTGCGCCAGTCGCTCGTCAAACACTTCGGCGCCGCCATCGGCGCTGTCATCGCGCCTCCGGAATTCGATTTCGTGAAGGCAAGAGGCTTGCTGGATGAGCTTCGGCATCTTCTGCCGGATTCCAAAGCCGTGGGAGAAATGTCCAAGTCTCTGGACGATGCCGCCCGACAGGCCTTGCATCAAGAGCTGGAAGCGCGCGATCGCGCCCTGGCGGCGGGCACGTTGATTCCCGAGCAGGGCCCCGGCAGTCTGGCGGCCACCTTGCAACAGCTGCGTCGCACGGATCCTGACAACGTGGCGCTGACGGATGCACGCATGGTGTCGGCATTTGATGCGGCGGCGCGCGCCGCGCAGGGTGCCGGTAATTTTCAATTGGCCGCCGCGCTCGTCGAATCCGGTCTGAGCTTCTCGCCCAATAGTGCGCCGCTGCTCGAGACGCAAGCCAGCGGCAATGCCCAAATGCAGGCCGCGCAAAATAAACAGCGCGCGGCGGCGATTGAAGCGCGGTTGGCGGCGCTCAATCCGGCGGCTGCCGGTTTTCTCGATCAGATTTTGCGCTACCGCGACGATATCGCGACATTGAACACGCTGTCGCCGGGCAACCCCACGGTCGCAAAATTGCAAGGCGGTTTGCAAGCCGCGGCGCTGCAGCGCATGAGGACGCAATTGGCTGCCGGCGATATCGCCGGCGCGCGAGATCTGCTCCTGAATGTCGGAGAGTTGTTGCCGGAGGCCGTCGTGGCGCGCGCCCGCGCCGAGGTGCTCGACAAGGCCCGAGCCCAGGAGTCGCAACAGCTCGATACGCTGGAGCGCCTGCGCCGAGCGGTGCTCACCGGGCGCATGAGTTCTGGATCGGGGAGCAGCGCGCCGGATTTGCTCGCGAGCTTGCAACGCAGCGGCGCCAGTCCCGATGTGCTGGCCGCGGCGCGCGATCTGCTCGCCTATGGATTCTTGCGAGAGGCACGGCGCGCGCGTGCGGGCGCGGATCGGGGCCGGGCAACGAGCGCCTTGGCGGATGCGCGCGCGGCGCAGCCGAGTGCCGTCTGGCAAAAACGTATCGACGGCGAGCAGGTCCTATTGGATGCCGCGCCTTCCGGCCGAGCGGATGGCGGCGCGCAGAAGAACGAGATCGACGCGGTGCGACGGCAGTTCGCCGACTCGCTGCGCGCCACGGTGCTCGGAGAAAATGAGTTGAAGGTGCTGGCGGAATCGCTGGATCGGCTCGATGCGTTGGGGGCGTCCCCGCAGGAACTCGATGCCGGCCTGCGCAATGTGGAGGATCGTTTTATCGCCCAGATCTCGCGGGTTCAGGAGCAATCCGGCGCGGAGCAGGCGCAATTGTTTGCCCGGCAGGCATCGGATTCGCTCTTGGGCAGCGAGCGAATCGCCGAAGTCGCGCGGCGGATGCGCGATACCGCGGTGGGGACCACCAAACCTTTCGCTCCCGATGCGCTGGCACAACGCTCGCAGCTCGCCAAGCTGATCGCCGCCCCGCAGGCGACGCGCGCCTGGGCCGAAGCGCTGCACGGGACTCTGCAAAGTCTCGCGGCGGCGATGCCGGCGGATGATCCTGCGCTGATTGAGGCCCGCCGCACGGCCGGCGTCACCTTCGCGAAGGCGGCGGCCTCGGCGCGCGCCAACAAGCATCTCGAGGAGGCTGCCTCGCTGTTGGCGCTTGGCCGTGAATTGTCTCCTGACTCCCCTGATCTGGCGCGCGAGTCCACGGCGGTCTCGACTGAGCAAGCCGCCATCGCGCAGACCGCGGCCAATCAGGAGCAGCGAACCGGCATCGAAGTGCTCAAGCAAAGGCTCATTGCGCAGACCGATGCGGGCAATATGGACGCGGCAAATGCCACCGCGACCGCCTTGCGCCGCGTGTTGGCGGGTAGCGTCTACGTTTCCACCGAGCTGCCGAACACCTTGATTCACGGCTACAGCCGGCTGGCGAGCACTCAGATGCATGCCGCGCATACCGATGCCGCTTTGCGAACCTTGGCGGCAGGTCGACTGAAATTCGGCTCCTCGCCCGAGCTGAAGAATCAGGAAGCCCATTACGTGATCATTGCGGACGCATACGATCGGCTCAGTACGGCCATCGTGCTCAACGTCGCTGAGCAGAAGCGTTATCTTGATAACTTAAGGGTGTCGGAAGGCAGCGATTTTGCCAACGTCGAGCAGATGCTGGCGCGCACGCTCGCTAATCGTATAGCCGATCAAAAGGCGGCGAATCGGGCCTCATTGGTTGACGGTCTGCTCGAGGCGGGCCGGCGTGTATTCCCCGAATACGCCGCGTTGCTGGAACAAGGCACGGCGGGTGCCTTGCCCAAGGCCCAGCTGGAGGTCGCGGATCAGTAGTGCCGATTCCAATGAATATGCGCTCGGCAGCGACGCCGCCGAACAAGAACGCCTAATTCGTCAGGCAGCATGGTTGAGTGCGCATACAGAACGATTCTTCCGTGCGGCGGGAGTTGGCGCGGGGCAGCGTGTTCTGGACCTCGGATCCGGAGTAGGGGACGTTTCGTTGATCGCAGCCCGTCTTGTCGGCGCCGCCGGCGAAGTCCTCGGCGCCGAACGCGACCCGCGTGCCGTTGCGCGTGCGACGGCGCGCGCGGCGGAACTCAGGCTGGAACACGTGCACTTCACGCAAGCCGATATCGCCGATCTCCCGATCGAGCGGCCGTTCGATGCGGTGGTGGGACGCTACATCCTGATGTTTCTTCGCGACCCGGCGGCGGTCTTGAGATCCGTTTCGAAGGTCGTTCGGCCGGGCGGAGTCATCGCGTTTCAAGAACCGTGCTGGACCTCGTTCCTACAAGCCTGTGAGATCCTGCCCCTATGGCGCAGCGCTGCGACCTTGATGGTGGACACATTCCATCGCACGGGAACCAACACGCGTATGGGCGCGGATCTACCGGCGACATTCGTCGCGGCAGGATTGCCGACGCCGGCGGTGCGCACCGACACGCTGGTCGGGGCCGAGCGATGGATGCCGGATGTCATTCAAACTCTGGCGCCGCAAATGCGGGCGCTCGATCTCGCGGTGGGCTCCCTCGGAGATTTGAGCACGCTCTGTGACAGGCTCTTGAAGGAGGCCGAAGCGCATCACGTTCGCGCGCCGCTGCCCGCGATCCTCGGCGCTTGGGCTCGTAAGCCGGAAAGCTAGCCATGGCAACAATCCAATCCCGCGAGAGCACTGGTCCAGGCTATTTTGTTGCAGTGCAAGATGGACGTGTCGCCCGACTCGCGGTATTTGATTCTGCCGGTCGACATAGAACATTAATTCGAATCAGGGGGATACAGTGACTGACAAGATCAAGCCGCCATCGATCAGCCGCCGAACGGTCGTGGGAGCCGCGCTCGCCGCCGGTGCCGTCAACCTGGCGCCGCCTTTCATCCGGTCCGCGCGCGCCGCGGATACGGTGAAGATCGGCCTCAACAATCCGCTGACCGGCACCTACGCCGCGCTCGGTGGTAACGAACTGATCGGCGCGCAGCTCGCGGTCGAACAGATGAACGCCAAGGGCGGCATCCTTGGACGTAAGGTCGAATTGCTGTCAGAGGACTCGACCAGCGGCGATGCCGGCACCGCGGTCCAGAAGACTCGCAAGCTGATCGAGCGCGACGGGGTGAATTTCATTTTGGGCAACGTCAATTCGGCACTGTCGCTCGCCATGGCGCAGGTAACCAACGAGAAAGGCGTGCTGCATGTCGTGCCGGGTGGACACACCGACGCGGTGACGGGCTCGAGCTGTCACTGGAACGTGTTCCGTGTCTGCAATACGACGCAGACCGAGGCGAACGCGGTGGCCTCCGTGTTGCTGAACAAGGCCGGCAAAAAGTGGTACTACATTACGCCGGACTATGCCTTTGGTCATACCTTGCAGGCGGGCTTGGAGAAAGCGGCCGCCCGATTGGGAGGAACCAAGTTGGGAGGCGATCTCTCGCCGCTCGGTACCACCGATTTTTCCTCCTACCTGATCAAAGCGCAGGCGGCCAAACCCGACGTGATCATCTTCACTCTCGCCGGCGATGACATGGTCAACGCCTTGAAGCAGGCGGTGCAGTTCGGTTTGGACAAGACCATGCACCTGGGAGGCGCGCAACAGGAACTGGAGGTGCTCCTGGGCCTGCCGCCCGAGGCGCGCGTCGGGTACTGGGTGTTCGAGTGGTACTGGAAGCAGGCCGGCGTGCCCCACGTGACCGATTTCGTCGCGGCGATCAAGAAAAAGACCGGCAAGGTGCCGACGGCTCGCACTTGGTTCGGCTTTGCCTCGGCTTGGAGTTGTGCGCTCGCCGCCAACACCGCCAAGTCGCTCGACGCCGTTAAGATGGCCAAGGCATTGAGCGGCATGACGCTGCCCGCCGAAGTTGGCCTGATGCCGCATCTGCCGTATTACCGCGCGGGACAGAATCAATCGATCAACACGCTGTACGTGGGCAATGCGCAGGCGAAAGGCAGCGCGGAGGACGACCTGTTCAACGTGACGGACATCGTCAAGGGCGTCGATGCCGCCGGCACCCTGGAGGAGACCGGCTGCAAGATGAGTTGGCCGACCTGAACGGCCGGTGAAGTCCACGCCAGCCCGATTATCCGGACTTGAGCCGCGCGCCCGCACAGTCTGCGGCGCGCGCGGCGGTCGTGTTCCCCTCATTTAATTCACCATGCCACGCGTGCCCTGATGCAGCTGATCCTGTTCAATATTTTCAATGGCCTGATCGTCGGTGCCTTCTACGCGCTGATGGCGCTCGGGCTTTCGCTGATCCTCAATTTGAGCGGCGTGATCAACTTCGCGCACGGCGGGTTCCTGGCCCTTGGCGCTTATTTGGCCTACTCCTTGATGCCCTTCGTGGGGTTCTGGGGAGCATTGCTGCTGGCGCCATTTCTGACCGCGGCCATCGGACTCGTGATCGAACGGCTCATGATCCGAAGGCTTTATGGCCGCGATCCGTTGTACAGCCTGTTGCTGACCTTCGGCCTGGCTTACATCCTCGAAGATGTCACGCGCTTCATTTGGGGCGCACAGAGCCTGCCTTATCCCATACCGGCCTGGTTGACGCGCCCGCTCAGCACCCAATTTTTCTTCCTGACCGGTTACCGGCTGTTCATGGTGCTGCTCGTTGCCTTCGCGGTAGCGGCCCTGTTCTTTATTCTTCGTCATACGCGCCTCGGCATGCGGATCCGCGCCGGTACTCTGGATCTGGAGACCGTCTCGGCGCTGGGTGTGAACGTGCGCGTGTTGCGCAATTTGAACTTCGGACTCGGGATCTACCTGGCTGGGCTGGCCGGCGTGCTGGCGGCCGGCATGCTCGGGCTGCAGCCGACCATCGGTACCTCGCTGATCATGCCCAGCTTTGTGGCGATCATCGTTGGCGGGCTCGGTAGCCTGCCGGGAACCTTGTTCGGCGGCCTGCTGATCGGCATCGCGTCGGGCCTGACCACGGTGTTCTTTCCTTCCGCGAGCGAGGCCGTCATTTACGTGATGATGGGCCTGGTCTTGTTATTGAGACCGCGCGGTTTGTTTGGCGAGGAGGGCAGGCTGCAATGAAGTCGCGGACCGCCGTGAACTGGGTGCGTCACAACATCCCCGCCGTGCTGCTGTGGATCGTGTTGTTGACGATGCCCTTCTGGATGAAAGCGGTCGGCGGCTACACCGAATTGGCGACCCGCGTGGTCGTATTGGGTCTGGCGGCCATGGCCTTGAATTTCCTGCTGGGCTATACCGGCACGCTGTCCTTCGGTCACGCCGCTTACTTCGGCATCGGCGCGTACGGGGTTGGGCTGACGATCAAGTACCTGGTCCCCAGCACGGCCCTCGGCATGTTGGTCGGCATGATCAGCGGCACCCTCGCCGCGGCGCTGATCGGCGCGCTCATCGTGCGGCTGCGCGGCGTGTACTTTGCCATGGTGACAATCGCCTTCGGGCAGGTATTCTATTTCATAGCGTTCCGCTGGAACTCCGTGACGGGCGGTGATGATGGACTGAACGGATGGCAGCGCCAGGCTTTGAAGCTCGGCTCGACCACCCTGGACATTCAGACCCACGACAAGACCTTTTACTACTTCGCGCTGACCTGCTTTGCGCTGTCGGCGCTCGCGATGGCGTTGCTGTTGAAGTCTCCGTTTGGCCGTACCTTGGTGGCGATCCGTGAAAACGAGCGGCGGGCGCGTTTTCTGGGGATCGATGTGGAACGGCACCTGTGGCTCTCGTTCGTGATCTCCTGCGCCTTCGTCAGCCTGGCCGGAACGCTTTACGCCTTGCTCAACAACTTCACCGACCCGCGCGCGCTGCGCTGGGACATGTCCGGGAACTTCGTCATCATGGCGGTCCTTGGCGGCATGCGCTCCTTTTGGGGGCCGCTGATCGGCGCCGCCATCTTCGTGGTGCTTCAAGACTATGTGTCCAGCGTGACCCAGAACTGGATGTCAGTGGTCGGGCTGGTCTTCGTGCTGGTCGTGCTGTTTTTTCCGCGGGGCGTACTGGGTCTGCTGCGAGGCAGGGGCAAATTGTGAGCCTGTTGCGCGCCGAACAGGTGTCCTGCTCCTTCGGCAGTCTCAAGGCCGTCAGTGACGTGTCGCTATCGATCGCACCCGGCGAGCTGCGCGCGCTGATTGGCGCCAATGGCGCCGGCAAGACGACCTTCTTCAACTTGATCAGCGGCTTCCTGGCGCCCACCGGCGGCGCAATTATATTCGATGGCATCGACATCACGGGAGTGCCCGCGCACCGGCGGGTGGGAATGGGAATCGCCCGCACCTTCCAAATCACCGAGGTGTTCCCGGACTTGAGCGTGCGGGAAAATCTGCGCATCCCGGTCGAAGTCGCGTCGGGCATGGCTCGGCACGCCTGGCTGTCGCGCGGCAAGTCCGAGGCCGTGATGGAGCGCGTCGATGAGTTGCTCGCGTTGGGCGCGCTGGCCGACCGCTCCGAACGATTGGCCGGGGAACTGTCGCATGGGGATCAGCGCGCCATCGAGATCTTGATGGCGCTCGCGCTCAAACCCCGGCTGCTGCTGCTCGACGAACCCACCGCCGGCATGGGCGACCAGGAGACTTTCGATATCACCGAATTGATCCGGCGCCTGCACCGCGAGCATGCCCTGTCAATTCTGCTCGTGGAGCATGACATGCGGGTCGTGTTCCATCTGGCCGACCGGATCATGGTCATGGCCGAGGGCACGGTGCTGGCCGACGGGACGCCCGAACAGATCGCCGCCGACGAACGCGTTCAGTCTGCGTATCTGGGCCAGGGCGACGCATGATCGCTCTGCAAGCCAAGGGTCTGAATACCTACTACGGCAAGAGCCACGTTCTGCACGGCGTCGGACTGGAATTGATCGAAGGGCAGGTGGTGACGCTGCTGGGCCGTAACGGCGCGGGCAAGACCACGACGATGCGCAGCCTCATGGGTTTGACCCCGGCGCGCTCCGGCACGGTGCAGGTGTTCGGTCAGGACTGCACGACCTGGCCGCCGTATCGAATTGCCGCTCTCGGAGTGGGATTCGTCCCGGAAGGTCGACGTGTGTTTGCCAACTTAAGCGTCGAGGAGAACCTGAAGGTGCCATTGCAGCGCCCCGGCCCCTGGACCATCGAGCGTGTCTACCAACTGTTCCCGCGCCTGGCCGAGAGACGTGACAACCGCGGCCGCCAGCTGTCGGGCGGCGAACAGCAGATGCTGGCGATTGCACGCGCCTTGCTGCTCAACCCCAAGATTCTGTTGCTCGACGAACCGTCGCAAGGCCTGGCGCCCAAGATCGTGCAGGAGGTTTTCCAAGTCATCGCTACGCTGCGCGAGGAAGGCATGTCGATTTTGCTGGTCGAGCAAAATGTCCGCGCCGCCGTGAAAATCGCCGATGTTGCCTACGTGCTGGACGACGGGCGTGTCGTGCACGAAGGACCGGCGGCCGAACTGGCGGTCGACGAGGAGCGCCTGCGCGCGCTGGCCGGCGCGGCCGCGCCCAGTTGGCAGCGGGCCGATCGGCCCGCGTCGCATGTCGTCAAATGATGCCTATCGCAGCCTGGTGATCGTCAATCCCATGTCGGCGGCCGGTGCCGCCGGCAGACGTTGGGATTCGATCGCCAAACTCCTGCGGTCTTCGCTGGGTGATTTTGAGCACGTGATCACGCGAGTGCCGGGCGAGGCCACGACGCTATCGCGAGCCGCGCTGCGTGAGGGTTTCGAGATGGTCGTTTCCGTGGGCGGGGACGGCACGCTCAACGAGGTCGTGGGCGGCTTTTTCGACGGCTCCGCACCGATTGCGCCCGAGGCCGTGCTGGGTGTCGTCGCGCTGGGCACAGGTTGCGATTTCGCGAGGACCGTGGATCTTTTGGATCTTGAGTCAGCCTGCGCGAGGCTTGGAGGGCGCAACACACGCATCATAGACGTAGGGTTAGCGCGCTTCACTGACCACGATGGCGCTCCGACCACCCGGATCTTCATCAATGTGGTGTCGTTTGGGGTGGGCGGATTGGTTGCGCGTCTGGTGAGTCCGCGCCTCAAGGCCGTCAGCGGCCAACTGGCCTTTACGCTCGCGACGCTGCGGGCGCTGGCGGTTTATCGCGACCAGACGGTCAACCTCGAATTCGACGGTATGCCGCCCCGTTCGCTGGCGATCACCAATTGCGCTTTCGGCAACGGTCGATATTTCGGCGCGGGAATGCAGGTGGCACCCGGGGCGGTCCTCGATGACGGCGAACTCGACGTCACGATCTGGTCCGGTTTCGGATTGACGGATTTCATCGGTAAGCGCCATACGCTCTACGACGGCAGTCACGTGCGACTGCCGGGTGCGCAGGTGCTGCGGACCCGGTGCACGATCGCGACCAGCGAATCGACGGTGCTGCTGGAGCTTGACGGCGAAAGCGTGGGAAAGCTGCCGGCGCAGCTGCAGGTACTCCCCCGTGCGGTCCGCCTCAAGGTGTGAACGCCGCTCGCTGTGATTTCGGTTATCAGTGACCGAGGGCTAAATCGCGCACCTCGCAGGTCCCTTCCCAACCCGGCATCAAGTCCCTGTGCAGCTGCATGAATTCAACCGCCGAGGCCACTGCTTCTTCTTTATTGCGCAATTCCAAGATCGCATAGCCCCCGATCACCTCTTTGGTCTCGGCAAAAGGTCCATCGAGGACCTTAAGCTTGCCGTTGCTGATTTGCACGCGGGCACCCATGGCCAGCGGCATCAATCCGGCGTTGTCGACCATGCGACCGGCCTTGGTTTCCCGATCCGTGAGTTTGGCCATGGCATCGAGCAGCGCCGGCGTTGGGGAGGCCACGTGGGACGATGTGACGATAAACATATATCGCATTTGAGAATCTCCTTGCGGGCGAGCCGCGCGCACCCGTGCCGCTCTATCTCGCTTACTGCAACGACGAACGAGGCGGGGCCAAATCGACACGCGATATCGAATCGCGCGGAAATTCAGCGGTCGGCTAGGAGGCGCTCCCTGCGCTGCCCTTTGTCATCATCTGTCGTCGTGGCGGTCCCGGTCGTCATGTCCATGATCGTCGCCGTGGTCCGAGCGATCGTGCTCATGATCGTGACCGCGGCCATGGTCGTGATCGCGGTTGTGGTCGCCATCGCGGTCATGCTCATGATCGCGGGGTACATAGCCTGGTTCGTATTCCTGCGATCGCACAAAATACACCGGCCGATTGCAGGCGTTGTATTCCTGGCAATGTTTGCGCCAATTTTTGGCGTGTCCGGGAGGCACATGCAGGTACACGGGCGGCGGTGGATCTCTTTGCGGGACAATCAGCATGGGCTGCGCATAAACGAGCGGCGGAGGCCTCTCGCTGCCCAACTGAACCTGACCGTAAACGCCCGGCGCGACCTGACCCGATAGAATGACGTGAATGTCCAGGTCGCCCGCCCGGCAAATCCCGGCACCAGCGAGTAACACCGCCACGACTGAAATTAGACGCATAGTTTGAATCTCATGTTAATCGGCTGCCCGTGGCGGGTAGGGTAGCCGTAGCGGCGGCACTGTTTGACCTTGTCGTCGTCGAACTGTGATCCAGTTCACGCTTGCATCGGGTTGTCCGACAGCACATTACTCTCGCAGCCAACATGCTCCGCCAACTTTTCGTACAGCGAGGCAATCAGCAGCAGTTGCACACGGGCGTGCGTGTTCTTCACGGCCACCGCCACGGCCCGGATCCGCCGGGCCTCTTCACGATAATCTTGGTGGTTTTGGCGCTCGATTCCCAACACGTCTTTCGCCTGAAGGTAAAACGCTGGGATATTAACAAAGGTTATTTGTAGGAGAGACAGTGGACTGGGTATTGAAATCGTGTCGGAAAATGCTTACGCATTGAGGCGGCCGCCGTCCCTGCGCCGCCTCTATGAGCCTGGACGATAGTGGCTTGGAAGCGGTCTAGTTTAGTGGTGGTGCGCGTCGTTCCACTTGTCGGCCTCGATGAGTTCCTGCTGGGCGTGCCTTAAGGCATCGATTGCCTTCTCGGCATGTCCGCCAAACTCGAGACCCTTGTTGTTGGCCTGGGCTGCTTGTACGTGATGGATGGCATTTTCAGCGGCCCCAAGCGCATCCCTCAGGTTGGGATGATGGATCTCATAGGCGAGCGCGGCTGTGGCGACGAGAACGGCCGCGAGCGAAGCAATAGCAAGCTTTTTCATGTTTCTCCCGTTTGGTGAATTGACGTGGACAACGGCATAAGTAGATCAGAGCCCTCCTGGCCGTGATGTGAATTTACTCACACGGCGCACTCCGGCGCCGCGGATCTGTGGATGATTTTCGCCGGGCGAGGAGCCGGCGTCGGCGGCGACGCCGGTCCTACAATCTCTGATCTCAGTCTTGTTATTCGTCTTTGATCTCAAACACCATCGGCTTCAAATAGTCGTTGGGATCAACCAGCCACAATAGTTGCGGCCAAGCGGCCGGCGACACGTTCGCCGCTTTGAGCGCATCGAAGTAACCCACCTTCCATTCCAAGGACGATCCTTCCACCGCCACCGCCGTCACGTGATTGGGGATGAAGTAATGCGGCGTTACGTGCTCAATGTATGTGACGATATCGCGCTCGCCATTTTGGTTGAATCCCAGACTCACGACCGAACCCAGCTCGACGTCCACCGGGCTCAATCCATCCATGATCGAGGCGAGATTGGCGCCCACGGTCTTGCCGTTCACCGTGACGCCCGGGAAGCAACCGTGCACATCCTGAGGCGGCTCAAACGGCATGCCGCTGGAGTTATTGTTGGGAAGGGCGCAGCTATCGGTAATGTCGCCGGTCGAGTTGTGCCAGACAAAGCGGAATTTATCGCCGCCATTCACCGTGAAAACGTAAAAGAGTGCGATGGGACCGCCGGGACCCGTTCGCGCCGTTGCGATGTTCATCACGGTCGACAACGGCGTGCCCGCGGGAAACAACGCAGGATCACGGGGGTCCTGCAGATTGCACGGGAAGGTGTTGCCCTTGCTGAGCGTAGGCTGGCAGACACCTCCCGAGGTCGCAGCGATCGGAACGGCATCCGGATCCGTCACGCCGGTATTGGTCGAATGCAGATGCTTGAAAACACTGATGCTCACCGCCGGCTCGAAGTCTCCAATCTTCACGATTTCCGATCCCGGCAGCGAGCCGCGCGCGGTCTGCGCTTTGCAGGTAACGTCCTTCACCAGCGTATAGCCCCTGGCAAAGTTGTTGGCCGCATCGATGTGCATGTTGTCGCATGTTTCCGGACTCGCATAGATGACGGCGCCGGTCTCTTGCGCAATGAACGCCGCATTGTCGGCGTGATCGAAGTGTCCGTGACCCAAGAAAATCGCCTCGGGTTTCAAATCGAGCAGGTCTTGAATGACCAATGGCGTGCGTCCGGGCGTGGTCTCAAGCCTGGTGATAAATGAGTCGAGCAGCACCACGTGTCCTTTCATCGCGGCGGCAAACGTCGCGTTCGTCAGCCAGGAGAAGACGACGCGGTCCGTGCGCAGCTTGCCGTTCTTCTCATTGACAGCCTCCGTTCCGAAAACCTTCTGTCGCGCTGCAATCATTGCGTCCGATGGTCCCTTGCCAAACGCGGGGACGATGAATAACCCCGATAACAAACTCGCACCAAGCGTCGTCGTGAATATGGGTGGCAATCGCATTGGAAACTCCCCTTTGGAAATGAAAGTTAGTTTCGATGAAGCTAATTTCGCTGACCGTACTGACGTCCCACACCGCGAGGGCGGCCAACGCAAATAGTCTGCTCCAAAGAATTCACACAGACCAGTTGGCGGCGTTGCGCACGCGCGCTTGTAGGACAAGATTTGGGGTTTGTGCGTTAGTCCTGATTCATCCGGACGCCGCCGACGCATTGCTGTAACAATTCGTACATATCGCGCCGCTCGCAAAGTTTCGCTAGTTCGAGGGCGGAAATGCCGCGACTATTCGAGGTCTCAACGCTTGCACCTGCCCGAATGAGTGCTCTCGCTGCGCCAATCTGATCCCTCTTTTGCTTTGGCCCATCCGGGCCGTGGCCATGCACCGCCCAGTACAGCGGAGTCGCTCCGAATTCGGTGCACCTTGCCTCGATGTTGGCGTTATGAGCGACCAAGCGTTCCACGCTCGCGGGTGTGCCGATCCACGCCGCCCAGTGCAGTGCGCGCGCGCCGAAGATGGAAGTTTTCTCCGTGGCAGCGCCGGCGTCGAGAAGCACCTTGGACACCAGTTCCGCCCCCAAAGATGCTGATCCGATGAGAGGAGATTCTTTATCGCCAGTGCCATCGATCGCGGCACCATGTGCCAGGAGCATTTCGGCGATTTGGCCCTCTTTGCCGTTAAGCAGCCATCCATTGAAAAAGCAGTCGGAAACATAGTGAAGAGGATCCGATTCGTTTTCTTGATTGAGGAACCAATGGATCGTTCGGTTCGCCAGCGCTGGTTCTGCCTCCAATGCACGCTGAATTCCATCCACGTCGCCCGCCTCAATCAGCAGGCGGAAATCGTCAGCATTCATAGCACTGCATCCATTCGTTGCCCTCTCGTGTGCAGTTTACCGAAGAAGCGATAACCCGAGGATAGAGTCCTCGAAGCGAGGGCGGCGCAGCATTTTACGTTCTACGAAGATTTTCGTTGCAACTACGAATCTATTCGTAGTAACCTCCCCGCATGCAGAAACCGTCGACTCCGAAGCCCACTGTGATGGAACTGGCAATCCTGCGCGTGCTATGGGAACTCGGGCCTGCCACGGTGCGCGAAGTCCATGAAGTCCTGGATAGCCAGAAAGCCACCGGCTATACGACGGTTCTCAAGCTGCTGCAAATCATGACGGCGAAGGGCATGGTGAGCCGCAATGAGGATGCCCGCGCTCACGTGTATGTGGCCCGCCAACCGGCTGAGAGTACCAAGCGGCAACTGGTGAGTGATCTAGTGCAGCGTGCCTTCGCGGGTTCCGCGAGCCAATTGATGATGCATGCCTTGTCGGGTAAGAAGACATCGCGCGAGGAGATTGAAGAAATCCGCCGCATGCTGGACGAACACGAGGGGAAAACCAAGTGACTAATCCTGAATTAATACGGGTGTTGGGCCTATGTCTACTCCACTTTGTCTGGCAGGGAGCCGTGCTGGCGTTGGTACTTTGCGCCTTGCTGTCACGCTTGCGCGGCCCGCAGGCACGTTACGTCCTTGCCGTGTGTGTGCTAGCCGCAATGATGATTGCCCCGTTCGTCACGTTTGCCATTTTGCAGCAGACTCGGGAGTCGGTGCCGCAATTCCCACTGAGTGGGTTCGGAGAAATCAGAGTTGGTCTTGATGCCATGCAGGCAATCGCCGCCTCACCCCGGCTGGCGTTGGCAACACAGACGTTTTCGATCGACTGGATGAGCTACGCCGTGCTGGCGTGGTTCGCCGGCGTGTACATGTTCACGCTTCGAACCCTCGGTGGATGGATGCTATTGATGCGCTTGCGTCGGCAACCCATGCAACCGATCGCGGGCGACCTGCTCAAGACCTGCCTGGCGTTGCAGCGTCGACTGGGGGTCTCCCAAGCAGTGCGCTACGTCTGCTCGAAAGCCGCAGAGTCGCCGGCCGTATTCGGTTGGTTGCGGCCGGTGGTGGTGCTGCCGCTCTCGGCGATTGCCGGTCTGTCGCCCTGGCAGATCGAGGCGATCATCGCTCACGAGCTGGCGCACATCAAACGTTGGGATCTTTTGGTCAACGCATTTCAAATGGCGACGGAAACCCTGCTCTTCTATCACCCCGCGGTCTGGTGGGTGAACCGGGTCATACGCAACGAACGCGAGCACTGTTGCGACGACGTGGCGGTGCGGATGTGCGGAAACGCCCACGACTACGCCCGCGGGCTGGCGCAACTCGAGGAGTCGCGGTCGACATCGGTCTGGGCGATGGCGGCCAACGGCGGGGTGCTGAGGTCGCGTATCGGCCGGTTGCTCGGGTTGAAAGACGCAGCCCGTACCATCTCGCCGGGCGGATTGGCCGTCATCGGCGGCTTGTGCGTCGCGGGAGTCTTGATGGCGGGAACCACGGTTGCGCAGCTCCAAAGCGCAACCCCGGTGGAGCCGGCGACGGCCGTCATGACGCCTCTGCTTCGGGCGCCCAATCTGTCGGTACACATCGGGCCGCAAGTATCCGTGTCTCGTCATATCCATCTGGCGCGCCTCGAGGCAGCGGAAGCCCCCGTACCAAGCCGTCGATCTCGGGACGCCGAGCAAAAGGCGGCGTCGAACGAAGAGCGCGGCTCGTACATCGAGGGCCTGCAATCCGCGGGACTCAAGGATCTGACGGTCGATCAAATCATCGCGCTGAAAATTCATGGGGTCACGCCGGATTACATTCGAGAGCTGCGCGGGGTGGGCGTGGAAGCGAGTGCGCCGGATCTCGTGGCCTTGAAAATACACGAGGTCACGCCGGAATACATTCGCGGCCTGACGGCAGCCGGTCTTGTGAACCTGCGCGTGCATGATTACCTGGCGGCAAAGATTCAGGGTGTGACACCGGAATTCATTCAAGGGATCCGCAGTCATGGATTCAAGGATCTGACGTTGCATCAGCTGATCGCGCTAAAGATGGCGGACATCTCCTAAGAGGCTTGTGACTTATGCGTATCGCACGGGCCTTTACGGTTCTGGCTCTATTCCCGCTGGTCGCTTTGGGCGCGGTGCAAAGCGGGAGTTGGAGCCTGGCTCCCGCCGATCAGCCTGACAAGCTGCAATTCTCGCTGCAAAGTTCGCAGGGAGAGGAGCACTTCAACAGCTCCTCGGCATGGAAACTGGCTGATTTGCGGGGTCTCGATTGGGCAGCTGCGGCTAAGCACGATGTGAGCTTCAGCATTGTGCGCGACGCGGGAACCATCGATTGCAAAGGATTCGTGCAGGATCAACGCGGCGCGGGGTTGTTCACGTTCCAAGCGAACCCGCAGTACCTCCCGGAAATGGCCAAGATCGGCTTTTCTTTCGAGGGCAAGGATCTCTATTCAGCGGCAATTTTCGACGTCAGTTTTGAATTTGCGCGCGCCATGAAAAACGCGGCCGTGCGCGGTTTGGACGCAGGTAAGCTGTTTGCGTTTCGAATTCATGGCGTGACGCCGCAATTCATTCGCGATCTGCGCGCTGCGGGGCTCGAAGCGGCCGATGCGGGCAAGCTGATCGCGTTTCGTATACACGGCGTGACACCTGAGTTCGTGACCGAGTTGCACAGCGCGGGAATAAACGTCACCGACGAGGAAAAACTCGTCGCCTTTCGCATCCATGGTGTTTCGCCGGAGTTTGCCGGCGAGATCGGCCACCTAGGCTACCCGCACGCACAGCCGGATCAGCTGATCGCGCTACGCATTCATGGGGTCACGCCCGAATACATCGAGGGGCTGCGATCCAAAGGCATGCAAAATCTGACGCTCGATCAACTCGTCAGCCTGCGCATTCACGGCATCGACTAGATACTCCCGGGCTACGGTACTGCCGTACGCCCCCAAACGGTCTCGCGACTTCGTCCTCTCCATTTGGTTGGATGCTGCGGTGCAGACGCCGCTCGCTATTGAACGATTGTTGAACAAGCGTTTGAGTAGGCATAAGCTCGGCAACTCCTGAAGAAGGCCCAGTCCAACCAACACTAAACATGGGGAGCCAAGGATGAACATTGTCAAACTGATGACTACAGCGGGCATCATTACATCGGCATTCATGTGTATTTGCCCGACGCAGCTATACGCCGCGCAGACTCCAAGCGATGCGACCGTAATCGCCTCCGGTCTGCTGGGCCCAAGAGGCCTGGCAGTCGGACCAGACAACGCCTTGTACATTGCGGAAGCCGGATCGGGCGGCACGAACCAGACCTCACCCAAGCAGTGCATGCAGGTACCGAACATTGGTCCCTATGCCGGGGGTCTCACCGCGAGAATTTCCAAGGTCGACGGCAGCGGCAAACTCAGCACAGTGGCCTCTGGCTTTCCATCGACGATCGGCGCCGGCGGCACCGCAGTGATCGGCGTCGCCGATGTGGTTTTCCTCGACGGCACACTGTTTGCCCTGATCGGCGGCGGCGGCTGCTCGCATGGCAACCCGCAAAGTCACAACGGCATCGCCGAAGTGAACGTGACGACCGGGAAGTGGAAACTCATTGCCGACCTTGGCGTGGCGTATTTGGGGGCCCACCCGGCCAAGTTCGAATCAGCGGATGACTTCGAGCCGGATGGAACCTACTACAGCATGATTGCGGCGCATGGCCGCCTGGTCACGGTGGAACCGAACCACGGCAATATGTTCTCGGTCTCCACATCCGGCCACATCGAACCCATCATCGATATTTCGGCCTCGCAGGGCCATATTGTTCCGACAACCATCGCCGAGCGCGACGGGGTTTTCTACGTGGGCAATCTCAACCTGTTTCCCATAAATCCTCAGTGGGCTCGAGTGCAAATTGTCGGCAAAAATGACTCTGACGATTTTGACGCCGCCCCGGGATTTGAAACTCATGGGCGTTATCATATCGTCGACTCCAAGGCCGGTTTCACCACCGTGGTCTCGGTCCGATTCGGACCGGATGGTCTGTTGTATGTACTCGAGCTTTCAGACGCCGCGGGGGATCCGGCCCCAGGCAACGGAAAAGTGGTGCGCGTGAAGCACTCGGGTGAAATCGAGGACGTCATTACCGGTCTCGCGGTTCCCACCGCAATGACGTTTTGGGGCAATCATCTTTATGTATCAAACCTGGGTGCGGCGCCGCCGGGTGCCGGGCAGGTTCTGAAGTTCGCGATTGCGCCGGGCTGGTAATTGGCGGCTTCACACGTCGCAACGAGCGCAAATCCCGGCCGCGTCGACGCGGCCGGGAGTCTCGTGCGTCTACACCGAGGAGACCGTAACCGGCGCGTTGCGCTTCACGGACAGCGCCGCGGCTTCTGCGAGGACGAGCGACGCGACGCCGTCGCGATAGCCCGCCAACGGCGTTTCGCCGTTGCGCAAGATATCCGCAAAATGCCGCATTTCACGGCGGTAAGCTTCGGCGTAGCGTTCCAAGAAGAAGTTTTGCAGGGCATCGCTGGCCGATCCGTGTTCGGTGCAGGTGGACACCGTGCTCATCAAAACGTTGTCGGCGCGCACCGTGCCGGCAGAGCCAAAAGCCTCAATGCGCTGGTCGTAACCATATCCGGAGCGCCGAGTGTTGCTGATGACGCAAAGCCGACCGGTCCCGGTCCGCAGGAGAGTGCGGGCCGTATCCACATCACCGGACTCTGCGATGGCCGCATCAACCAGGCAACTGGCGCTCGCGAAGACCTCGGTGGGTTCCTCGCCCAGCAACCAGCGCGCCATATCGAAGTCGTGGATTGCCATGTCCTTGAACAGACCGCCGGAGACGCGAATATAGGAAAGCGGCGGCGGGGCAGGGTCGTGGCTCACGATGTTCAAGGTTTCGAGTTTGCCAATGGCTTGCGAGGCAATCCGCGCCTTGAGCGCCGCGAAATGCGGATCAAAACGCCGGTTGAATCCCACGAGCAGGGTTGCGCCGGCTAAACGCGGTCCCGCTTCTCGCGCCCGCGCCAGATCAAGATCCAGCGGCTTCTCGCAAAAAATGGCTTTGCCGGCGGCAGCCGCCAACAAGGCTTGATCGAGATGCGCGGTCGTAGCGCTCGCGATGATGACACCGGATATCGAGGCATCGCCCAGGACCGCGTTGAGGTCCACGACCCGGGCACCGGTTTGATTCGCGAGCGCTTCGGCTGCCGCGCCGTTCGGATCCACGACGTATTTGAGCGTCAATTCCGCCGAACCCGCGGCATTGCGGGCGTGGATCTGTCCGATCCGTCCCGCCCCGACTATGGCAACATTGAACATCGGTCTGAGTATAATGAAATGCTCACTTCTCGTTGCGTGAGTTCCTTGCCCGACCCGGATAAAAATATTGAACTGATCGCGGTCGGCCGCTCGAGCGTGGACTTGTATGGAGAGCAGGTCGGCGGCCGGCTGGAGGATATGGGATCGTTCGCCAAGTATGTCGGCGGCAGCCCCACCAATACCGTGATCGCCGCGGCGCGGCTCGGTTTACGAACGGGACTATTGACCCGTGTCGGCGCCGATCACATGGGGCGATTCATTCGCGAAGAGCTGGTGCGCGAGGGCGTGGACGTGCGGGGCGTGCACACCGACCCCGCGCGCCTGACCGCGCTGGTCGTGCTCGGTATTCGCAGCCGCGAGTCCTTTCCACTCATTTTCTATCGCGAAAACTGCGCCGATATGGCGCTCAGCGAGCTCGATCTCGATGATGCGTTGCTCGCCTCGGCGCGAGCGGTGCTGATCAACGGCACACATCTGTCGACGCCCGGCGTGTTCGCGGCGAGCCTGGGCGCGGCGCGGCGCGTCAAGGCGCAGGGCGGCCGGGTGGTATTCGACGTGGACTATCGGCCGGTGCTGTGGGGTTTGACGGCGAAGGATCTCGGCGAGAACCGCTTCGTCTTGAATGCGGGCGTGACTGAATGCCTGCAAGCCGTGCTGCCCTTATGCGACTTGATCGTCGGCACGGAAGAAGAGCTTTGCATTCTCGGCGGCACCATCGAGCTGCTGGCTGCGATTGGAAATATCAGACTGCAAACGGCGGCCACTTTGGTTTGCAAGCGTGGCGGCCGGGGGTGCGTGGCGTTTGCAAACGCCATCCCCGACGATATCGAATCAGGCCTGGTGGTATCCGGATTCAAGATCCAAGTACTCAATGTGCTCGGTGCCGGTGACGCGTTCATGGGCGGCTTTCTTCGGGGCTGGCTGCGCGGCGAACCTCTCGAGCTATGCTGTCGCATGGGCAATGCCTGCGGCGCGATCGTGGTATCGCGCCATGGCTGCGCGCCGGCCATGCCAACTTGGGAGGAGTTGCAACTGTTTTTGTACGCGCGAGGGGAACTGCCGCCCGAATCCTTTACCAACCAGTTGGACCATGTGCACTGGGCAACCACGCGCCGTCGCGACTATCCTGAACTGATGGTGTTGGCGATCGATCATCGCAGTCAGTTTGAGGCGTCCGGGGATTTCGGTGCCCCCGATCGCGAGCAGATCGGAAAATTCAAGACTTTGGGTCTGCGCGCCTTGCACACCGCCGCCCGCCAAGACAGGCGATTTGGCGTGCTGCTCGATGGAGGCTACGGATTCGATGCCTTGAGCGAGGCAGCGGATCTGCCGTATTGGACCGGTCGACCGATAGAAATCCCAAAATCGCGGCCGCTGGAATTCGAAGGCTCCGCCGACGTTGCCGTCGAGATCTCGAGCTGGCCGCTGAATCACGTGGTCAAATGTCTCGTGACCTATCATCCGGACGACGCGGTCGACCTGCGGGCGCGGCAGGATCGCCAGTTGCGACGTCTGTTCGACGCCTGCCGCAAAACGAGTCACGAATTACTGCTTGAAGTCATTCCACCGCGAGAGATGCCAATCGATTCGCAAACGATCGCGCGCGCCGTGTCGCAAATCTATGCTCAGGAGGTGCGGCCGGACTGGTGGAAGCTGCCGCCGAGCGCGAGCGCGGACAGCTGGCAAGCGATTCAGGACGTGATTGCTCGAGAGGATCCCTTGTGTCGAGGTGTCCTGCTCTTGGGGCTGGCGGCGCCCGAAGCAGAACTCATCGCCTCCTTCGCCGCCGCGGCGCCATTTGGCATCGTGAAGGGTTTCGCCATCGGCAGGACCATCTTTCACGATGTGGCCGGTGCCTGGTTCGCGGGACTACTGAGCGACGGCGACGCCTGCGAGGCGATGTCCGCCAAATTCTCGGGGCTGGCGAGTGCGTGGCAGAGTGCGCGACAGAGTGCCCAGCGGAGCGCGCAAAGCAGTTGCGACCTGAAGACGATACCCACATGAAGACCATACGATGCACCGCGGCGCAGGCGGCGGTTCGCTATTTGGCGAATCAGTACGTGGCGAGGGGCTCGGAAGAAGTACGCTATTTCGCGGGCGTTTGGGCGATATTCGGCCACGGCAATGTGGCCGGCCTCGGGGAGGCGCTGCACGCCGCGCGCGACTCGCTGCCGACGTATCGGGCGCACAACGAGCAGGCGATGGGCCATGCTGCGATTGCCTTTGCGAAGCAGCTGCGGCGCCGGCGCGCCATGATTTGTACGAGTTCGATCGGGCCGGGTGCCACCAACATGGTGACGGCGGCGGCATTGGCACACGCCAATCGACTGCCCGTGCTGTTTCTTCCCGGCGACACCTTTGCGACTCGCGGCCCCGACCCGGTGCTGCAGCAGATCGAGAGTTTTACCGACGGCACCGTCTCAGCCAATGACTGCTTCAAACCGGTTTCCCGGTATTTCGACCGCATCACGCGCCCCGAGCAATTGATAGACTCGCTGCCGCACGCCATGAATGTGCTGCTCGATCCGGCCGCCTGCGGCCCGGTCACCGTGGCTTTCTGCCAGGACGTGCAGGCGGAGGCTTATGAGTACCCGGAAGCTTTCTTTCGTCGCCGCGTGTGGAGCATTCGCCGGCCCCGGCCGGACGCCTTGGAAATCGATCAACTCATCGCTCTGCTGAAATCGGCCCGCGCCCCGTTGATCATCGCCGGCGGGGGAGTTCACTACAGCGGTGCTGAAGAACTGCTCGCCGCCTTCGCGAGCGATGCGCATATACCCGTGGCTGAGACCCAAGCGGGGAAGGGCGCGTTGCCGTGGAATCATCCGTTCAATCTCGGCGCCATCGGCGTGACGGGCACCAGTTCAGCCAATGCGGCGGCCGCCCGGGCCGACCTGGTGGTTGGCATCGGCACGCGATTGCAGGATTTTACGACGGGCTCGCGAGCCTTGTTCACCGCGGCGAATCGCCGTCTCGTGCAAATCAATACGGCGTCCTATGACGCCGGCAAGCACGAAGCGGCGAGCGTGGTGGGCGATGCGGCCGCGGTTCTTTCGGACCTCATGGAGCGTTTGGCCGGTTGGCGCGGCGGCGGTGATAAGGCGACGATGCAGGCGGATGTCGCGCGCTGGAATCTCGAATGGGAAGCCGTCACGGCGGCGCCGGGCACCGGTCCGCCGTCGGATGCGCAGGTGATCGGCGCGGTGTGGCGTAATGCGTCGGACAACGCGGTGGTGGTATGCGCGGCGGGCGGATTGCCGGGAGAGCTTCACAAGTTATGGCGATCGCGAGCGGCAGACGACTATCACGTCGAATACGGCTACTCCTGCATGGGCTATGAGATCGCGGGGGGGCTCGGCGTAAAAATGGCGCAGCCGAATCGCGATGTGCATGTGCTGGTGGGCGATGGCAGCTATTTGATGCTCAATTCCGAAGTGGCGACCTCGATCTCATTGGGATTCAGGCTGGTGGTCATCGTTCTCAACAATCGCGGCTTTGCGTGCATCAATCGCCTGCAAAGGGCCACGGGCGGAGCCGCCTTCAACACCCTGTGGGAGGACTCGCCGCACACGAGCGTTCCGGACATCGATTTCGTCGCGCATGCCGCGAGTCTCGGCGCCGTCGCGGAGAAGGCCGGCTCGATTGCCGCGCTGGAGCAAGCGCTTCGACGGGCGCGAGAATCCGAGCGCACCCACGTCATCGTGATTGACACGGATCCTTCGATCACGACCGCCGCGGGCGGTGCGTGGTGGGATGTGGCGATACCCGAAGTCTCGTCCCGCAGCGAGGTCGATGCCGCCCGGGCGGCGTCCTCGAGTTCCCGCGGGAACCGGCGGCTGGGAGATTAACGATTGACATCCTCCTCGCCCCTCAAGGGCCGAAGATTCCTTCTGCAAGACGGCGATGTCCCGCCGCGAGGATATTGTGAGCTGCATTGACGTTACGATCATGGATCGCTTCGCATACAGTGCACTGCCATCCTCTTATTCCAAGATCTTTCCGGCCTTTCGGGCCGGCGCGGCTGTCACACACGCTGCAGGTCTGGGTGGAAAACGCTTCATCGACTTCCGCAAACCACGCGCCTGCGTCAGCGCATTTATACAGCAGCATGGTTCGAAATGCGCTCCAGCCCGCATCGAGCACCGACTTGGCCAGTCGGGTCTTTGCGAGGGCGGAGGCATTCACGTTGCCAACGAAGATAGCCCCGTTGGCCTTGACCAGACGGGTGCTCAGTTTATGCAAGAAATCTTTGCGCCGATTCGCGATCTTGGCATGAATCGCTCGGGTTCGATTGCGATGGCCGGCACGCTGTGCACGGCCCAAAGCCGGTTCCAAGTCGCGGTAAAAGCGCTCGGCCTCGATCGGCGGCAGAGCCTCATCAGTGAATGCTGCAAAGGTCCTCAACCCCAGATCGATTCCCAGACTCGGAACCGAGCGATCGAGAATCGATTGGGCGGTCGGTTTATTTCTCTCATCCCCCGCTCGCTGCGCGCGGGGCACACAGACATTCAGATACCAGCGTCCACGGCTGTCTTCACTGAAATTACCCGCACGCAGTTCGAAGGTTCCCAGACCGTAGCTGTCCCAGAGCGACAACCAACGTCCCGCGAAGTAGACCTGTCCCCCGCGATAGCGAATCGTTCTGACCTTAAAGGGAATCCAGCCGAGAGACCGGCGTGCACCACCACTCTTGCGCCAGGCCAGCCGGACTTTCCGATGCTGTCGGCGTCGCCGCGCGTATTCCTCGGCGATCTCCTGCACCGCTTGGACGGGAAGATGCAAGGCGCAGTCACCGCGCGTGACCCCTTTGAGGAACGGCCAGAAATCAAATCCCGACAAGAATCGCCGCTCGCGCTCGAACACTTTGACCGACAGTTCGTTGCAATAATTGAATACCGTGTTGACCTCGCGTGCCAAGCCGCAAAGCCACCTAGCGTGCTTGTCCTTTACCCGCAGGCGCAGACCCCGAATAGCGGAATATCGATTACTGGACATCCATACAGCATATCAAAATTCTGTCCCATAACACCTTGGCAAACATCGAGAAATGCGAGTGGTGGGAGGTACGCAAGGCTACGCGGGTCGCTATCGATATCCCTCGCCGGCCTTAAGGCCAGCGTCTCTCGCGGGGAAATAGAATGAGCATTCGATTTGGGGTGAGTCCCATCGCCTGGATCAACGATGATCTGCCGGCTCTCGGCGGCAGCACGCCGCTCGAATCCGTCCTCGCCGATGCCCGCGAGGTGGGTTTTTCGGGCATCGAACTGGGGGGTAAGTTTCCGCGAGATCCTGCCGTGCTGGCACCGCTGCTCGAGCGGCATGAACTCGCCTTGGTGGGCGGCTGGTACAGTGCCGGCCTGCTGAGCCGTTCGGCCGAGGCGGAAATCGAGGCTCTGCAATCCCATTTGGCGCTGCTCAAGGCGATGCATTGCACCGTCTTCATTCTTGCAGAGACCAGCAATGCGATCCATTGCGATCAGGGACGCGCGTTATCCCTGACGCCGCGGCTTGCCGACTCCGCGTGGCATGAGTTCGGCCGCAAATTGACCCTCGTCGCCGACTACCTCGAGCAGGCGGGGCTGCGCATGGCCTATCATCACCACCTGGGCACCGTGGTGGAGTCGCAGCGCGATGTGGACCGATTCTTGGAATTCACCGGCCGATCCGTCGGGCTGACCCTGGATACGGGCCACGCGGCGCTCGGCGGTGTGGATTCCATCGCGCTCATTCGCCGCCATCCGCAGCGTATCGCGCACCTGCATTGCAAGGATGTCCGCTCGCATGTCTTTAGTCGGGTCAAATCCGCAAGAAAAAGCTTTCTGAGCGGTGTGCTCGACGGAATGTTTACCGTGCCTGGCGACGGCGATCTTGAATTCCAGAGCGTGATGCAAGCGCTCGCGCACATCGGCTATGCCGGATGGATTATCGTTGAGGCGGAACAAGATCCGGCCGTTGCGAATCCAAAATCATACGCGGCGCTTGGATTGAAAACCCTGCGCCGCGAGGCCTCGGCGGCGAATCTCGACAAGGTGGTGCATTCATGAGCGTCTCCTCTCAACCCGTGGAGATACACCAGTGAGCAAGCTGTTGATTCAGTCGGGTGCCCCGGATGAGGCGGGCTGTGTGCTCAACATCACACCGCAAAGCGCCGGCTGGCGGCACATTGGATTCCAGGTACATCGCCTTACGCCCAAGCAGGTGGTACGCGGCGGCGCGGACGAGCGTGAAACTTGCCTGGTCGTGCTCGCTGGAACCGCCGATATTTCGATCGATGGCGAAATCTTCGCAGGTATCGGGGGCCGCGGCTCGGTGTTCGACGATGCGGCGCCGGGTGCGGTGTATGCGCCTGCTGGCCGGACTTATTCGGTGAGCGCCAAGGGCGCGGTTGAGTTGGCCGTCTGCTCGGCGCCGGGCAAGCCCGGAAGATTGCCGCGCGCGATTGCCGCCGCAGACATGAGCAAAGAGGTTCGCGGCAGCGGTACCAACACCCGCTACGTCAGAAACATTCTGCCTCAGACCAAGGAGGCCGATAGCTTGCTGGTCGTGGAAGTCATCACGCCGGGTGGACATTGGTCGAGCTATCCGCCCCATAAACACGATACGGCGACACCAGGAAAGGAAACCGTGCTGGAGGAGACTTACTACCACCGCCTGATGCCGCCGCAGGGATTTGCATTCCAGCGTGTGTACACCGATGAGCGCGATCTTGACGAGACGGTGTGCGTGCACGACGGCGATGTGGTCCTTGTGCCGCGGGGCTACCATCCGGTCGGCGCGGCTCATGGCTACGACCTGTACTATCTGAATGTCATGGCAGGTCCCGAGCGCAATTGGGTATTTCGCAATGATCCAGCGCATGCCTGGCTCGCCGTGCAACCCAACTCAAGAACACCGCACTGATGCGTGTCATCGCCGCTTCCATGCTGTTGACCTGCGCGGCGCTACTCGCCGGCGCCGGATGCTCGGGCAAGTCGGGCGGGAATTCAATCCAGATTGTCGCCAGCCTGCACGACATGACGGAGCCGTTCTTCGTCGCGGTGAAACGGGAGCTGGACTCGGAGGCCGGACGGCTCGGAATCCAGGTTGCCGTGGAAGACGGACAATCCAATTCGGCCAAACAGACCGCGGACATCGAAGCGGCCATCACGGGCGGCGCGCAGGGCATCATTCTCGCGCCAAACGATGTGAACGCCCTCGCTCCGGGCGTCGAAGAGGTCATCAAGGCGGGGATTCCCATCGTGACCCTGGATCGCCGCGTCGACAATACCAGCCTCAAGGTGCCGCATGTCGGTGCGGATAACGTGGCGGGCGGACGCATCATGGCGCAGTGGGTGATCGATACCTTTCCGAACGGCGCCAGGATCCTGCTGATCACCGGACAATTGGGATCCAGCCCCTCCATCGATCGCACGCGCGGCATCAAGGAAACCTTGGGCGCGGCCGGCGGGAAATATGTCATCGTGGCCGAACAATCCGCCACCTGGAAGCGCGAGCAAGGCTTGACCGTGACGCAAAACGTATTGACCTCGCTCGGCGGTCAAGTTTTGCAGGCGGTCGTGGCGGAGAGCGACGAGATGGCCCTCGGTGCCCTGGAAGCACTGCGCTCCAGCGGCGTTTCCGGCGTCAAGGTCATTGGATTCGACGCGACGCCGGAGGCGTTGAAATTGGTTCGCAGCGGCGACATGGCCGCCACCGTCGAGCAGTCGCCCAAAGCCCAAGCGCGAACGGCACTGGAGCAACTGGTGGCGCGCATCCGCAAGCAGACTCCCATGGCGGGCGCCAGCATCGCACCGGTGCTGATCACACAATCCAACGTCACTCAAGCCGAGCGCATTGGCGAAGTCCGGTAGCGGCCCGATGTCCGCCGCAATCCTTCTGGATGTTCGCGACGTGTGCAAGCAATTTCCCGGCGTCAGGGCCCTCGACGGCGTCGAACTGCAAGTCGCCGTTCAGGAAGTGCATGCGTTGCTGGGTGAGAACGGCGCCGGCAAATCCACCCTGCTGAAAATACTGTCGGGCGCTCTGCGCGCGGATCGGGGCGAGGCAACACTGGACGGGATCAGACTCGAGGCGAGCGAGTCGCCGCGCGATCGGCAGCGCTTAGGGCTCATTACGATCTATCAAGAATTCAATTTGCTGCCCTTCATGTCGATCGCGGAGAACCTATATCTGGGCCGGGAACCCACACGCCGCGGAATCATCGATTGGCCCGCCTTATACGAGAACGCGCGGGCTTTGCTGGCCGGTCTCGGCTTGAGCGTCGATCCCAGGCGGGAAGTTCGTCATTTGAGCGTCGCCCATCAACAAATGGTCGAAATCGGCCGCGCGGTCGCGCAGAAAGCCAAGCTCATCGTCATGGACGAACCGACGGCGGCCTTGAGCGGGCGCGAGGTTGAGATCCTCCATGCCGTCATCCGCGAGCTCAAGACGCGCGGCGTGAGTTTCATCTACGTGACGCATCGCTTGGATGAAGTAAAGCGGGTTTGCGATAGCTTCACGGTACTGCGCGACGGCCGCTACGTCGCGCGCGGCGAGGTGCGGGGCGTCGAGATCCGCGATTTGGTGCGTCTCATGGTCGGTCGCGACGTGGAATTCTCCCGGCGCGCGCGCACGGCGGAGCCGGGCGACACCGTGCTTGCCGTCAAGGGGATCTCGCGAGCGCGCGAATCGAGCGGCCGGCATGCGATTGAGCTCAAGGATCTGTCGCTAGAGGTGAAGGCCGGGGAGATCGTCGGCTTTGCGGGTCTCGTTGGTGCCGGGCGCACCGAATTGGCCCGGATCATTTTCGGCGCCGATCGCTGCGATGACGGCGTGCTGTACGTCAACGGCTTGGAAATGCGTCCGTTGCGATCGCCGCAGGCGGCCATCCGCGCCGGCATGGCGCTGGTGCCAGAGGACCGAAAGCAACAGGGATGTTTTCTGGAGCAGTCGATCAGTCAAAACATGACGCTGCCGAGCCTGAGGCGAATCGCACGCTGGCGCATCTTTGTCGACGCAGTGAAAGAACGCCAATTGGTGCAGCACTACCGAGGCGCGTTGAGCATCAAAATGGCCAATTCGGCCGTGGCGGTGGGCACCTTGTCCGGCGGCAACCAGCAGAAGGTGCTGCTGGCGCGCTGCATGGCCCTGCATCCCAAAGTGCTCATCGTCGACGAACCGACCCGAGGCATCGATGTCGGCGCGAAAGCCGAGGTTCACCAGTTACTCTTCGACATGGCGCAAACCGGCATCGCGGTCATCGTCATTTCCTCCGAGATGCCGGAAGTGCTCGCGCTCAGTGATCGGATCGTCGTGTTTCGAGAGGGCTGCATCAGCGGTATCCTGGATTCTCGAGACGCGACGGAAAGCAATTTGATGGAGCTCATGGCCATTTCCACGACCGCCGTCGCGCAGCGCATGGCGCCGGCATGAAGCAGCGCATGGCGCCGGCATGAAGGCGAGTCGCCGGATCGATGTCGTGGGCTGGCTGCGGCGCTATGGGACTTCATTGTTCTTGCTGGCGCTGATCCTGTTCTTTGCGCTGGAAAATTCGCGCTTTCTATCGATACGCAATGTCGCCAACATCCTCACCGAGGTATCGATCTACGGCATCATCGCCGTGGGCATGACCTTCGTTATTTTGACGGCGGGTGTCGACCTGGCCGTCGGGTCGCTGCTGGCCTTCGCGGGGATGTCCGGCGCCTACGTCATGAAGGCTATTGGCGCCGACTACCCGCTGAGCTGGTTGGTGGCGCTGGCGACGGCCACGGCGGTCGGGAGCCTCGTGGGATATTTGCAGGGAAAGGCCGTGACCTTCTTCAGCATCCCGCCATTTATCGTGACCTTGGGCGGTTTGACCATCTGGCGCGGCGCCACGCTGATTCTGAACGATGGCTCGCCTATTTCGGGTTTCGATGCAAGCTATCGGTGGTGGGGAACCGGATCGATCGCCGGGGTGCCGGTGCCCATCGTGCTGTTCGGCTTGATTGCGGCGGCGGGTTTTGTCACGCAACGCTACACGCGCTACGGACGCTATGTCTATGCCGTGGGCGGAAATCCCGAGGCGGCGCGTCTCAACGGCTTGGACGTGGCGGCCATCATCACCAGTGTGTACTTGATCGTGGGCGCGCTCTCGGGATTGGCGGGATTCCTGTTGTCCGCCAGGCTGGGTGCCGCTGAAGCCGTCGGCGGCATCGGCTACGAGCTGCGCGTCATTGCCTCGGTGGTGATCGGCGGGACCAGTCTCGCGGGCGGCCGTGGCGGCGTGGGCGGCACCATCATCGGCGCAGTATTGATCGGCGTGCTCACCAACGGCTTGGTGATCATGCATGTCTCGTCCTACTGGCAGCAGGTGGTCATCGGCCTCATCATCGTCGCGGCCGTTGCGTTTGACACCTACGCGAAGTCGCACCGGGAATAAGCAGAACCGCGGCGCTGGAAGGCGAAGGGCACCTGTTCAACCTGCGGGGCTTGCAGTTTCACACGACCCTATGTAGACTTACTACCATGGGTAATAAAGAGCGTGAAGTGCGAATGTCCCTCCAGACCTTGAAGGTGCTGGAGGCATTTCTGGAAAACCCCTCTGAAGCATTGTCGGGCGCGGAAGTGCATCAGCGTTGCAGTCTCGCGTCCGGAACCTTGTATCCCATCCTGCTGCGACTCGAAGCAGCCGGATGGTTTGTGAGCCGATGGGAATCCATCGATCCATCGAGTGCGGGCCGTCCTCGTCGCCGTCTCTATCGACTGACACCGACGGGGCTCAAGCGCGCCAGCGAAGTTTTCGCAAGCTTTAACCGGGGTGTTCTTGCATAAACCGGTGCGGCCACCGGTGCCAGGAGGAGCTATGACTTCCGAGCGAGAGTTGGACTTCATCGATGGGATTTCGCGAAACTTGGTTCACCGTGCGGCACAGCGGACGCCCGAAACCCTATCGGAACGACTGGAGGAGGAGTGGCTGGCCGACATGGCCGAGCGGCGCGGGCGTTTTTCCCGTCTGCGCCTGGCGGTCGGTTGCTACTGGGCAACGTATACCATCGCGCGTGAGCACAGCGTGGCGGCGCGTGAACAAAGGGTGGCGACCGTGGCCGCGGCCGGCCCGCGCGTGGCCCAGGTGAATTTTGCAGGATACGTGCAAGAGAACGCGTCGCTGTTCTCGGGTCGCAGCGCCACCTTTCTGTTGGTAGCGTTTCTGCATGCGGCCGTGCTTTGCGGGCTGGCCGTCGGCTTAAGTTCCAAATTCCCCAAGGTGATTCCAACGCGCTTTGAGGCTTTCGTCATCGAGAAGAAGCTTCCGCCCAGCGTTCTGCCACCGCCGTCCAAGCCCGATTTGAGTGCGCCCATAGTCGATCGTCCGCCCATAGACGCTTTGCCGCCGATCGAGCGGCCGATCGAGCGGGAATCCCCACCAACGGGCGACGCGACGGATATGACGACTGAGGTGCCGCGAGGCGAAGTGCAGTCGCCGCCACCCAAGGTGAACCGCGTGCAAGGCGAACCGGGAAAAGGCTTTCCCAATACGGCGGATTTTTATCCCAGTGCTTCCATTCGCTTGGGCGAAATGGGTGTCGCGGCCGTCAGGGCGTGCGTCGACGGCAATGGGCGCCTCACTGCCGATCCCAGCATTGTCCAATCGAGTGGAAAGCCGCGGCTCGATGAGGCCGCGCTCAAACTCGCGCGGGCCGGCTCGGGGCACTACCGCGCGACCACGGAGGACGGCAAGCCGGTGAGTTCCTGCTACGCCTTTGGAATTCGGTTCGACTTGCGGAACTGAATTTCGGCGCGTGCGAGTCCTGGTATGATCTGGGCGTGAAACTTTACTATTCCGCCACATCCCCTTATGTGCGCAAATGTTTGGCGAGCGCACATGAGTTGGGACTGCGCGAGCGTATTGAACTCCTGCCGGCTGCGCCGCATCCCGTCAATCGCGATCGCGCGCTCATCGTTTGCAATCCGCTGGGCAAAGTCCCGACGCTGGTCGCCGACGACGGCACCGTTCTCTACGACAGTCACGTCATCTGTGAGTATCTCAACGCGTTGGGCGACGGGCACTTGCTGCCCGCGCAGGCATCGGCCCGATGGCCGGTGTACCGTGACCAAGCTCTGGCCGATGGCCTATTGGATGCCGCGGTGCTGGTGCGATACGAAACCTTTGCGCGCCCGGAAGCCTTGCGCTGGAAGGATTGGATCGACGGTCAAATGGACAAGGTAAATTGCGGCCTGATTGAACTTGAGAAACGTGCAGACGCGTTGAATCGAGTCGATTTGGGAACCATCGCCATCGGCTGCGCCCTGGGCTATCTTGATTTTCGATTTGCTTCGCTCGGCTGGCAGAAGACTTATCCTAAGACCGCCGCATGGTTCTTAGGATTCGGCGCGCGGCCATCCATGATGGCGACGCGACCGCCGGCTTCCTAGTTGAGCTCACGAATCCAAATATTGCGGAAGCTGATGGGTGCCGACGGGTCGCCGTGCGCTTGCAGCTTGATCGCCGCGCGTTGATACGGCCGATAGGCGGGCTGACCGATGTAGCGAGTTTCGCCGGTCAGCTGAAAGTGGTTTTGGACCAGCACGCCGTTGTGCAAGACCGTGACATAGGCGGGAGTCTTGAGTGTCCCATCCGACTCAAAAGTCGGCGCCGTCCAGACGATATCGTAGATTTGCCACTCTCCCGGTTTGCGCATGGCATTGACCAGCGGCGGCGACTGCTTGTAGATGCTCGCTGCCTGGCCATTGACGTAGGTTTGGTTCTTCCATGAATCCAGAATCTGCACTTCGTAACCACCGTCGCCGCCACCTGTCGATGCCAGGAAGACACCGCTGTTGCCGCGCAGCTGACCTTCGCCGGTGATTCCTGCCGGCACCTGCCATTCAAGGTGCAATTGATAGTTCCGAAAGAGCTGCTTGGTCTCGATATTGCCGACTGACTTGTCGACTGTCATGACGCCATGACCGACTTTCCAGCCCGCCGGCGCGTGGTCCTTGGTGTTCACCCATTGGTCCAAGTTTCGGCCATCGAACAAAATGACGGCGTCGGAAGGCGGCGCCCCGGGCCGCACGCCCGGTGCGATCACGGGCGGAACGGGTTCCCATTGCTCGGTCGCCTTTGGATCTCCCTGAGGGGGTTGTTCGGCGGCCGACAAAAAGCAGCCAGGGCCCAGCGTCAGGCCCGCCAATGCGATATATCTTGCGATCATTACGGGTCGAGTGTTCAGCATATTTCCCCGCGAAAAACGATATTTACACCGTGCAAATCTGCAGCGCTTCGGCGAGCGACAGGAACGGGTCGCTGCGCGTCGGGACGAACTCATGCGCGACATAGGCCTGATAATTCAAATCCGCGATGGCTGCGGCGATGGCGTGATAATTCAGTTCCTGGCCGTCGTTGATTTCATGCCGGCCGGGCACGCCGCCGGTATGAAAATGCCCGATCCAGTTGCTGTTGTCGCGAATGGTGCGGATCACATCGCCTTCCATGATCTGCATATGATAGATATCGTACAGCAGCTTCACGCGCGGTGAGTTGACCCCCCGCATGACCGCAACGCCAAATGCGGTGTGATCGCCTTGGTAGCCCGGATGATCCACCTTGCTGTTGAGCAGTTCCACGCAGACCGTGACGCCCAGCTTTTCGGCGAGGGGGGCGATCTTGGCGAGGCCCGCCACGCAGTTTGCGATGGCGGCGTTGTCGTCGATACCCGCCACGCGATTGCCGAACATGGCGATGACGTTTGGCACATGCGCCTGCGCGGCGAGCGGCAGCGCGGTCTCCAGTTCTCCCAGCAGCAGCGCATGATTGGCAGGATCGTTGAATCCGGTGGCGATGAACTTCTCGCGTCGACTCGCATACCCCATGGACACCATCAATCCGGCGTCGACCGCCACGGACCACTCATCCGGGAACAACAGGTCGATTGCCGCAAACCCGATTTGCTTGGTGCGGCGACAGAAGTCCGGCAGCGGCATGCGTGAATAGGGCCAACGGCATACCGATTGTTTGAGCCGACCGGATCCCGCCGAGCTCTTGCCTGAGAGCGTCGGCGGCGCGGAGCGCGCCCGGATGGGATCGGCAAGTACGCCGGCGGCCGCGATCGCCGCTACGCCGGCCGAACGAAGGAGAAGCTTTCTTCGGGACATTAGTTGCATAGATCGCGTTAGAATAAGCTGAAAACCGCGGCCGTGACGAGGGAAACCAAAAATGCAGTCTGTGCGCTATGACGCGATTGTCGTCGGCTCCGGCATCTCCGGAGGATGGGCTGCCAAAGAGCTCACGGAGAAGGGCTTAAAGGTCCTGTTGCTCGAGCGGGGCCGCAATGTCGAGCATGTCAAGGATTACCTCAACGCCACCAAAGCACCCTGGGAATACCTGCATCGAGGCGGCCGAACCTATGCCATGGAACAGGCCTACCCCGTGCTCAAGCGGGATCTGCTCAATGAGAAAAACCTCGCCTTCTGGGTGGACGAGAAGGACTCCCCCTACACGGAAATAAAGCGCTTCGACTGGTATCGAGGCTATCAAGTGGGCGGCCGCTCGCTGACCTGGGGGCGCCAGAGTTATCGCTGGAGCGACTACGACTTCGAAGCCAACGCGAAGGAAGGCATCGCGATTGACTGGCCGATTCGCTACAGCGACCTGGCGCCATGGTACGACCATGTTGAAACGCACGCGGGAATCTCGGGCACACGCGATGGACTGCCGCAGCTTCCCGATGGTCAATACCTGCCCCCCATGCCGCTCAACTGCGGCGAGGAACTCGTCGCCGCCAGCCTGAAAAACGCCTTCGGCGGCAAGCGCCACATGATCATTGGGCGCACCGCGAACGCCACAAAACCGCTGGAAGGGCGCGCGCCCTGTCAATACCGGAATGCCTGTTGGCTGGGCTGTCCGTATGGCGCCTACTTCAGCACGCAGTCCTCGACGCTGCCCGCCGCGGTGAAAACCGGCAGGCTTACTCTCAAGCCTTGGTCGATCGTGACCGAAGTCCTGTACGACAAGGATCGTAAACGCGCCACGGGCGTGCGAGTGCTGGATGCGGTCTCCGAGAAGACGACTGACTACACGGCGAAAGTGATTTTCATCTGTGCCTCGACGCTCAATTCGACCTGGCTGCTGATGCGATCCGCGACCGACGTCTGGCCCGACGGGCTCGGCAGCAGCTCGGGAGAATTAGGGTATAACCTGATGGACCATCATTTCCGCTGTGGCGCGGAAGGAAATCTCCCAGGGTTGGACGACAAGTACTACTACGGGCGTCGTCCCAACGGCATCTATGTTCCTCGATATCGCAATTTGTTCGGCGACAAACGCGATTATTTGCGCGGGTTCGGCTACCAGGGAGCCGCGAGCCGAGAGGGATGGACGCGGGCGGTCAAGGAGTTGGGCGTGGGCGCGGAATTCAAGGACGAGATGAGCTTGCCGGGTCCCTGGAAGTTCGGTGCCACGGCCTTCGGCGAAATGCTCCCCAATCACGCCAACCACATCGGGATCGACACTCAGAAGAAAGACAAGTGGGGACTACCGGTCCTCAAAATCGACTGCGCCACGGGCGAGAACGAACGCCTGATGCGCAAGGACATGATCGCCGACATGGCTGAGATGCTCGAGCAGGCTGGCGCGAAATCGATCAAGACATTCGACACCGGATCCTATCCGGGAATGGCCATCCACGAAATGGGGACGGCGCGGATGGGGCGCGATCCCAAGACCTCGGTGCTCAACTCGCACAATCAGGTGTGGGATGCACCGAACGTTTTCGTCACGGACGGCGCCTGCATGGTGTCCAGCGCCTGTCAGAATCCCTCGCTCACCTATATGGCGCTCACTGCCCGGGCAGTCGACTTTGCGGTGAACGAGCTCAATCGCCGCAACCTGTGAGCCGCTTATGAACGCGTCATCCAAAACCATGAACGAGCCGTCCGAAACGGAAACGGAGCAGCTGCAGCGGATGAACCGGCGCGAAGCCATTCGCCGCGTCAGCGCGCTGTTGGGCGGAGTGGCATTCGTCGGCGGCAGCAATCTGTTGGCGGCCGTCGAAAAGGCGGGTTCCGACGCTGCGCGGGCGCCCGGAAAATTCAGCGCCCAAGATGTTGCATTCCTGGACGAGATCGCCGAAACGATTCTTCCCGAAACGAAGACACCCGGCGCCAAGGCGGCAAAGACCGGCGCGTTCATGGCCCTGATGGTCAGCGACTGCTACAGCCCCGCGGAGCAGAAGGCGTTCCTGGACGGCATGCGCAAAGTGGACGAGGCGGCAAGAAAGGCCGACAACGTTGACTTCATGGCGGCGACACCCGCACAGCGGCTCGCCGTGCTGACGGCGCTTGACCACGAGCAGAAGCGCGTGATGGACGCGCGCGAAGCGGCGGATCGCAAGCGGAAGGGCTTGTCGCCTGTAACGGGCGATGCGGCGGAAGCCAAGGCGGAAAACGTGCCCGGCGCCGTCGCCGGCGCCGCGCAGACCAGTACGCGCGAGCCCGCCCATTACTTTCGCATGATGAAAGAGCTTGCGCTGCTCGGCTACTTCACTTCGAAGATCGGTTACACGCAGGCGATGCGCTACGTCGAAGCGCCCGGCCGCTTCGATCCCTGTCTTCCCTACACGCCCGGTGAGCCCGCCTGGGCGTCGCATGCTTGATATCCACCGCTCGGGTTAGGCCGAGAATTGGGTTTGACCGCCCACCACCGTGCGCACGATCTTGATGTCCTTGATCTTCGCCGGATCGATGGTATGCGGATCCTCGGCCAGCATGACGAAGTCGGCAAGCTTGCCGCGCGTGATCGATCCTTTGATCGATTCCTCGCGGGTCGCGTAGGCGCCGTTCAAGGTATTGACGCGCAGCGCTTCGTCCACGGTGATGCGCTGATTGGCGCCCCACACTTCGCCGTTCCAGCCCGTGCGCGTCACCATGCCCTGGATACCCATCAAGGGAGAAAAGGGCCCCGGATCGAAATCCGAACCCGCGGCCGCCGGCACGCCGGCATCGAGCAGCGTGCGGTACGCCATGCAGCGCTTCATCAGTTCCTCGCCGTAGAAGTGAAACTTATCCGGGTTGTAGTAAGCGTACGAAGTAAACAGCGCGGGCACGACGCCAATCGCCTTGATGCGGCGTACCAGGTCGTCCGTGATAAGCGTGCAATGCGTGATTTTGGGGCGCGCATCGGCAGCGGGTTTCAGGCGCAGCGCGCGCTCATACGCGGTAAGGACATGATCGATGGCGACATCGCCGTTGGCGTGGCAATTCATTTGTATACCGGCGCGGTGCACGCGCTCGCACCATTTGTTCAGATCCTCCCGCGATTCGGTCACGTTGCCTTTGTAGCCGTTGGTGCCGGGATAGGGGACGCTGATGGCCATGGTGCGTTCGGAGAACGATCCGTCCGCGGTGTGTTCGCAGGTCGCGCCTAGCCGAATCCATTCATCTCCCAGGCCGGTCGACATGCCGCCACTCAACATGGCCTCCAGTTCCGGCCCTTCTGCCTCGTAGCTCACACGATGCAGCAGCGCGCCCCGAGCGCGCACCTCCTGAAGCGCCTGCAAATTGCCTGCCTCATGGCACACGCTGGTGAGGCCGTAGCGTACGAATTGCTTGGAGATGAAGGCGAGCCCGTCGCGATCACGGCGCATCGCTTCCTCGCCCGCATAGCGCATGTGCTTGCCCACGGCCGCGAAGACATCGCGGGCGCGGTCGGTGACACGGCCGGTGAGTTCGCCATTGGCGTCCCGGTCGAACGTGCCGCCGGCGGGATTGGGCGTGTCCTTGGTGATGCCAGCCATTTGCAGCGCCTTGCTGTTGTAGAAGGCCGTGTGTCCGCCGCGATGCTGGACCATGACCGGTAATTGCGTCGACACCTGATCCAAGTCACTCCGGGTGAGCGCGCGCTTGTCCGTGACCTTGGTGTCGTCGAAGAAATAACCCTCCACCCAGGTGTCCGCGGGCGTCTTCTGTGCCTTGACGCGCAGCTTGTCGACGATGCTGCCGATGGTGACGAATTCGACCTCGTACGGATTTCCGACCAGCACCTCGTACAGCAATTCGTTGCCGGG
>Ga0210400_10000531_pt1 | contig 42441 bp, 26 predicted proteins | sample IncBWH26MmetaG_FD_155456 | JGI IMG/M metagenome (GOLD analysis project Ga0210400, IMG submission 155456) | Forest soil microbial communities from Barre Woods Harvard Forest LTER site, Petersham, Massachusetts, United States - Inc-BW-H-26-M | ecosystem: Environmental > Terrestrial > Soil >... | reverse complement strand
AGACCGTAGAGATGTTCCCGGCCTTAAGCGCACCTTCTGGAGCGTGTGTTTAGATAAGTATGGTTGCGGAGCATCCGTGCGATCGTCAGTTCTGACGCTGCCAAAACGCGGTCGATATTCGCCAAACGCATCGAAAAAATCACGCTCACACCAAGTGGAGAGCACCACGTCGCTTCAGGGACTTGTAATTTTGTAGGCCGTGGCAGTTAGGATGGTGCCGGGGGCGCGGCGTGTACATAACAGTCCCTGCATCGAGTTTCAAATCGAAGTGGCGGCCTAACGTCCCCCGCCGGCCCTTATGCCTTCTTCGCGTAAATGCGGCAGCCTTCAGCCATTTGCACACCAGCGCCTGCGCTCATCTCTGCTCCAACGAGGAACGTTTCTTTCACAGGGTGGTACTCCTCGATCAAGACAAAGTGGTCGGATTTGCAGTGCTCCCGGCAGATTGCGAGGATTTGTTCCATCGTGAGTCCCGGCTCAAGTTTGATGGGGTGGACCTCTTGCAGCCCATAGAACGGTACTTCGATGTTCCCGCCCCCGCGTAACAGATACCGCGGCATCTGGCCGTCGTCGAAACCGTAGATTTCAGCGTATTCCTCTTCGCCGAATAGCCGTGCGGCGGCGGCGAGCTCACGAAACAACTTAAAGGCATTCTCTTTGACACTCTGACTGGGCAGGACGAAAGCCGAGATAGACGGCCTGTTCGCAGGTTGCGTGCTATCTAAATATTCGCGGAGGAAATCGCAGAACGCTCTGAGGCTCCCGGTTTTCGCGCTGAAAATCTTGACCTGATGCTCGGTATCGATTCTCAGGTTGGTCAGCAGCGTTGCCATGAATGCGTCGGTGCCGATCACATCCATGTATGGAAGGTACGTCGAAAGCACCTCGATATCGGTGGCGTCACCGTTCTCTATCTCGCGTGTCGAGAATTTGGTGAAAAGACGTGACCACAATCTCGAGGAAATGTTTACGGCAGGGACGGTTCGAAAGATGGGGGCATTGCTGAACGCGATCAGGTCTCGCCTGGGATCGTCACAGAGATGCTGGTAGTACAAGGCGTTCTTCAGAAAGTCCTCGCGGTGAGCATCGAATTCTTTGTCGAGGTGGTCTTCGTACCGCACCTTCTTCGCGATGCATTCTCTTCGGATGGCTTCCAACGTCGTGGCCGTCTCGACGCGTTGAACGTCGAATCCCCACTGCGACAAGTCGTGGTTGACCGTTATGTTGAATTGCTGAACGCGTCTGTCGGGAGGGTCGCGAAATGCAATGTCCGTCCCGAGAGGGTCCTGGTTGCCTTTGCCGAGGAATCGTTCCAGGAATCTAGCTGTCTGGTTAATCCTGACGTGCGGCGCTGTGTGCAGATCTACTTGGCCGAGGTAGTTCTGATAGCTAACGATCCGCTTTTTAAGGACGGGCGCGAAACTGGTCTCAACATCGTGAAACCAAGACTGCGGCACCACCAGTTTTTCTTCAAGAAATCCCTCCTTCAGGAGTGAGAACAGATCTTTCCATTCCTGTTTCACCTTCACGTTGACGTCCGCCTTGGCCATCTCGCTGATGAAGTTCTGGTCCAGGTAGACGAGGAGCTTCTTGGTGCGCTTCGGCATATTGCGGCTCTCTTCCTTCTCAGAAAATCCGCCCGCCCTGTCGACGGCTTGAGTGCGGGCGGCGGCGGCGTTCCCGGCATATTGCCCGCGCATGAGAGTTCGTCGACAATGCGGTCATGGACGTCCGGCTCCAACTCGAACGAGTTCTTCACCGCGTGCAGTTATCCGCGGTCGAACTCGAGCTGCAGCCCGAGGCGTTCCAAGCGACTGAAGAGCTTCGCCTCGCATCCGGAGCTCGCGTTCGACTACCGCTTGATTTCTTGAAAAGCCACAGTTTCGTAACGGCTGATGAATCGTCGAACGTCTCGATAGCCGTAGTAGTCGATGAACTTCCACAAACTTGGCAAGACCTGCTTGGTGACCTCGGGCGAATGGCCATCCTGCCCGGCAATCAGCTTGATCCAGTAGTCGAGATAAGGATTTAGATCGGCTTGCTTAACGACTCCGGTCGCGAGGAAGCCTTCAAATCGTGCCAGGAACTCCAAGAAGCGTTCGAAAATCTCTCTGACTGCAGAATGGACCTTGTCGTACTTCATCTCAGGATCAACGCCCAGAGCTTTCGCTACGATCGCGTAATCGACCGTAGCGCGATCGAAGTCGTTCTCTCCCCGGTACTTGAAGAGCGCAACCTCCTTTTTGCGCCAGTCCAGCATACCCATCGCCAATTTCACGGCAGCGTCATCGTAAAAACACTTCATCTCGGCAGCAACGAATTCCAGGCGCTTCCACGCTTCGGACTTCCGGTACTGATTGAGGCCAATCCAGAACGCCGCTGCAGCGCCGAGAAGCTTCAGTATTTCGATCCAATTCGAGAAGCTCACGGACCGAAACAGCCAGAGAATGGTCCTGCCAAATACTTCACACATGCGGCCTCCCGCCTTCCGCCTCGCTGAACGGTCTCAGGTATCCTGGTCCAACCAAGCGCGAAGATCTTCGGGCAAACTGATATTCGTACAGAAGACCATGGCAGTCAGCAGCTTCTTCACGCGGACAAGGGGAGGCAGGCTCGCCGCCTCCGAAAAAGCCTTTTGTGTGTAAGCGGCTGAGGTTCTGAATTGTTCAGAGTCTGACAAGACGGCTCCCTGCCAGTAGCGTGTGAAAAACGGCGCCACAAACTTTGCTCGAATTGACGGACTAATCTTGAAAGCCTGCTCTAGATTTCGTGCAAGTCCGATCTGACTCCCGAGCGACTGCAGAAGCGAGGAGTCCAACACTGACGCCAACGAGGCCAGGATTCCCAGCGCCACTCGTTTGCTTGCGTAGAGAGGCGCGATTTCATCGTGCCACTGCCTCCAAGTCTTTTCGCCGGAGAATATGCTCCGGAGGAACTGCGATGCCTGTTTCCAAGGGTCGTCGGGTTCCGGTGAGAGATGGTCAAGAGCTGAAGTGACAGCCGTGAGTTCGCCTGCGATGTCGCGATCAAAGCGAAGCGTGGCCAAGCGGAGGGCGATGGGGACAAGACAAAACAGGAACACACGATCGATGACCTTGGGCCCGGTGAAAAATTCCTCGGCACGCTTCCGGTCCTGCTCATTCAGCTCAAATGTTTTCAGAGAAGCTTCATCGGGAGCCTTTCGTTTAGAAAGAGAGTACGCACATTGAACGGCTTGGTCGTAAGCTCCTGTCTCTATGAAGTGGGGAATCGGCAGCCATGCGAAGGAGTCCAATAGATCAGCCCCCGACTGCCTCTGCGCCTCCGTGAAAGCGCGAGCGGCCCACTTCGCCGCTGCCGCAGTATTGGTGATGCCTTCGGCAAACATCGCCGTGCGAAGTAAGAGCAGTCCGTCCTGAATGGGCTGGTATTTCTCAACCGGTATGTTGTCCAAAGCCAAAAAAAGTCCAGGCTTTGGAATAACGAAGTTGGGGTCAGTGATTTTTCCCCAGAGCGACATTCCGCTGAAAAAGCCGGCGGCCTGGAGAAAGGCTAGAAACGTTTGTGTCCAAGAGGGCTTTTGATCTCTCGCATCCAAAAGCTTTTCGACTCCTTCCTCCCATGCGGCGAACGAGTCCTCTGCACGACCAGCATTCCAGAGAGCGAGGCTGTGCTCTCCGAGCGCTTCCGCCAAACGGGCGGGTTCCAGGATCGAAGTCCTTGCCACCTCCACGGCACGGCTCGTGTACTCAGGTCCGGCTTGAGAGTCCGTCCGCGCGACGACTTCCCCCGCCGTGATCAAAACGTTGCGACGAAAGATTCCATATTCCTCGATGTTCAGTTGAATCGCGCGGTTCATCCAAACCAAGGCTTCTTGATCGCGGTGGGCATAGGCGAGTTGGCGACCGATCGTTTCGAGAATGAGGAAACGCTCAACGTCGGTCACCATGTGTGGGAGTTGCTCCTCAGCCATGGCGATCGCGGCGTCGAGATTTCCCTGCGACTCACCGAGGATGGTTAGGCGAGTGCGGATGGCCGCAGCGTAGAGCAAGTGAAGTCCGGTCTTCAATGCTGCCTCTTCGATTTTCTGCACTACAGCATCGCGAGACGGCCATTCCTGTTGTGATTGCGACTTCCGGAATTCGCGGAGCCAGATTTGATCGCAGATAACCACGCTGCTATCGGCTGCAAAGTCGGACGCGGCAAGGGCAGCGACCTGGTCCGGCGTGAATTCGCGGAGCGTTGCAAGCCAACTCGAGACGTCCTCGTCTGTAGCAGTCGAGTTCGCTGTCACCCACAGCAGCGATTCCAGGGCCATGGGATAGTGCTGCTCCGGCTTGGTTCCGTCCGGAAGCAACGCCTGCGGAGCGCTTCGCAGCATCACTAACAAGTACCGGTTTGCGATCGAGGGATATTTCTTGGCAAACCGGATGGTGATCGAACCTCCAGCCGCCAAAAGGCCGAAATGGGCGTCCGCCATGGATTGTGCTTCCGCAGTAAGCCGATCAAGGTCGGCGAGAAGATCGGCGAATTCGGCTCCCTGCTTGTCAGCAAGCCCAACTTGGAGGGCACGAAGAAAAAGCTGCACATTCATGTCGAGGGTTGAGGGCAAGCGCCCGACGGTCCAAATGGTCAGGAGCAGCGATTCATTTGGGACCTCTCGGTCCATTTGCGTTATCGCTAACAACGTCTTCGTGAGCACAGCGGCGGCGTGGTCAGAGAGTTCTGCCAATTGGAAATGATGAATGCATGTGATCACATCCAAGACCGTCGTGGGTTTACGCTTGGTGAGATCAATGGCCAGAATCGCGTGCACACCGCGCCGCGTGTTCGAATCGAGTCTGTCGGATAGCGTCGACTCCACCAGTGGAGAAAGCAGAAACGTTTCCTCGGCGTAAGGCTGAACCCAGAGTCCGAGAAGCTGATTGAGCTTGTCCACGGCGAGGTGAATTTTCTCTTGGATCTTGCTTATCTGGTCGATCTGGGTTTTCGAGATGGGGCCGACGACACAAGTTAGCCGATAGAGGAGTTCACGCGCTCGATCATCGGGAATGGTGCTTTCGATCAGAGCTCTCGCATCGGTTTTTGCACCAATCGCGAATTGCCCACCAAAAAAAGATTCGAGGGTGGCGTTGTCGACCTTCCAGTTTTTGGTCGTGAGAAGTCGCGCTGCCGCAGCGACTAGAACGGGAAGCCCCCCGGTCAAAGAGAGAAGAAAATCGGCGATTTTATCGCTAGGAAATCCGTTGGGCGCGCCGGCTGCCTTCAGTAGCTCTGAAATTTCGGGCGAGGAGAAACGAGGCGATAGGATCTCGGCCGTCGCATGGGATTCGACCAACTGGCGCGGCAACGCGTAGTAACTTGTAGAAAGAATTTGCTGTTTGTTGACTCGCGCCGCCACAGCGAGGGCATCTAGCCGACGAGAAAGCGCGCCTCCTGGCGCAACGCGAGGAAGGTCGTCAAGGACAAAAATCCTAGCCGCACCCAAGCGGGAGGTGGCTTCTTGATACCAGCGACCAAGAATAAAGTGGAAGGGGAAACCCGACGCTGACTCGATGACTTGGTCGATAACGTCACACGCAATTTCCGGACTGTACCCGCGGAGGTTGATCCAGATCGTGTCGGTGCTCACGGTTTCGGTCGCAAGCAGGCACAGCTGTGTCTTGCCCGCGCCAGGTTCGCCAGTGACGCTAAGCCAGGTCGCATCCGCGAGATGCCGGCCCACTGCTTCAACTGTGGTGGCGCGTGGGAGGATTGGAGCCACGAGAGCGGGCCGATCAATGGAGGCTCTGGGTAGGAAACGGGAAGCGCTGAGGGAGACTTGCTCCTCCAGTGTGGTAGTGCGCTCTCCAAGAGCCGCGAGAATTTGATCAGTCTGGGATGCTCGCGTTTCGAGCCGATCGATCTTCCGTGAGACTTCGCGCAGATCCTGTATAAAAACAAGGAAAGCCTGGTCGCGCAGCGTCAGGGTAGGCAAACGAAGCTGTTCTTGAAGATCAGCGGAAGTCAGTTGTTTGATTCCTGGTTGGCTCAGACGCTTGAAAACAAATAAGAAAAGTCTTTGAAAGAGCGAATCTGCAACCGCTTCGTTTTCCGCGAGGCCGGTTCCCAACAATGCCTGTTTGATTCCGGTTTCAACTTCAGGGTAATCAGCGGCTCCAAATCCCCATTCGAAGGACTGTATGACCTCGAGAAGAGCGGAAGAGTTTTCCTCTCTGACAAGATCCTCGACGAGGACCCAAATGTCCGGTTTGATGCCATCGGGTGCACTACACGTCGAAAGAAATTCGCGGATGCCGCCGAGTGCGTTCTTCTGATCGTCATCGTTGAATTGTTCGCGCTGGATGGATTGCCAAGTCGTGATCGCGGTCCCGGGACGTTTCCAAGCTTGTTCTTTGGCGAGTGTCCCAGTGGTGATGAAGCGGAAGCGGAGGCGAACGGACGAGTTCTTTTTGCGGTGCTCGCAGAAGTGGGCGACAGCTGCTAATGCATCTGCTGATTTCAAGCTGAGGGAAGTCGTACTGCGTCGCTTGATCTGTTCGAGAATGCGGGTTTCGGGGACGTCCTCACCGGCCAACTGGATTAGGTCGAGGTCCTCACCGCGTTCGAGCTCGAGGACTTCGTCGTCCTTCAGTTCAAGCCAACGCTGAATTGTTAAATCAATTTGGAAAACGAATCCGGCAAAAACATCGGACGCGTCTCGTCGTGGATCTGAAACGAAGGAAGTCACCGAACCTCAAAAGAAAGGCCTGCAACACCGTAACACCAATCTCGCTCATGCCTTTTATCATACGGCTCACCACATGTCATACATCGCGTGCCGCCCGCGAGTGACGACCTTGCCGGATGTCCTGCCGACGAGATTTTTTACGGACTTTGCTTTTCTCCTGCACCGTAAGACAATTCGCCGCACAAGTAATGGGGCGTGTCGATGAGCCATAGGGTCCGGAGACGATGGAAATCCAAATTCGCGCGCTTTGTCAGAACATACGGGGTGGAGCGCCTCGCCGTGGCGCTCGACGTCCGCCCCTCCGCGATCTACCACTGGATTCGAGCTGCGACCACTCCTCGCCCAGCTAACGCCGAAATCATCCAGCGCCTTGCCCGTGAACGCGGATTCAGGCTCACGATGGACGAAATCTACAGCCATTCCCGCACGGTTCGAGCGGATGAAATCAAGTTGGAGACAGAGATACCATCCGGGCCCGTTGCGCCGCCGCCTGGTCCTGGCTCACGTCGCGTTCTCGAAGTCATTGTCGGGCCTGATTCGCCTGTGGTCGTTCGTTGACGCTGTCGGCACATACTTATCACCATTGAACTAGAACTAGGCTTCTGCTAAATGGCTGGCCTACCCGGTACACATCATTCAGCAGCATTTTTGGGCGGGTTAATAGACCAGGGATTTGGGAAGTACAACTGGCATTTATGGCGAATGATCTGCGGTATCCCTTCGAGAACTGTTCTTTCCAAGAGATGAAATCCTACCCCGGTACGCTGTCCTTTTACCGTTACTTGCAGGTATCATCCGATGCACCATTTTGGCTGATTCCTGAGCAGCCCGCTAGACTTTATGGCGAGTTGCAAGGTCGAATGACACGCAGACACCTTTGTTGGGGCATCACTCGGCACGCGTGAACTCTGCTCTTACCAGGCGGCAGACCGCCGTTGCGCGACAAACTCTTTGCGACGATCGTTTGTAGAGATCTGGTCGACCGGGAGCTGTGTCCCCGACCACCGAACATGGGAGGAGTTTTTCAATGGATGTTTTTGAGTTCCGCCACCGCCTGGTCAGCGACTACGCGCGCTACACGCGCAGCTTTATCAAGATCGCTGATCCCCGCATTCGCGCGAAAGTCGACGGGGCACTGAACGACGGTGCATTGTGGCCGGAGCCGCTGCTCCAACTGAATCCGACATTCCTACCAGGCGGAACGATTGATGACCTTGTCGCCGACGGGACGCTTCATCCCGAGTGCAAGAAGATCTTCCGCATCGACAAATCCGACTCGGACCATTCGGGCAAGCAGCTTCTGCTCCATACACATCAGGCGGAGGCGATTCGGAAATCCAAAGAGGGCAAATCGTACGTTTTGACGAGCGGGACGGGTTCCGGCAAGAGCTTGACTTACATTGTGCCGATCGTCGATCACGTGCTGCGACGAGGTTCGGGGCAGGGTATTCAGGCGGTCGTCGTGTACCCGATGAACGCGCTGGCCAATAGCCAAGCCGAAGAACTGAGAAAGTTCCTGGAAAAAGGCTATGGAGCTGGTCAGGCGCCGGTCCGGTTTGCCCGATACACCGGCCAGGAAAAAGGAGAAGAACGCGAAGCGATCCGCAACAACCCTCCCGACATCCTGCTGACCAACTACATGATGCTCGAGCTCCTTCTCACGCGTCGGGAGGATCGGTCGCTCGTCAAGGCAGCTCACGGACTGCGTTTCCTCGTCTTCGACGAGCTTCACACCTATCGCGGCAGGCAAGGAGCTGACGTTGCGCTGTTGATCCGGCGGTGCCGACTGGCCTTCGGGGGCCATGACTTCATCTGCGTCGGCACTTCCGCAACGATGGCGAGCGAAGGGACATCTCAGGATCAGAAAAAACAAATTGCGGGCGTCGCGGAAACGTTGTTTGGAACGTCGGTCGACGAGACCCAGGTTATTGGCGAAACGCTCGAACGCGCAACTCCAGAACTGAAATGGGTGGGTGGGGACGCGGAACGCCAGCTGGCGGCCGCGATGAACTCCACCGACTCGCCGCCAGACGACTACGAGGGGTTCCGAAAGCACTCGCTCTCGAGTTGGATTGAATCGACCTTCGGTGTTCAGGCAGAGGAAGAAACGGGACGACTGATCCGCCAGGCCCCGCAGCGGCTGCGCGGCGTGGACAGCGCGTCTGAGCAACTGGCGCGGGTTGCAGGTTCGGATCCGAAGAAGACGTACGAGCTGCTGCGAGCCTTCCTGCTCCGGGGCTCCGAGCTTCGTCGATCCGAATCGAGTCGATTTCCGATCTTTGCTTTTCGGCTTCACCAGTTCCTCACGCGCGGCGACACTGTGTGGGGCACCATCGAGCGGGAAGCGGAAAGGCATTTGGAATTCTCCAAGCTTGTATCGAAGCCTGGTGAGCCAGACAAGACACTCTTTCCCCTCGTGTTTTGTCGGCAGTGTGGAACTGCGTACTACCGGGTTTCATCTTCAAAAGACGTTCATGGTCAGCAACGACTTGCTCCACGTGAAGACCGCCGAGAAGATCGAGGCGACCAACACACGGACGGATATCTCTACGTTTCTGAAACTGCGCCGTGGCCACGAGGCGACGGCCAGCAGCTGCTCACGCGTCTCCCTTCATTCTTCAAGGAGCCGACCGCTGACGGCGGGGAACGGGTCCGCCCGGACGCCAAGGTCGATCTCCCCGAGATTGTGTTCGTCGATCCTGCCGGACATGTCGTTCCAGAAGGGAAGGGCGTTCCAGCCGCACTAATTCGACGCAATTTCCTGTTCTGTTTGGAGCCCTCGTGCGGGGTGGCGTACGCCAAGACTCAACGCTCTGAGCGAGCAAAGTTGGCCACGCTCGGCGTGGACAACCGAAGCACGGCGACGACCGTGCTTGCGGTCAGGGCTCTAATCGAGCTTCAAAGCGACCGCAGTTTGAGTCCAGAAGCTAGAAAGCTTCTCAGCTTTACAGACAACCGCCAGGACGCGTCACTGCAGGCCGGCCACTTCAACGACTTTACGCAGGTAGCCTTGCTGCGTTCAGCACTGCACAAGGCGGCGCAGGCAAAGGGAGCAGCGGGGCTCTCGCATGCCGAGCTTTCCCGCGGAGTGTTCGATGCGTTGTCGCTGTCGTTCGATGAGTACGCAGCCGATCCAGAGATCCGAGGTCCCGCAAGAACTGCAACGGACGATGCCCTGCGGCGCGTCATCCAGTATCACGTGTACCGCGACCTGGAACGTGGCTGGCGGGTGACGGCTCCAAATCTCGAGGACTGCGGTCTGCTGCGCTTTGAGTACGAAGGCCTCGCTGGTGCCGATGGTCTGCTTGGGGAAGCCGACCTCTGGAATCGCGGATTCTCCGTGCGGGTTGATCGGAATACCGACACGTTCATTGATACACCGGGGCCGCTCCAGCGCTGCCCGCCGGAATTGCGCGGAGAACTGGTCACGACGCTCCTGGATGTCCTGCGCCGCAATCTCGCGATCAAAGTGGAGGTCCTTGACCCGTTGAAGCAGCGAGACCTGGTCGATCAGACGCAACCGCGGTTGCTTGACGGAACGGTATGGTATCTCGACGAGTTGCGCGAGCTGGTGCAGTCTGATGTTGCATACCCGCGTCCCAAACGGTCGGGTGAATCCTCGGGCTTCTTCATCTCCTCGTACGGTAGCTACGGAAGATACCTCCGCCGGTCTCTCAAAGAGTTCGTCCTTTCCGGCGACGTGTTCGGGCGAACCGAAATAGATGCTGCGATTCGGTTCCTGCTCCTCGCCCTGAAGCGTTACGGCATCGTCGAGGAGGTCCGCAGCGGCGACGTGCCGGGCTATCAAATCAATCCCGATGCGCTCCGGTGGGTTGCTGGAAATGGTGAGGAGCGTCCCATGGATCGGACTCGACTGCTGGATGCCGGCGAGATTCCCCCGCAGGTCAACGACTACTTTGTAGAGTGCTATCGACGGTTCGTCGATCTGAAGGCTGTTCTCGAAGCGAGAGAGCACACCGCGCAAGTCACGTCGGACGATCGGCGAGAGCGAGAAGATCGATTCCGGACAGCCGACCTGCCTCTCTTGTTTTGCTCGCCAACGATGGAACTCGGCGTCGATATCGCGCAACTGAATGTCGTCAACTTACGGAATGTTCCGCCGACCCCGGCGAACTACGCTCAGCGAAGTGGCCGTGCGGGTCGAGGCGGCCAGCCCGCCCTTGTCTACACCTACTGCGCGGGTCGGAGCCCACACGATCAGCATTATTTCCGCGAGCCCGAAGGGATGGTCGCTGGCTCCGTCGCCCCGCCCCGTATCGACCTTCGCAACAGCGACCTGGTTCGCTCTCACATTCATGCCCTGTGGATGGAGGTGGCGAAACCAGACCTTGGAAAGACTCTAACTTCCATTCTGGACATTCGCCACGAAGACGGACGGATTGAATTGCCTATCAAAGACACGATCCGGCGAGAGCTCGAGAATCCCGCTCACCGTGCTGCTGCGTTAGCAAAGGCCGACGCTCTGATTGCAAGCATCCGCGGGCATCTGTCTGGCGCGAGCTGGTTTCACGACAGTTGGACGAGGGAAGCGCTCGATCAACTCGAACTGAGCTTCGAGGGTGCATGTGAGCGTTGGCGCAGCCTGTATCGATCTGCCGTCCGGCAGCGCGAGCTGCATCACAAGATCATCGTGGACCACGCTCGGCCAGATGCGGAGCGTAACCACTCCAAGCGGCTGCGTGCTCAGGCCGAGAGCCAAATCCGCTTGCTGACCGAGGCCGAAGGGATTTACGAAGGGGATTTTTATTCTTATCGATACTTGGCAGCCGAAGGCTTCCTGCCCGGCTACAACTTCCCGCGCCTGCCGCTGTCGGCCTATGTGCCGGGCCGTGGTGGAAACAAGGGTAGAGATGAATTCGTCTCTCGTCCGCGGTTTTTGGCCATCTCTGAGTTCGGACCCAGGGCGCTGGTCTACCACGAAGGTTCTCGTTACCGCGTGTACAAGGTGAACTTGGACTTCGGTTCGGACGCAATTGAGGACACGCACGCGCTTCCCACGGCGACGATGAAGCGATGTGCGAAATGCGGATACGCTCACCTCGAACACGGCGTGAATCTCGCTGAACTCTGCGATCGCTGTGGCGCCAGCCTCGAAGGGCCCGGATCGGTCTATTCGGATCTGGTTCAACTTCAGAATGTGAGCCTGAAGCTCGCCCAGCGCATTACGTGCGACGAGGAAGAACGGCAGCGTTTCGGATACAAGCTGGTCTCGTCTTACCGGTTCCCAGAGATTGGTGGACGCTTGGATCGCAAGGATGCTGATGTGCTCGTTGACGGCACGCGTGTCATGCGTTTGAGCTACGGCGATGCGACGACGCTCTACAGGGTGAACCTCGGTTGGAGGCATCAGAAGAGCAATCAAGCGCCTGGATTTTTGCTGAATCTCGAACGCGGCTATTGGGCCAGCAATGCTGCCGATCAAGACGATGCCGAAGAAGCGGCGGCGGGGCGACAGAAGCGCGTCGTGCCATACGTGATGGATACGAAGAACGCGCTGGTCATCAGGTTTGAACCTGCGCGTTCGGTCGGCGAGATGGCGAGCCTACAGGCGGCGCTCAAGGAGGCCATCCAGCAGCAATTCCAGCTCGAGCCTCGCGAGCTTGCGTGTGAGCCGATGCCAGGGTCATCAGATCGAAATGAGCTTCTCTTTTACGAGGCTTCCGAGGGCGGCGCTGGTGTCCTCCGTCAACTCGTTGATGATCCGGGTGCCATCGCGGTGCTCGCGCGCCGAGCGCTGACGGTGTGTCACTTCAATCCCGACACGCTGGAAGACGAATGCGCGGACGCCTGCGGTAAAGCGTGCTATCGATGTCTGCTGGACTACGCCAACCAACCCGATCATCAGCTGCTCGACCGCGCGTTGATTCGGGAGATTCTGCGGGACTTGTTGGGTTCCGAAACGAGGCCTGCGGGCGGTATCGGCACGCGCGAAGAACGGTTGTTGGCGCTCCGCAACAAGTGCGACAGCAAGCTTGAGCAGAAGTGGCTGGCCGTTTTGGACGCTCTGGTCCTGCGGCCCCCTAGCGACGGCCAGTATTTGATCGAGCCTTGTTCGACGCGCCCAGACTTTTTCTACCGTGAATTCAATGCAGCCATTTTTGTTGATGGCCCTCCGCACGACACGCCAGAACAGATTCGTGCAGACGAGGAGATCACCCGGAAGCTCCAGGAAACCGGCTACATCGTCATCCGCTTCCATCATCAAGCGGATTGGCGGGAGATCTTTCTTCGGCATCCTGACGTCTTCGGAGCGCCCCGCCCATGACCGCCACCGTACTCTCGAAGCCGGGCACCCTTGTCCAAGCCCGCGGCCGCGAGTGGGTGGTGCTGCCGGAAAGCACGTGCGAACTTTTGATCGTGCGTCCGGTCGGTGGCCTGGACGAGGAAGTCGTCGGCATTCTGCCATCGGTCGAGTTAGTCGAGTCGGCGACCTTCCGGCTGCCCACGGCAGACGACGTTGGCGACTTTGCATCGGGCCGCCTCCTTCGTGACGCGGCGCGACTGTCAACCCGGGCCGCGGCCGGCCCATTCCGCAGCTTTGCGCGCATCGCCGTCGAACCGCGGCCGTATCAGCTCGTTCCGTTGATGATGGCGCTCAGGCTGGATCCTGTTCGGCTCCTCATCGCTGACGACGTGGGGATCGGCAAAACAATCGAAGCCGCGGTGATTGTTCGTGAGCTCTTGGATCGTGGAGAAATTAAGCGACTTGCGGTGCTCTGTCCACCGCACCTCGCCGAGCAGTGGCAGAGCGAGTTGGAGGAGAAATTCCACATTGCGGCCGAGCTGGTCCTGAGCAGCACCATTCAGCGGCTCGAACGAGACCTCCCCGTCGGCGTGTCCGTATTTGACCGACACCGATTCACCATCGTCTCTACCGACTTCATCAAGACCACTCGTCGAGCCGAGGACTTCGTCCTCAAATGCCCAGAGTTTGTCATCGTGGACGAAGCCCATGGTTGCACGCTGGCTGGCGGCGTCGGCCGGGGACGACAGCAGCGCTTCGAGCTGCTGCGGAGAATCGCGGCGGACGAGTCACGACACCTCGTGCTGGTGACGGCGACGCCGCATAGCGGCAACGAAGATGCCTTCCGCTCCCTCTTGAGTCTCCTCGACGCGGATTTTGCGAATCTTCCCACGGACTTCGACCGAGCAGAGCGCCTGGGTATCCGCCGCAAGCTTGCGCGGCACCTTGTCCAGCGCCGGCGCGCTGACATCCGTCATTACCTGGAAACCGACACCGCTTTTCCGGAGCGCAAAGACAAGGAAGCCACGTACGCCTTCAGCAAGGAATACCGGGCACTCTTCGACGACATTCTGGCGTTCGCCCGCGAATACGTATCCGCTGGCGACGAAGGCCAGCGCCGACGCCGCGTCCGTTACTGGTCGGCTCTTGCGCTACTGCGCTGCGTCTCGTCGAGTCCGGCCGCAGCCGCCGCGACACTCCGCAGCCGCGCCGCCGTGGACCAGGCGCCCGACGAGGATGTGGACGAAGTTGGACGACGCACCGTGCTGGATCAGGACGACGCCGACGATGTCGTGGCCCTCGACTTCAGTCCGGGCTCGGACACGGAGAGCGGCGCCGAAAGCACGCGTCGAAAGCTTCTGGAGTTTGCGCGGCAGGCCGAAAGCATAACTGCTGAAGCCGACCAGAAGCTCCAGGGCGCCGTTCGCGAACTCAAGGCTCTCCTGAAGGACGGCTTCCAGCCCGTCGTGTTCTGCCGGTTCGTAGACACCGCCGACTACGTGGCGCGCCAGCTCAGTGAGATCCTGCCCGCAAGAGTGCGGATCGAGTCGGTCACAGGGCTGCTGCCGCCTTCCGAGCGCGAGGCTCGAATCGCTAGGCTAGTCGCCGAGCCCGGCGACTATGTCCTCGTTTGTACGGATTGTTTGTCCGAGGGAATCAATCTACAGCAGCACTTCAACGCGGTGCTGCACTACGACCTCGCCTGGAACCCCACGCGCCACGAACAGCGCGAGGGCCGCGTCGACCGTTTCGGCCAGGAAAAGCGTGAGGTCCGCGTCGTGACCTACTACGGCACCGACAACCCGATCGACGGCGTCATTCTTGATGTCCTAATCCGCAAGCACAAGAGCATCAAGAGCGATCTCGGCGTCACGGTTGCCGTTCCTGGGTCCAGCGAGCAGATCGCTGAAGTGCTGTTTGAAGGCGCACTTTTCCGTGAGAAGACCCGATCGGGTGTCGCGCAACTGACGTTGGATTTCATCGCCGACCTTGGCCCGAAGAAGGAAGCGATCCATGCCGAGTGGGAGGACGCGCGCGACCGAGAGAAAGCCAGCCGCTCACGTTTTGCCCAGCACACACTGAGCCCCGAGGCCGTCGCTTCAGAGTTGCAGTACGTACGCGCCGCGATTGGCCGCAGCGAGGACGTCGCCCGCTTTTTTCACGGCGTGCTGCAGGCGGCCAAGGTTCCGCTGCAGACTAATGGCAAGGCCGTGACCGTTCACCTCAACAACGAGGTGTCGCGTGCCCTGCGGCAAGCCATCGGGCGCGACGAATCCTTTACTGGCCGTTTCGATCTGCCGCTCGAAGAAGGCGATGTATATCTGGGCCGCACCAGTCCGGTCATCGAGAGCCTCGCAAGCTGGGCGCTCGACCAGGCGCTCGATCCAGTGGCCCGCGACGCGAAGCCTGTGGCATCGCGCTGCGGCGTTGTCTTCACCTCCGTCGTCAGCGTTCGCACCACACTCCTCGTTGCTCGCTTCCGCTATCACCTGCAGGTCCCCAGCGGCGCCGTCGAAACGATCTTGTGCGAGGAAATTGTTCCGCTCGTCTGTACCGGCTCGGCGGACATGCCACAGTGGCTGTCGCCTGATGAAGGTGAGCGGCTTCTGACCGCCCGACCCGAACACAACCTTATTCAGACCGCCGTTGACCAGCAGCTCGGACTGCTACTCCCATCACTGCCTAAGTTCCAGCAGTCCCTGGCGACCATCGCCGCAGAGCGTGGTCGGGTTCAGCTTGCTGCGCACGAGCGCGTGCGCGAGGCGTCCCGCACCAAAGGCCGTGTCACCATCCAACCGGTACTCCCGGTAGACATTCTTGGGGCATATGTGCTCTTGCCCAAGTTGAACTAGCTGACATGGGAGCACTAGCGGATCTGATTGCCCCTTTCGTTGACTCGGTGGCGTCGAGGCGGACCGAATTACACAACGAGTTCAGCCTCCAGCACGAGCTCGGCATATCTCTTCGCGGGAAGCTGCCAGCTCGCAAAGTTCAGTTCGAGCGAAACGTGTTCTTTTTCTTTCCCTCGAAGGCCTCATTCACGAAGAGAGAAATCGATATCTCCGTCTTTTCGCCAGGCACGAAGGAGCTCGCATACGCCATCGAGCTCAAGTATCCGCGTAACGGGCAATACACGGAGCAGATGTTCAGCTTCTGTGAAGACGTAGCGTTTGCGTTGGTGCGCGGAAGCTATGTAGTTCGGTGGAAGCCGGTGGTCGACTCGTTGAAGTACGCCGTGATCGAGGTGAAGCGTGGCGACTAGCAAACGTAACGTCTTCCAGACCATCCGCTCCGAAGGCGGCCTTCTGCCGCCAGACCTGCTACGCCGCGTGCTCGATCCGAAAGAACGGCTCGACGGTACACGACCTGAGGACTACGGCCTGCCGCAGGGCGAGCGCCTGAACGAGGTCATTACCCAGTCGTGGAATCGCCTCCGCAAGCATTGGGCGGAGTTTCGCGCTGCCGCCGCGAATCTTCCCGTGGGCGAAGCGGGCACGGGCCTCACTAATGACAGGTGGAGCTTGCCGCTACTGCGTGAACTGGGCTTCGGCTTGCTACCAACGAGCGTCGGCCCCGAGATTAGCGGCCGCACCTACGCGATCAATCGCTTCTTTGGTCCCATGCCCGTGCATCTGGTCGGTTGCGGACTGAGCCTGGACCGCCGCGCCGCTGGCGTGCGCGGCGCCGCAGCCGCGAACCCCCACGGCCTGGTCCAGGAATTCATCAACCGGAGCCCCGGCCACCTCTGGGCCATCGTCTCTAACGGACTCCGTCTGCGCCTGCTGCGGGACAACCAGGCGCTCTCGCGGCAGTCGTTTCTCGAATTCGACCTCGAGGCCATGTTCGTCGGCGAGGTCTATTCCGACTTCGTCCTGCTCTGGCTCATGGCCCATGCCACCCGGTTCGCCCCACGCGAGCACGATCGGCCAGAGACCTGTTGGCTGGAGCAGTGGACCAAGCTCGCTGACGAGCAGGGAGCGCGTGCCCTGGGCGATCTGCGAGGCGGAGTTGAACGTGCCCTGCAGATCCTGGGGGAAGGCTTTACAAGCCACCCGAAGAACGCGGCGCTACGCGACGCCCTACGCACAGGACAGGTGTCGCTCGCCGAGTTTCATGGCCAGCTCCTGCGTGAGGTTTATCGTCTGATCTTCTTGTTCGTGGCCGAGGACCGAACGATCGACGGCCGGTCGCTGCTGCACCTGCGCGACGACTCGGATGCCGCACAGCTCGCCCGCGAGCGCTATGCCGCCCACTACAGCACTGCCCGACTACGCGATATGGCCGCGAGGATCAAAGGTAGCCGCCACGGTGACCTCTGGCAGCAGTTTCATCTCCTCACTGGTGCGCTCTCCGGCCACGCGGGCTTCGCCGTCGCGCGCGAGCATCTCGCCTTGCCGGTGCTCGGCAGCTTCCTCTGGGACCCAGCCTCCACCGCCGCGTTAAACGATGCCGAGCTGACCAACCACGACTTCCTCGAAGCCCTACGCAACCTCGCTTTCACCCGACAGGGAAAAGTGCTGCGGCTCGTGGACTACAAGAACCTCGGTGCGGAGGAGCTAGGAGGTGTGTACGAAAGTCTTCTGGCTCTCACTCCGCAAATCAGCACAGATGGCGCCCGCTTCACCTTTGCAGAGTTCGCCGGCAATGAACGGAAGACTTCGGGTGCGTACTACACACCGGACTCGCTGGTCCTATGCCTGCTCGACTCCGCTCTCGATCCCGTGGTGGCGGCGGCGATCAACGGTAAGAGCCGCGCCGCAGCTGAACAAGCCATCCTCTCTCTCAAGGTCTGCGATCCTGCGGTCGGTTCAGGTCATTTTCTTGTCGCCGCTGCACACCGGCTCGCCCGACATCTGGCGCGAGTGCGCGCGCTGGCGCAGGGCGAGAGCGAACCATCGCCGCTCCTTTACCAGCACGCCCTGCGTGACGTGATTGGTCGCTGCCTCTACGGAGTGGACATGAACCCGATGGCCGCCGAGCTGTGCCGTGTGAGCCTATGGCTCGAAGCGCTCGAACCAGGAAAGCCGCTTTCCTTTCTCGACCACCACATTCGCGTCGGCAACAGCTTGTTGGGCGCGACACCTGAACTAATCGGCGCCGGGCTGCCCGACGAGACTTTCGCCGCAATTGAAGGCGACGACAAGAAAGCGTGCGCGTTATTAAAGAAACGCAACAAGGCCGAGCGCTTGGGACTGGGGCCGCTCTTTGCCGAGCAGGACGCCGAGACTCAGGCCCACTTGCAGCAGGCCGCTGCCGAACTTGAGGCGCTGCCCGACGATCGGCCCGAGGAAATTCGGGCTAAGGAATTGGCCTTCCGCCGTCAAGAGAAAACGGAGGAATACCGCCACAAGAAGCAGCTCGCCGACGCCTGGTGTGCGGCCTTCGTCATTCGCAAGCACATCCTCGAACCCGGCCGAGAGAGCAGCGCCACCGGCATCACGCAGGGCCACCTCAACGGCCTGGCCGAGGGTCGGCCGCTGCCTGCCGAAGTCGATACCGAGGTTGAGCGTTTGTCGAGCCAATACCAGTTCTTCCACTGGCATCTGGCCTTCCCGGAGGTGTTCGCCCGGGGCGGATTCGACTGCGTGCTTGGAAATCCGCCGTGGGAGCGCGTGAAGCTGCAGGAAAAGGAATGGTTCGCGGAGCGCAGCCCCAAGATCGCCAATACGACCAACGCCGCGGCCCGCAAGCTGCTCATCGAGGAGCTCAAAGCGGGCGACCCCGCGCTCTACGAGAAGTTCCTCGACGACTCGCGCAAGGCCGAGGGCGAAAGCCACCTCATACGCAATAGCCACCGCTACCCGCTCTGCGGCCGGGGCGATATTAACGTCTACGCCGTCTTTGCAGAACATAACCGAGGTCTGTTGGCGGCGCAAGGAGGGCGCGTTGGGTGTGTGTTGCCAACAGGAATTGCTACCGACGACTCAAACAAATCATTCATCCAGGAGCTTGTATCATCCAGTTCGCTGGTCTGCTTCTTAGACTTCACGAATCGTGGCCATTTGTTTGCAGGCACTGAAAGCACTTTTTCATTTTGCCTACTCACGTTCGCGAACTCACCTCAAACTACTTTCCTTGTTGCCGCACAACTGTGGTGTGTGGATGACCTTGCGCGTGAGGGCCGCTCCTACAGCCTTACCCAGGATGATATCGCCCGACTTAACCCTAACACTTCGAACCTTCCAATCTTCAGGTCGCAGAAGGACGCGATGCTAACGAAGGCCGTTTACGCAAGAGCACCTATCCTGCTTCGGGAGTCCGCAACGGAGTCGAACCCGTGGAACCTCTCCTTTTCAGCGATGTTTCACATGACGAACGATGCAGGTCTCTTTCGTACACGGGCCGAGCTTCTGGAAACCGGTTGGAAGCTTGACCGGAATATTTTTCTCCGAGGAACAAAACGGCTCCTCCCGCTTTACGAAGCGAAGCTTGCTGGGATGTTTAACCACCGGGCCGCGACCTTCGAGGGAATACCTGAAAATGAGATGTATGGTACTCGCGCAGGGACCAACAAGCCCTCTTCAGCTCACCTACGTGACCCTTATTGGGCCTCTCTTCCAAGATACTGGGTTCCCGAAGAGGAGGTAATTGGACGGATCCCCCACTCTTGGAGGCGGAAATGGCTTATTGGGTTTCGGAACGCAATCAGTGCTGTTGCCGACGCTCGCACAGTCACTTTCACAGTCTTCCCTCAATGTGGCGTCGGAAATTCGTTACCTTTGCTTTTCCCAGCTTCCGCGAAGGCTCTTCCTGGCCTTCTTGTCGCCAACTTCAACGCCTTTGTCTTGGATTACGTTGCAAAACAGAAAGCGAGTGGGGGCAATCTCAACTTCTACATTGTTAAGCAGCTGCCGATTCTCGCGCCCTCGACCTACGTTCAAGGGGCCCCGTGGAGTGGCGGGGTGCAGACGGTCGAAGATTGGCTGTCGCCCCGCGTGTTAGAACTGACGTACACGGGCTGGGACCTAGGGCCGTTTGCACAGGACTGTGGCTGTTCCGGCCCGCCGTTTCGCTGGGATGAGGAGCGCCGCTTCCTGCTTCGCTGCGAACTGGACGCCACCTTCTTCAACCTCTACCTGCCAGCCGAGAAGAGCGGCGACTGGCGCCCTGCGGAGGGCGAGACAGCTGATGACCTGGCGCGGCTCAAGGCCAGCTTCGCGACCCCACGCGACGCTGTGGCCTATATCATGGATACATTCCCGATTGTCCGTCGTAAGGACGAGGAGAAATACGGTGGCGACTACCGCACCAAGCGCGTCATTCTCGAGATTTACGATGCCCTCGCCGAGTCCATCCGCACCGGTACGGCATATCAGACGCGACTCGATCCTCCTCCGGCCGATCCGAGCTGTCGCCACCCGAGGAAGAAGGTTGGCATTCTCGCTTTCGGTTCGCTGATCCAAGATCCAGGACCGGAGCTGGAACCGAGAATCGTGATGCGGATCAAGACGCAGACACCGTTTCCGATCGAGTACGGCAGAATCAGCACCAAGACGCGAGGCGGCGCTCCGACCCTTGTGCCTCACCAGAGCGGTTCTCCGTTCTCTGCGGAACTCCTCGTTCTGGATGATGAGGTCACCGTCGACGAAGCCACGAATATGCTGTGGCGGCGCGAGACACGGAAAGCTGGCTCTGGCGAGACCTACGGCGAGGGCACGACGCCGAACAGTGTCTTGGTTCGACAGTGCAGCGGCGATCCGCGTGTGAGCATCATGCTCTACACCGACTTCCCTGCCGCCGGAAAGATTCAGAATCCAACGGCGAAAGAATTGGCTGAGAGTGCTATTCGCAGCGTCGAGACCGCTGACGATGGAATGGACGGAATTACTTATCTGCTCGGTGCCATTCAGAGCGAAATTGAAACACCTCTCACCCTGGCTTATCGCGACGAAATCTTGAAGCAAACGAAGGCAAGATCGCTTGAAGAGGCAGTCTGCAAGACGAAGGACGCCATCCTTCGTCGCAGAAATGGAGTTACGCATGAGTGATCGCAAGGAGCCTAAACAATGAGCTCTGACGACAGCCGCGTGCCCGCTGCTACTGAGCTGGCTGCCGGGTCAATTACTGATCTTTTTCATCGACTGAATCGTGTGCTGCCAGAGAATCAACATGTGCTGACGGTGCCAGGTGAGATGGTGGCGTACGAAGCGCTAAGGCTGTTGAGACAGCATCATTTCTCGCAGGTTCCGGTCGTCGTAGCCGGTGAGGTTCTTGGGTTGTTCTCTTATCGATCATTTTCCGCCGCGGTTCTCGCCGCGAGCGCTTCGAGGGGCGGCTCGAAAATCGCCCTGGAGAATTTGACGGTTGAAGAGTGCTTGGAGAAAGCGGAGTTTGCCAGAGTAACTGATGAGTTCGAGTCATGGTTCGACTCGCTTGACGCGAACAATGCCGTCCTCGTAGGCGAAGCGCATCGACTCCAGGGAATTGTCACGCCGATGGATGTCTTGAGGTACCTGTATGAAGTGGCCAGTCCATTTGTGCTGGTTGCTGAAATGGAGCTTGGACTTCGGGCACTGATGCGTCGGGTCGTCACAGACGATAATTTGGCGGAATGCGCCAAGACCTGTCTGTCGAAACTGTACGCACCAGATAGACTTCCAACAACTCTGGAAGAGATGACCTTCCATGATTACGTCCAAATCATCGGGGACGGACGGCACTGGCCGCTGTTCGAGTCAGTGTTCAGAAGTACTCGTGAGCGGACTCGAGCCAAGTTGGAAGAGATGAGCGAGTTAAGGAACGACGTGTTCCATTTCCGCAAGCCGAGTGTCGAAGACTACGAGCGACTTGGCGCGTTTCGAGACTGGGTGCTTACGAGGGCGCGCGCGGCAGAAGCGCGGGCGAAGGATGGTGCGGCATGAGCGAGCGGGACTTGCTCGTGGAGCTAAGAAACCGTGGCCTTCGAGCGTGGCAGGCGACCTTTGTCGCGTCATTCTTGAACGCCGATCCGTCCGCTGTCCAGCTGCTGGCGGCGCCCACAGGAACAGGAAAGATGGTCGCGACCGTTGCTGCCATGCGGGAGTTGGCGGAGCGAGGAGCCAAGCGGATCCTGGTCCTGACACCGGCGTCTCTGTGCCAGGTTTGGCGGACGCGAATTGGTGAGGTGCAGTCACAGCTTCCTGTCTACAGTGTCGCGCGGCACTCATATCGCGAAATGGAGGCAGCCGTTCCTGTTGGACATTCGCCATGGGCCGCGAACGGGGTCTTTGTGATCAGCCAGGACTTCGCGAAACAGCACGACATCGTAGCTGGCCTGTCGACTATTGCCTGGGATCTGGTGGTAGTCGACGAGGCACACCGGTTTGTGGCACGGCAGCGCGCGACGCTCATGGAGCAGTTGGTGGCTGCCGGCGTTGTTCGGCGTTTGTTGCTGCTGACGGCCACACCGCTCCCTGCGCTTGATTACTGGTTGCGTCCATCTCCGACGCAACCGCCTCCCTTTTCGACTCCACCACAAGTTACTAGCTGGTACGGCGTGCTGAGGAACTGGGATGGCTCCGTTGTGGAGCAGCCACGAGTTGATTGGAACTTTGTGCGATACACGCGTGGAGCGGATGAGGTTCACTTCTTGACGCAGTTGCTTGAGGTGACGCCAGTTCTCGAGGTGGCCGGCGGTGGTTACCAGTTGTTACCCAAGCTGCTGATTCAGCGGGCAGCCTCCAGCACATTTGCTGCCGAGCAGAGCCTCCAGCGGTTGCGCTACACACTCCGTTCTCGTGTGACGAACATTACTGCCCCAATCGAAGCAGATTCAGAGGCTGCTGCCGACACTGATGATCTGGAGACCGAAGGAAAGACTAATGCCTCCACTGTGGCAGACAACTCATCTGCTCTCCAGCTTGTCGAACGCTGCCTGGACGCGCTGGAATCCGTAAACACGGACGAGAAACTGAGGGAGTTGAAAGTCTTAGTTCGGTCCATCGCTGTAGCCTATCCGGAGCCGCCCCTGAGAATATGCATTTTGTCGAGGTATGTGGATACTGTTGCCTATCTCCATAGCGCGCTTCAGAATGCTGACACTAGGGTGTTCAGGATTACAGGCCGAGACAACTTCGCCGATCGAGCCGCAATTGTTGAGGAATTTCGGCGCACCGGCGGCCTTCTGGTCGCCACCGACGGAGGTTCTGAAGGAATCGAGTTACGAGACGTCACTCACGTGATTCACTACGACGTGCCAAGAACCCCGATGATTATGGAACGACGTCAGGGCAGAGTTGATCGGTACGGGCAAACAACTCCCTGCACCATGTACGTCTTCCGAGATAATTCGGGAGCGATACCTTTCGAGTCCGAAATGATCGACCGCCTGGCTGCAGTACTGTGAGCAGACAACAAAGCGTCTTCTTTTACAGATTATGTCGACCCTGACGGCTCCGTTTCTGACTGATCTCGATCCTCAGGCCGCGGTCAAGGGCTCACGCGATCCGCTGGGTCTCCAGACCATCTGGGCGCGCCTCGGACGACACGTGGTCGGCAATCTGACGACGGTCAGCACATCTGTTCGAGATTTCACCACTCTGGTCCTCGGATACTACTTTGCGGAACGCGTCGCGAACGAGGCTGGAGGTGACGGCGATCTTGCGGTCTTTCTCCGATGGGAACAGTTGGCAGCATATGCGCGTGGTGAAATCAACGGCGACTGGAAATTCCGCGGTGTTGAACGGGTCAAGAAGAACTTGCAGGACGGCGCCCGCGTTCGACTTGGCATCGATTCGACGGCCCAGATCCTGAGCAACCAAAAAACCTACGGGCTTTGGGGACTCTACACCGTGCCCGCCCGGTCCTCTGGCCTTGTCGGAGGTGATCCCACGAGGCTCACCGAGGCGGGTCGCAATCTTGTTGAAACGTTGTACTTGCCCGTTTTTACCAAGGCCGGCGTCCGCAATGCGGAGCTAGTCGTGTCCCGCCTCGCAAAATCGAAAACGGATCTCGACTGGCAAAAGGTAGACCGCCCTCTTCTAGAGACCATCGCGACGGTGTTGAACAAACGCCTCGGCGCACGTGAACGCGAGGTGTACCGAAAGCATATTCTGTTTGGTGGCCCACAAGATAGTACTGTGGGCGGTCAGGCGATTCTCGCCGCAGCGATGGAATCTACGTTGGATGACGAGAGTTGGACGCTGACGCCGGCCCACATTCGGCACCTGGCAAAGCGTTGTAGGGCGGACGGTGACGCTGGGACGATCGTTGCGGAGCAGTTGGAGCGCATCAGAACCGCCGAACAGTTATTGGCACCGGCCGCAGCGCTGTTCAGCTTGGTGCTTGCCAGCGATGGCCAGACGGTCGCACAGCTGGCAAGCGTGGTGAGGCGTCAGTGGGGGAGCTCGGTCCAGACGATTGACTTGGAGGCCATCACTCTGCTGGAAACGGAACTGCGAGGTTCCACTGGTGAGGTCGAGGCCGGTCAGCGATGGGTCCAGGTGGCCCGCGCGTTCACCTCTGGAGATTTCGAGGACGCATTGGGCTTGCTCCTGGAGCAGAACCGCTTCGTCATGAAAATCCGCGCGGGTGCTGCTCCTTGGGTCGACGCCAGCAACGGACGGCTTCGCATTCGGTTTAGTGATGACGACGGTGGAGATCTTCCGAATCGGTCAGAACTGCCGGAGTTCTGGCGTCACTCCTATTTTCTAGATTCTTTGCGGGCCATCGCGCTCGCCTTGGCGTGAGTCGTGGCTGAAATTCCTCCTCATGCTGTTCTGTCAGAGCAGTTCGAAGAAAGGCTGCGCGGACGGCGCTTGGTTGCGGCGGTATTCCTCACTTTCCGATTTGATCCCGAGTTTTTCGAGCAAGATGTTCTGCCAGTCTTTCTCGATGTACCCCTGAGTCACGCGTCCGTGATCAAGTTGGTGCAACTTGAGGATGTGCTACGGTCCGTTCCAATTGGCGTGGCTGTGTACTACGACCAGAACGGCATCGTGGCCGAGGCCGGTCCGTCGAGGCTCGACATTAAACGCATCGCTGTTCGCCATCGAACCGGCATCTTCCATCCCAAGAACGTGTTTGTGCTCGTCGAAGACGCCGAGCCCGATAAGAACGGTCACCGGGCCAGGGCGCTGATCGTCGCCTGCTTGTCTGCAAACCTCACGCGCGCTGGCTGGTGGGAAAACGTCGAGGTGGGCCACATGGAGGAGGTCACCGAACAAGGCTTCACAAGACTGGCCGAGGACTTGATTGGATTTCTTGAAGAACTCGAGCGCCGTGTCGGGGACAAAGCGTCTGGCGGTCACGCCCAGCTCCGAGCGATACGGGGTTTTCTCCGGGGCACCGACCAGCGCGAGCATCGGTCAACTGAAGGCATTCTTCACCCACACTTCTTCGACGGTCAAACATCTGTGCCAGAATTCCTGCGTACGGTAGCGGGGAATTCGCTCGACGGGATGTACCTGGAGATTATCTCGCCATACTTCGACGAAGGACCGACATCCGGGCCGCTCGAGGACCTGATCAACGAGTTCAGGCCGCACGAGGTGCGCTTGTTCCTACCGCGGGCAAATACCGGCGAGGCGCTGTGTTCTCGCGAGCTCTACGAATGGGTCCGAGGTCTACCGAACGTGAACTGGGCCCGCATGCCCCAGGAGCTGCTACGCGGAGGAAAAAGTGAGAACGCGCGCCAGCGGATGGTTCACGCGAAGGTTTATCGGTTTTTTGCACAACAGCCCAAACGTGAAATCCTGTTCGTCGGCTCAGTCAACCTCACGACCCCAGCCCATGGGCTCCGCGGCAATCTCGAAACAGGCTTTCTGGTGGAACTGTCTCCACCTCGCCGGCCCGAGTGGTGGCTTATTGCTGATGCCTCGCGTCCGCGGGTGTACAGGCCGCGTCTCGAAGACGAAGGCAACACGACAACTGGAGGTTCCAAGTTATCCGTGCGGTTCTGGTGGAACACGACAGCAGCCGAAGTGTTCTGGGACGACTCGTCATCTTCGCCGAAGCTCAACGTGATGTCGCAAGGCGTGGACATATTTTCGGTGGATGACCTGCCATCGAAAGCGTGGCAGTCCCTTCCCGCTGATACGTGCGCTGAGCTGCGGCGCGTCCTCCGCTCGACCTCCATCCTGACGGTTGTCGGAGAGGGGAAGGAGCCAGGGTTGCTCCTCGTGCAGGAGGAAGGCATGTCTCACCGCCCTTCACTCCTGCTTGATCTATCACCGTCTGAAATCCTTCGATATTGGTCCCTCCTCACAGCGGCGCAACGAGCGGCGTTCCTCGAGGTACGGGCACCGGAAGTTGCGCTGCTCGGTGACGGCGCAGCACTTGTGTCCCGATATGAACGTCTTGTGCAAGAGCAGACCTTCTTCGACCGTTGTGCCGGGATCTTTCTAGCATTCGGATGCCTTGAACGGAGTGTCCGTTCCGCCCTCCGTGAAGGCCGCGAGCGTGAGGCCACATATCGGCTCTTTGGGCAGAAGTACGACTCGCTCGGAAGCCTCCTGAACAGCGTGCTTAAGGACGGCGCAGAAGGGAATGGGGACCTTATCGATCACTACGTGATCGTGTTGTGTGCTCTGCAGCTTGTGCAGGAGCTTCGGCGGGAAAACAGTGAGTTCTGGCGGGAGCATGCGTTGGATGGCAAGCGCCTGCAGGAGCAACTCGGCCTCACGCAATCTCTCCGCGAGCGCTTAATCGCGCGCGACCCGGTCGAAATGCCTGCCTTTCTAGACTGGTTCGACCGATGGTTTTTGCAGCGGGCGACACCGGTCCTGACGGAGGCTTCTTGATCGACGTCGCCACTGCCAGCCAGCTACTCGACTTTGGCGCCCGCATTGGTCAGGGTCCTCGCGCCCAGCAGCAGCTCGAGGGAGCGGTTGCGATTCACAACATTCTTGAGAAACACCGGGTTGCATATCTAGCTGACGAGGTTGGTATGGGTAAGACCTACGTGGCCCTTGGGGCCCTCGCCCTGTTTCGCCATTTCGATCCCGACTTCCGCGCGGTGGTGATTGCCCCGAAAGAGAACATTCAGCGCAAATGGATGAAGGAGTTCGGGAACTTTGTCGCGTACAACGTCAGGTTCCCTGATCTTCGCGTGGCCGCGATAGATCGGCAGCCGGCGTGGCCACTCGTTGCTTGCGACAACCTAATCGAGTTCGTTCGTGAGGTGACTGTTGACGCAAGACGGGACTTTTTTCTTCGGCTGAGTTCGTTCAGTCTGGCGCTAGGTGACGATGACGATCGACGAGGCTGGAGACGAGTGCGGGATGATCTACGACAGGATGTCCCGTGGCTGTCTGAAGCAGCGCTGGATCTTCGGAGCAATAAGGATCTTTTCAAAGATAACTTCGCCAGGGCCGTCTGTTGCGCGCTGCCTGTCTTCGATCTGGTCATCGTCGACGAAGGCCACAACCTCAAGCACGGCTTCAAAGCCGGTGTCGCCGCTCGAAACCGCGTCCTGGCATTAGCGTTCGGCCACCCGTCCGAGCGCGATTCCCAGCGCCAGTTTCCCGGGTACGGACCGCGCGCGAAGCGAGTTTTGTTTCTATCGGCCACGCCGCTCGAGGAAACCTATCAGCAAGTATGGAATCAGTTGGACGTCTTCGGCTTGGGCAAAGATTTCGGCGGATTGCGCGACGACAAGCTCAGCGAGGACGACAAGAAGCCGGTGGCAGCCAAGTTCCTCGTTCGTCGCGTCACTACCATGCGCGTCGGGAGCGAGGATTTGACGAAGAACCAGTACCGACGCGAGTGGCGGCGCGGAGGCGTTCACGAACACGATGAGCCCATCCGCATGGACGACGATCGTCAGCGCTTGGTCGTGGCGCTGGTTCAAAAGAAAGTGGCAGAACTACTTGGATCCGAGAAGTTCAATATGTCGTTTCAGATCGGAATGCTCGCCTCGTTCGAGAGTTTCTTGGAAACGACACTCAAGCGAACCGACGACGAGCGTGAAGCCAACTTCGACGATGCGGACCAGACGGATGACGTGCGGGACGAAGCTCTCCGGGTGGCCGCTCGCGAGGGTATCGATGTGCGGGACGTTAATCGACTCACCCGAAACTACAGAGACGTCTTCGGGAAGGAAATGCCACACCCCAAGATGGACGCACTCGTGGACTCACTCAAGACCGCCTGGACGACTGGGAAGAAGGCTTTGGTCTTCGTTCGGCGGGTCAAGTCCGTTGACGAGTTGAAACGCAAGCTCGATGAAAAGTACGACGAATGGCTGATTCGAGCTCTGCGAGAACGTCTTCCGAGGGGTGTAGCGGCCCGCTTCGACGAAGTCGTTCGGAAATACTCGCGGGAGAAGAGAGAGGCGGAAACGGCGCGCCAGGCCCGCGCCACGGTTATTCAAAAGTCGAACACTGTTGAAGGTGATCTGGACACCGATGATCGCGGCGGCACCGACACATTCTTTGCGTGGTTTTTCCGAGGTGAAGGTCCAAAAGGCGTTGTCAGCGGAGCGAACGTGCAACGGCGCTTCATCCAGAAGGGAACCGCGTACTCGACCTTCTTTGAAGACAATTACGTCATGGATCTGCTCGGTGCCAGACCCGGCGATGTGGCTCAAGCATTAGGAAAGACACTCGGGTTGGAAGCTCATCAGCTGCGGCACGAGCTTCGCCAGCGCGCCGCGAAGTATATAGGTCGCGCAAAGAGGCTTCAGAGAGCAGATCGAATGGAGGCCGCCCAGGCGGCAGCTCTCGAGTTGTTGAAAGAGCGGCAGGACGCTCTCGGAGAGCGGGCGCGAATCATCTGGCACGAGCGATTCGAGACGTCGAGGCGAAAAGCGTCGGTGAGTGAGGCTCCCGACGTTTCGGAAGGGCTCGAGCACGCAACGTTCTTCACCGAACTACGTTGCCCTGATCGTTCAGGGCTGCGGACGGCACTTTGGCCAGACCCTCGTCCGAGTTCTGGGCGCGAACGATTTCGCGAGCAGCAGCAGCGGGCCCAGTTGCTGGCCGCGGCGGCGCGTCTCGGGCATTCGCTTATTGATCTGTACATCCTGACGATCCACCGACTCGAAAGTCTAGAGCAGCGAACGCTCGAAGCCGAGAGCGAGGAGGGTGGCGCCCTGGAACGTCGGCGCATTGATGAGTATCTCGACGTACTCGAAACGCAGCGTACAACGCCTCTCGGTGATCGAAGCTGGGCGGCCTTCGATGAACTCAATCAGATAGCTCAGAATTTCGACCTGATTCTTGACGTAAACGCCCCCGAGGCCCGCGTCAGGCCGCTCGTTGAAACTACGCGCTATTTCGGGTCCATTCTGGGGCAACAGCAACCGGTCGGCGGGATGTCCGGGCAGGTAAACAGGACCCTCGTCCAGCAGTTTCGAATGCCTGGCTATCCGTTCGTTCTGGTCACGACAGATCTTCTGCAGGAAGGCGAGGACCTGCACACGTTCTGCTCCGCCGTTCACCACTACGGCATCGCTTGGACGCCATCGTCTATGGAGCAGCGCATAGGGCGTATCGACCGTGTGCGTTCACACTCGGACAGACGTCTGACTGGCTCAGATGTGATTCCAGATGGAGCAGACCTCCTCCAGGTGTACTACCCTCACCTGGAAGACACGGTGGAAGTCCTTCAAGTACAGCGCGTCCTCGAACGTATGAACGCGTTCCTACGGCTGATGCACGAGGGATTATCTGTGCCGAAGGGCGATCATCGTCGAGTTGACGTCGCTCGCGAGCTGATAGACGGTCGTCGAACAGTAGAAGCAATTCGCGGGCGACTCCGAAGTGGGTTTCCGATCCCGACTTGGGCGCTCCAGGGAGAACAGCAGGCGCTGGCAACTGACGCCGGCACGGGGGCAGCTGTGCTTGAACGATTCGAGCGGCTGTCCGGGACAAACTATCCCGGTCTGACAATCGAATGGGAGCAGTCTTTGCAGAACGGCAGGCTGTTGGGCACTGTGACCCTCACGACCGGACGGGTCCAGCCGTTCGCCCTCCTCCTTAAGTCCGATGGCGAGCGATTGGTCGTCAGGTGCGTGAGCCCAGTGGGCCGCGTGGAGCCGGAATCGACGATGGCGGCTGTTGAAGAGAGCGCGCGAACACACCACGTGAGGATCGGAGCCATTCTCGGGCGCGAAGGAGGACTCTATGACCTCACGGTCGAGGACGACGTATTACTTGGGGACCCGTCTCAGGATGTGACGCGAGTGGCCGTCCTCCTGAATCGCGTCGTCGAGCAGTCCAACACCCTCGAACAGATTAATCGTCCTTTGCTCGACCAGCCTCTGTTGGCCTTCGAATCGGACCTCAGCGTAAGGCGGGATCTGACCCTGCTTGACTGGAGGCAGCTGTGTCGCGGTTCGGTCGGTATTTCTGTCGATTGGGATGGAGTCCAAGTTGCCCTAACCGACGAACGGCGCCAATTTATTGCAATTCGCGAAACCGCAGGATCGTTCGAGCTATCCGGAATCGTTGCGCGCCCAGCCGCGGTTGCGACCGTTTCGGAGGTGTCGCTCCGAGCTTGGCGCCGCAACCGCGCGATGCAGTTGGTCGGGTTCAGGCTCGATCAGAGGAATCGGCTTTTCGGTGAAGCTTGGGCACCCAAGGCTGGCCTGAACCGCGATGAATTATTGCTCTACGTTAAACATGTTGCTGCTGAATGCGATCTGTTCGAGTACCACCTTACTGGGAAGGACCGGGAGTAGGCGCATCAAGGGTCTCTCGGCCGCCAACGATGTGCTTGTCCCTGATCATGAGAGTTTTTATTCGCCCTTCCTCGTACGTCCGAGCAGGAGATTGGTTTAGAAAAGGACATGGCAATTGAGGCTACTTCCGCCGGTTTCAATTCGGGCGCCATCGGATCGAACGAGATCTAGAATATGTAGTCTGGCCGAATTGAAGTCACTAGCTGTTGGTCTTCAGCCGGACTCAACTCATAGGGTGCCGAGTCAATGGGCTAGATTGAAACACAATTTAAAGGTTCAGAACCTCGATCAGGCAAACCTGCATTTCCGAAAGCAGGGAGAGTATTTCGTGGTGGTTGGATGGATTAGTTCCTGCTTCATGCAGGTATTTGTTTCTAGGCCGAACTATCGTATTTTGAAAATCGTCCCTCCGAGTCTGAGGTAGCTGTCGAAGATGAGCAAGGCTGTGGGTTGTGAGGGCATGGAGGTAGCCTCCCAAAGAAGGTTTTCGTACGGTTATCGAATGAAACCGCACGAAAACCTTCAGAGCCGTGTCAAGTGCGCGAGTTGAATGGAGCACTTGAAGGAGTAGGCGACGTGCTTCGGGGGAGGAGTCTCGAGCCTTCGCGGTGTCGTCGAATTCACTGCAGATTGTCGAATAGGCGCCTGGGTGGGTGCTTATCGCTGAACAGCTATGGACTAGTGCTTTCATAGTTGCAAGCCGACGACTTAAAGTGCTCATTCGCCCTCATCCCCGTCATCATCTGTGGGCCCGTCTGATGTGAGCAATTCAACTCTCCTTTCGATTTGTCCTTGAAGGTGGCTATAGAGGATTGATTCTTGAGAAAGATTATTCTGCGAGCCGTCTGCTAACAATGCCCACCCTACGAAAGCCGTGGCTCTAAGAACTTTTAGCGGATCCCACGTAAAAGGCTGGTAATCCGATAGGACCAAGAACATTGGAGCTGACACGGAACTTGGATATGGAACTCCGTAGTCCATAATGAAACGACCGCGAATCGAGTGATCTACTGCCTTCCTTACTCCGGCTATGTATTTCCGGCGACTATCGGATGAGACAGTGGAAACCAGACTGGCTGTCTGAGGTTCCAAGAAGACGGCGGTTGAGTATGATTTGCGGGAAGATTCCAGCCATGGAAGGAGTGTCAACGGAGTGCCATCACGGATGCCGTTCCGGTCTTTTGACCGGATGCGATCGGTTTTTTGATGCCCCACGTTGAAACGGATGAAGTTCTTTCTACTAATATGTTCTGCACTCAAATACCTAGACCTAAAAGCATCCCGCAGAGGCGGCGGAATCTTATGGACTCGGCTTGGATTTGCCGTTTCGTGCTTCACAAAACTGACTAGCTCGCGGGTGGTGGTGGCTTTTTTAAAGACATCATGAAAATTACGAATGACATCGGTTTCGGCAAGTTTTTCCTGGGCGTCCAAAATGAGCGCGCATCGAAGATTCTGTGGATACGCATATCGCGTCAATGCCAGACGGACCAAGAGGCCGACAGGATTGCTGATTTCGTGCTTGCTGGCCACGAAAAGCCCAACAACGGAACCAGGCAGGCTGAGTAGTACGTCCGGTCCATTAAAGAGCAACGGGTGATCCGGGGCGATGACCACATTAAGATGGTCTGCCAGCTTAGCCAAATATCGTTTCATCGTGTGACTAATCACACCTAAACCTTTGCCTGAAGAGAGATAGAGCCCTTAAAACGCAAGTGTTGCAAGTTAGTGCGGTCACCACCTAAGAAGGAAAGCTTGACACCTATTCAGTTCAAATAAAAGTACCGCTGTGGCGCAACTTCTCTGCTAATCACAGCTCGGAAATTCTGCATCACGCTGGTGGTTGCCTACAACATGTGACCGAATTCCCGCCGACGACTCTCGAAGCCTACACAAAGGCCAGTGTGATCGTCCAGAGAGAACCCGTGAACTAACCGCCGCGAAGACATATTGGTCGCTGTCGCGGAGGACAATGAAGGTTGTGACCCGCTTAAAAATCTACATAATTTCAGCCAAAACGGAGCCTCGTGGGGATTAGGAATCCCCTACAGAGGGCTAGAAAAAGCGATCATGCGCTGGCCGGCGGATGGGAAGGCGACACCTCGGCCGCGACAGTTCCCGCCGCCGCCGAGCTCTCGCTGCCTCCCGCATACATGCCGACCCGCTCCACCGCCTGTCTCCGATGGTCGGGGCTCAAATGGGCATACTTCAGCGTCGTCTCGAACGATAGGTGCCCACAAAGCTGCTGAATCGTCAGCAAAGGCACTCCTGCGAGGGCCGCGCGGGAAGCGAAGGTGTGCCGCAGATCCCGCCAGCGAAATGCGGGCCGCAATTCCGCCTTCTTCACCGCCTTCTCAAACCAGGTCCGGCGATCGGCGGCGCATTCGTTCGCTTCCGGCGTGATATAAATCTGCCCGTCCGGCGCGCGTTTACGCAGCAGCTCAAGGCATTCGCGCGCGGCCTGGTTCACCTGGGCTTCGCGAGCACCGGTCTTGCCGACGACGTGGAGGATGCCTGCTTCCGGACTCCAGTCCTCCCATTTGACCGAATACTGTTCGCTCCGGCGCATTCCCGTTAACACCGCCAGCATGAGCTCGGGCTCTTTGTCCGGACAATCCGCTCGGATCACTTTCAAGAGTCGGGCCTCCTCGCCGGCACTGAGAAAGCGGACGTGTACTTTCTGTTCTTTGGACCAGGGAACGCCGCCGTCGGCCAGCGGATTGGATCCGATGAAACCCTGTCGCGCCGCGTAGCGAAGGACCGAACTCACCGCGGAATGGTACCGATTGACGGTCGAGCCTTTCAGCGGACCGTCACTGTGATCTCCGCGGGCGAGCGCCTCGAGTGCGCGTTCGATAATTCCCGGCGTGATCTCCCTGGCGGGAACGCTGCCGATTATCGTCAAGAGTCGGCCGAGCCTTTGCTCATCTTTGGCGAGCGAGGCGTCGCTGTTTCCGCGGAGTCGTTTCGCCTGCAGCGCCGGGCCGACGAGATCCCGAAAGAAAAGTTTGCGGCGCCCGGGCCGCCGAGGATTTGCTTTTGTGCCGTTCACGCCGCTCTCCTCCTCTCTGCGAAAGAGATTGGCTCGGAAATCCCCCGACGCTTCAGCCCGCCGACGAGTTCTTTCTCGTCGCGACCGAAGATGGTCTCCTGGCCATCCGGCAAAATTGCCTTGAGGTAACCGCCGCCCATTCTGACGACCAGGGTTCTGAATTCGTGCATTTTCACTCCCCCTGTCCGCGAACGGCTGTGATGCCCCCGTCCTTCCTCGCAGCGTTTCGACTTTTGTCGCGCGTTCGGGTGACCTTGGACACCCGCTCAAGCGAACAGGGGTCCGCGATCCCATCGACCCTAATCGCTGGGATGTGACGGCCCTTGTTTTCGCGAAGCCTCCAGGGCGCAGAACGGGTTTTTGTGAGGAATTCGGACCCTTCATCTTTTCGAACAGTCACTGGCGTTCCAACCGGGACATCGGACCAAGCGTCAACGAGACGCCTGCAGCGCATGTAGTCCTTTTGGTACTCGCGCCTCCACTTCATCTGATCGGGACGGCTGTTGAACGCCAGCTTTCGACAGGCCAGCGAACAGTTCTGTTTTTTGTGAGGCCCCTGAAACCAACGCCAACAGCCAGGACAGCGTCGCAGTCGATAAAGAAGCCCGTGCGCGGCGAGAGAAATGAAGACTTGGATGGCGCTGACCCTCTCGCGCTTACTTGCGCTCAGACGCGGATCCGGAATCAGCCGGGGTGGAGCGCCTAATTCGTCCATTCGAGCAATTAAGGGATACTCGGCAAAGAACTTGTTCAATAAGGACAGGTCGTGAGCACGAGAGTTTTTGGGCACCGTGAGCTCAAGCATGTTCATCCGGCATCGCCCATTTTCCAAGTCCGCAAGCAGTTTCTTCTCCCGCACCGTTAGTGGACCTGGCTTCTGATTTCCGACCTCTGCGATCCACCTCGCTTCGTCAGCTAAGTCTCTGTCTTTCGAGTTCAGGATCTTTATGGCTTTCGAGAGATTTTGCGCGTCAAGTTTGTGAAAGGTCGGTTTCATGCAAAAGAGGGTACAACTGTTTCTGATGGAGCGCAAGAATTGGAAATGGCAAAGTGAGCGCAATGCTCATCCCATCTGGATGCCGAAAAATGACGGTCGCGCTCCAACCGAAGCAGCGGAAGCCTTTCGTCATCCGTGATGTTCCAGTCACGATGGTGCAGCGCAACGCGGACATTTCGAAGGGTGCACAACATCTCTGGATGGTCATGAAGTCGATGGCGGACCACAGAACGGGCGAACTCCGTCACCGGCAGCATTGGTTCACCGGGAAAGAAATCGACCGCCGAGCCGGGATCTGCGACGAGACGCGGAAGAAGTATATGCGTGAGCTTGTTGCCCTTAGCCTGGCACGCATGGAAAGGGTGCGCGTCGATCGCGTTCTGATGGACCGCCTGAGCGGGCACCGACGCCGGCGCACTGTGCTCGGGGAGACCCGCTACACTGTCGCGAAATCGCTGCTTAAACACAGTGGTTCTTCTACAGCCAAAAAAATATCCCCTAGAAAACCGCGTGTTCTTCTACAGCCAACTTCTTCAATCGTTGAAGAAGTTGGCTCACCATTCTTATCAGAAAACCACCAAGGCGCCGCTTCGGACGTTCACAGCCAAGGTCAGTCAGCCGGAGTCGCTGGAGGCCAAAATCATCATCCAGCACCATCGGACCCAAAAACTGACGATGACTCTCATTTCGACGTGGGGGAGAGAATCGGCAATTTGCAAGACCGTGCCGCGCGGGAGCTAGAAAGCCAAGGTCACAATCGTGAATTTGTGGACCTCGCCCTCTCGAGAATCGATGAACGGTCTTCCGATGCAGGCACCGTGCCGAGCAGTCCCGCATATTACGTTCGTGCATTCCGTACGCTCCTGGAAAACGAGCGCGAATGCGCTGAACTCACAGACGAGCTCCTTCGTCGGCGCCGGCTACGCGAGAAGTACCTGGGCACCTCCAACATTGTCGATCTGAAGCCTACGGCCGAGCAGGAAGAGCGCCGAAAACAATTCAACGAATCACGCATCTCGAAGGTCGGCGCGGAGGTGATCCGGTGATTCCCTCGGCGCGCTGCTCCCAAAAAGGAGAAAAAGCAATGCGGAAAAACGAAGTGGATCTCCTAGAGGCGATGGACCTTTTGGATGTCCCCGAGGATGTTCTCGGAGGCTGGCTGAGCAAGGAAAACTCAAATCGCGGCGCCGAGGGCATGAATGACCTATTTTTTGCGCGACGAGATTGAATCTCTTATTAATCGCCAGGTCGACGAAGTCATTGCGGACGCAGACGACTTCGAAAGTCCGAGAAGGAATGGGAAGGTGCGAAATGAATGACAGACAGCGAACCGCTTTCAATTTCCCATGTGCACGCGGACCGCAAATGACGCATCCGCGCTTTTGGTCGTTGATGCAGGTGAAAGGTCGGCTGTTATCGACAATTTTGATCGTGGACACCTTCAACTCTCGTCCCATGTGGCACGCCTCCGTTGCCGCTTTGCCCACTCGCAAGCTATCAGCCACCACCAAACGGATTGCCATCACCACGGCGAAGCTGGTGCTCTCTGGCGTGGGGCAAGGCGCATTGAGAGTGGAGCAGACGGAAGTGGCCATCCACTGTCAGCGCAGCCTAAGCGATGAGGAACTCGCTGGCTTGCGTACGAGGTGACGGCATGAGGCGGCGCATGCGTGGGCGCTGCGCTGGCCTGGGGCATGGCTCGCGGGTGGTGACCGATGTGCGAGCAAGGAGGGTGGTTTAAGTCTCATGGAGCGGGGTCCTCCGGCGCCGGGTGCCGCCAAGGAGGGTGAAGGCGACCCCCCAATATGACCAGCGACCGAGGTTTCTGGACGGACTTCGTTTCGGTTTGAAGAGCGGAAGGGAATGAGATGAAAAAAGGCCAAGCAAGTGTCAAAAAGGTCGCGCGGCTGCTGGAGAGCGCGGCGAAAAAACACAACGAAAGCGCCGATGCCACCTGTTCTGTTGCTGGCTGCTTCGACCGGTCGGATGGCGACCTCAGCGACGAGATGTTCGATAGCGTTTTCGAGGCGGTGACTGAGCTGGCGCGCGTTTCGCTGGATAAGAAACCGGACTACCTGCGGGCAGCGCGCGAGCTGCTCGCAGGGGCTCACAGACGGAGAAAAAGTGCTTAAGCGGATCAAGCTCACTAGGTCAATCCATCACCTGCTAATGGTCCGGGACGAAAAAGAGGCGGACGGGGCCTCATCTCCCCACAATGATGAGCCGAAATCGGAGCAGCCTCGGAGGGGATTCTTCGGACGGCTCCGTGGCTCCAGCGAGGAATGAAATGCCGACCGTGGACGTGACGAAGATCGCCAGTGCGCTGAATCTCGATGAGCGCCGAGTCCAGCAGCTCGTTAAAGAGGGAATGCCGCGCGAGGCGCGCGGTCAATACGATCCCGTGAAATGTATGCTCTTTTACATCCGGTATCTACAGGCGGCGCTCGAGAGGAAGTCGGTGCCGACGGTGGATGGCGGTTATGCCGGCGAACGCGAGGAACGCGTGCGGCTGCTCCGAGCTGACGCCGACCTCCGTGAGATGGAGCTCGCGAAGGAGCGCGGGCAGCTCGTGGCTATCACCGATGTTGAGATGGAGATGACCGACCTGGTCCTTACGACGAAGGCCCGAATTCTCGCGATCCCGCCGCGGCTCGCTCCCGAGCTCGTCGGCGAAACTTCCCGCGTCATGCTGCAGGCAAAGCTCGAGAAAGCGTGCAAGGAAGCGCTCGCATATCTCGCGAGGCGGGGTCCAACTGAAGCGAAGGTCCAATTCTAAACAGTGGCAACGGCACCAAAACTCGTGAGCATGGATCGCCGCCGGCCGTCGCCGCTGACTCCGGAGCTGAAGGATTTCATCGACCGCGCGATCGTTCCTGCGCTGGTCGAGAAGTTCATCGCGGAGGCGGAGCAAGAGAACAAACTTGCGGTGAAGCCACCTCGTGCGGCACACTCACACCGCAAAACGACCGTAACTCTGAGGAGGCCGCGACCGTGATCGAGTCCGCACGCTGCGCCATTTACGCGCGCTTTTCGTCCGAGAAGCAGAACGCTCTTTCCATCGACCAACAAATCCGGAAGTGCCGCGAATACGCTGACCGCACTGGGTTGCGCGTTCTCGATGATTGCATCTTCGCGGACCAGGCGATCTCCGGAGCAACGGACGATCGAGCCGGGCTCCAGCGCTTGCTTACGTGCGCGAAGGAGAAGCCGCCGGCGTTTAATGTGATCCTCGTCGACGACACGAGCCGACTCAGCCGCAAACTGTCCGACGCACTTCGAATCCAGGAGCGGCTCGATTTCGCAGGGATCCGCGTGATCTTTGTTTCGCAGGGATTCGATTCGAGTGCGCCGCAATCACAAACGCTGCTCACCGTTCACGGCCTGGTCGATGGGCTGTACCTTGAGGGACTGCGCGAGAAGACGTTCCGAGGCGTCGAGCAACTTGCGTTGAGCGGATTGCACACTGGCGGCCGCGTGTTCGGATATCGGCACGTTCCGATTGAGAGCGCGACTGAACTCGATAGCTACGGGCGGCCAGCGATCAAGGGTGTTCGCCTGCAGGTCGATCCGAATCAGGCGCCGACGATCCGGCGAATTTTCCAGCGCTATGCCGGCGGTCACTCTATGAAGCGGATCGCGATCGATCTAAACCGCGACGGCATTCTTTCGCCGCAACCGCGCGAGGGCAGATCGCAGAGTTGGGCCCAATCTTCCGTCCGGCACATTTTGCTGAATGAACGCTATCGCGGCGTGGTCGTTTGGGGGAAAACGAGGAAAGTCCACTCGCCGGAAACCGGGAAGCGCATCTATCGGCGTCGGCCGTCGAGTGAATGGCGGCGCGTCGAGATCCCGGAGCAACGCATCGTGTCCGAGGAATTGTGGAACCGCACGCACGAGCGTTTGAAACTCGTGCAGGAGCTCTATGGCGTACGGGAAGGGAAGCGACGCGGGCGCGCGGCCGCGTCTCCGTATCTCTTCACGGGATTGCTTGTGTGCTCTGAGTGCGGCGGTTCGATCACGATCGTTTCCGGTCGATGCCGCAAGCGCGAGGATTCACGCTATGGCTGCTCGAGGCACGCGCAGCGCGGCGACAGTGTTTGCAAAAACGCTTTGTTGGTTCGCCGCCTAGAGCTTGAGCGCCAGCTCCTGGCAGGCCTCGAGGAGAGAGTCTGGCATCCGGAAGTCGTCGATTACACTCTCACGCGCTTCGAAGAGCAGCTCGGCAAAGCGCACGCTGCGCGCGGCCAGGGCAACGCAGATCTTCGCCGGCAGGCCGCGGACCTTGAGCGGAGCATTGCGAATCAACTACGCGGACTCAGCGACGGCTATTCGGTGGCGATCACGGAAGAGATCGCCAAGCTCGAGGGGCAGCTCGCAACGGTTCGGGAGCGCATCAAGGCGTCGAATCCAGCAACGCTCAAGTTGCAGATGCGCGACACGCGGCGTTTTGTAGAGACCCGGCTCAGAAATTTGAACTCATTATGGGATGGTGAGCCGCGGATCGTGCGCGAGGAGATCGCGAAACACGTGCAAAACATAACGCTGAAACCCGTGTTTCGCACCTACGTTGCTACGGGAATCTGGGATTGGCTCGGAGTAATGGGCAGTGCGGCTGCTATGGTGGTGCCGGGGGCCAGAATCGAACTGGCTACGCCCGCCTTTTCAGGGCGGCGCTCTACCAGTGAGCTACCCCGGCACGCTTGAGTCTGTTAATTTTAGGGGCCAGCGCAAACTGTGTCAAATCCTGTCTAGCGTCGCCGATTTCGGTGCTGTCGTGACTCTCAGAAATAAAACGAAAGCGGCAAGCGCCGCGCGCAAACGCGTTGCGACGGCGAAAACCGATCTCGCAACCGCGGAGACCGTTGGTGCAAAAACTGTTGCGCCCGAGCGCGGCGCCGGCAAACTAACAGTGCTCACGATCGGTCATTCTACGCGCACGATCGAAGGGTTTGTGAGCATGCTGCAGACGCACGGAGTGGAACGGCTCGTGGATGTGCGCAGCATTCCCAAGTCGCGGCGCGTTCCGCAATTCAATTCCGATGCGCTTGCCGCTGCGCTACGCAAGCAGGGAATCGAATACCTGCACATGAAAAGTCTCGGCGGCCTCCGGCACGCCAAAAAAGATTCCGCGAACCTCGGCTGGCGCAACGCTTCGTTTCGCGGTTACGCCGACTACATGGCCACGGAGGAATTTCGCGCAAGCATTTCGCGTCTGTTGGAACTGGCGCGCGAGAAGCGCACCGCCATCATGTGCGCGGAGGCGGTGCCGTGGCGCTGCCATCGCTCGCTGATTGGCGACGCGCTGCTCATCCGCGGCGTGAACGTCGAAGACATCATGACCGCGACTTCCACCCGGCCGCATGAGCTGACGCCGTTTGCGAAAGTCGAAGGTCTCGACATTTCATATCCGGCCGACGCCGAGCAAGGGTCGCTTCCGCTCTCCTGAGTTGGGCCTGAAATTTGTGTCACTGCTGCGAGTCGTCGAATTCTTTCATCCAGCCGCGGCCCTTTAGGACTTCGCGAGGCTTGGTGCCGTCGGGCGGACCGACGATGCCGTCCTTTTCCATCAGATCGATCAGGCGTGCGGCGCGGCCATAGCCGATGCGCAGCCGCCGCTGCAAAGTAGAAGTGGAAGCGCGGCCCATTTCGCAAACCACGCGAACGGCGTCCTGGTAGAGGTCGTCGTCGACATCCTCGGCTGCATCCCCCTCGCCGACTGTGTCGTCACCCGCCACGCCATTTTCATCTTTCGGCGCCGCCAGCAACTCTTCGTTGTACTTGGCTTGCGCCTGCTGGCGCCAGAAATCGCACACGGCGACGATCTCGTCTTCGCTAACCAGCGGGCCGTGGATGCGGTGCAAGCGCGCCGAGCCGGCCGGCAGATAGAGCATGTCGCCCTTGCCAAGCAGCGATTCGGAGCCGTTGGAATCGAGAATGGTGCGCGAGTCAACTTTGCTGGCCACGCGGAAAGAGATGCGGGCAGGGAAGTTGGCCTTGATCAATCCGGTGATGACGTCCACGGATGGACGCTGCGTCGCGAGAATCAAGTGGATACCGACCGCGCGCGCCATCTGCGCCAGGCGCGTGATGGACTCTTCGACGTTATTCGTATCGACCATCATCAAGTCGGCCAATTCGTCGATGATGATCACCAGGTAGGGAAGCGGTTTGTGCTCGCTCTCTTCGGTATTCTCGAACAGCGAAAGCGACTGCGTCTTCTGAAACGTGCGATTGTACTGGTCGATATTGCGCACGCCGCGCTGCGCCAGCAGCTTGAGCCGATTTTCCATCTCCTTGGTGGCATTACGCAGCACGTTCGATGCGATCTTCGGATCCGTAACCACCGGGGCGATAAGATGCGGAATATTTTCGTAGAGGTTGAGTTCGAGGCGCTTGGGATCGACGAGCACCATCTTCACATCATCCGGGCTGGCCTTGTAGAGGATGGACATCATCAGCGAGTTGATGAACACGCTCTTGCCGGTGCCCGTCGAGCCGGCGATCAGCAAGTGCGGCATGGCGGCCAAATCCGTGATGCGTATACGGCCGTGCAGATCGCGGCCCATCGCAAGCGTGAGCTTGCTGGGCGAGTTGATGAATTCCGGCGCTTCAATAACATCGCGGAGAGCGATGGTCTGGCGATTGATGTTCGGCACTTCGATGCCGATGGTGGACTTGCCGGGAATGCGCTCAATCAAAATCGATTCCGCTTGTAGCGCAAGGCACAGATCTTCCGTCAAGCCGATGATGCGGCTGTATTTGATTCCGGCTTCCGGCTTGAACTCGAACGTAGTCACCACCGGACCGGGATTGATCTGCGTGACGCGCCCTTCGATATCGAATTCCAGGCATTTCTCTTCGATGGCGCGCGCACGGGTTTTCAGCTCTTCTTCATCGAGCTTCTGGCTGCGTGCGCCTTCCCGCAGCAGGGAAACGGAAGGCAGCTTGTAATTAGCGCCTTTCGCAATTTTGGGCTCAGCCGCCTTCTTGGAAACCTTCTTGTCCTCGAGGAAAAGGATGGGAACCTTGCGCGAGTCGCGGCGCTTTTCTTCCCCTTTTTCCGTTTCAAAAATATCGCTTTCATCCTCCAGCTCAATAGCAGCTTGCGGTTCGGTGGAAGCGGTGCTCGCGCCAATCTGGTTCACCGGTTTGCGCCCGGAGATGCGCGTCTTTTCCACGCGGCGCCGCATGCGATCTTGGTCGCGGCGATCGCTCCAGCTTTTCCACTGCGCCTGCATTTTTTGCAGCAAGCCAAGTTTTTCCACCGCGCCGATCGGGCCTTTCGAGCCCTTGGCCCAGGCGTGAGTTCCCGCAAAAGAAAAACTCGTGGTCATAAAAAGCGAGGTGAGGAAAAACGCGAACGCAATCAAGCTGGCGCCCCAAAAATTAAATCCAGCTTGCAAACTGCCAGAGAGAAGCGAGCCAAGCATTCCGCCAGGCGGCAGTCCGCGAACTTCGGGAAAATGCCAAAGCGAAAGCAGGGAAGGAAGCGACAGCAGAAGCAGCATGTAACCAAAAATCGTCGCGAGCTGCGAATTGATCGCGTGGCTGCGAAACCATTTCCAGCCCAAGATCAAAATAGCCACGGGAAGCAGAAACGCCGCGAATCCGAATATCTGGAAGAGAAAGTCGGCCCCGTAGGCGCCCACCGGTCCGATCCAGTTATGCGCGAGCGGCCCGTCGGCGGGCGGCGCGGAGACGTTAAAGGCTACGTCGTGTGGCGAATAGGAAATCAGAGACAGTGCCACCAGCACTGCCAAAATCATGAAAAGAAAACCGATAAGCTCGTTGAGACGCTTGTTATCGGTCGGAGTCAGAA
>Ga0210400_10000529_pt1 | contig 42519 bp, 41 predicted proteins | sample IncBWH26MmetaG_FD_155456 | JGI IMG/M metagenome (GOLD analysis project Ga0210400, IMG submission 155456) | Forest soil microbial communities from Barre Woods Harvard Forest LTER site, Petersham, Massachusetts, United States - Inc-BW-H-26-M | ecosystem: Environmental > Terrestrial > Soil >... | reverse complement strand
ACAACATGGAACGTGGGCGATATAATCTGGAAGCCGACTGCCCAAGGCATCCGCGACAATATCAAAGACGGTGTTGATTTATTTTTGAATGCTTGGTCGTCGGTCAATCCGAAGACATAACCTCACCATCCCGTTTTGTTTGGAGTGGGTCACATGCTGACTGCAAAACTGTTCGCAGCATCAGCAATTATATTGGCTATTTGTGCATTCATTACAAGAGGCCAGATACTCCCTCGGATGAATTTGTATTTACCCGTCAAGAATATCTTCCTCGGCCCATTTTTGTGGCAACTTCTCGGAGCATTTGTTTGTGCCATTCTGGCTCTTATATATCTAGCTTTTGCCCGGTGGATGCCGCGTCCACTCAACCAGACGATGGGACTCTTGAGTTTCATGTTCATCGCGCTGGCATTTATTGTTTGGCTCATCGTGGGCTCTTTCATTGGGATAAATGATTCGGCGCTGAGTAACGGGCAGGCTGGTGCTCTTTTTGGAACTATTCTTAGTTTTCTGTTAGGTTGGGGTCTCTTTGCGGCCAATGTGGCTTGGACGTTATTTCGGATATTTCGTGGTGGTTGACTTCCCATCGCACTTTCTAGTCCATAATGCTGAACTGCAAGTACGGTCTCGATATCTTCACTATGATGTCTCCGCTACCTTCGACCAGAGTTACGCGTCCGTCGGCGTCACGGTCCGGTCGGCCCACTGCCTCGAACTCGACGTCAATTTTTGACCTGACCGGGGATTTTTGTACCAGCCGAAGTGAGAGAGAATCTCTTACGAGGAGGACGGCTGGAAATGCCAAACAAGAGGTACAAAGCGGAACAGATCGTGACGTTGCTGCGTCAGATTGAAGTGGGAATCGCGAACGGAAAGACCACCCCGCAAGCCTGCAAGGAAGTTGAGATCACAGTGCAGACCTACTACCGCTGGCGGAAAGAATACGGCGGCCTGAAGCTGGATCAAGCAAAACGACTCAAGGAACTGGAAAGAGAGAACGCAAAGCTCAAGCGAGTGGTAGCGGAGCTGTCGCTGGAAAAGCAGGTTCTCAAGGATATTGCGGAGGGAAACTTCTAAGCCCTGAGCGGCGTCGCAGCGCGGTGGAGCATGCGCGGGAAAAGCATGGACTCTCCGAGCGACATGCTTGCCGACTGGTGAATCAGTGGCGTGGAACGCAACGCTACCTGCCGATCCAGAGAGTGGACGAAGATGCGCTGACCCGAGACATTATCACGCTGGCCGGTCAGTATGGCCGTTACGGCTACCGAAGGATCACGGCGCTGTTGCGGACAGCAGGCTGGCAGGTGGGGAAGGATCGAGTGCAGCGCATCTGGCGTCGCGAAGGGCTGAAGATACCCAAGAAACAAAAGCCAAGGAGAAGGCTCTGGTTCAATGACGGTTCTTGCGTGCGGCTAAGGCCAGAGCGGGCGAATCACGTCTGGAGCTATGACTTCGTGAGTGCGATGACCCATGATGGCAGAACGATCCGCGTGCTGACGATGATCGATGAATATACGCGGGAGTGCCTGACGATTCGAGTAGCTCGAAGACTCGGGAGCTACGAGGTCATTGAAGCGTTGGCCGATGTGATGCTATGGCGAGGAGTTCCAGAGAACATGCGGTCCGACAACGGTCCGGAGTTCGTGGCCGCGGAACTTCGGAAGTGGCTGGGGACGGTATGGACGGGAACGTTGTACATCGAGCCGGGTAGTCCTTGGGAGAAGGCTACTGCGAGAGCTTCAACGGGAAACTGAGGATGAATGCTTGAATGGAGAGATCTTTTACTCGCTGAAGGAGGCACAGATCGTGATCGAGAAGTGGCGGGTGGAATACAACATAAAGCGGCCTCATTCGGCGCTAGGCTACAGGCCGCCGGCAGCCTGTAGTCCTCTGACGCCACCAAACACAAGCTCACAGGCCCTAGCTGTGATGTAAACTCTCTCATTCGTTGTGGTACAAAAAGTCGGGCTAGTCATGGGCATTCAGTGTCGGTTCAACCCAAATACACTGTTTCATTTTCTCGGCTGTCAGATTTTCTCCCCAACGCGATCGACCATGCTCAGGTAAATTCACGAAGGGACACTCCTCGATTACCGTAGGTCGCAGCTTCCGAAATAATTCCATTCGTGGCGCCGTCACCAACCCTGCCCGAACTCGGCTGACGTATTTCAATTTGTTTCCACTGTAGTAGCCGACGATAATGGAATCGATTCCGCATGTCTCCTTGCGGAAGCGCATACACATTTGCATCGGGAATGGGTTTACCTTGCAAGTCAAGCACTACGCCCTCGACCGAGCCGGTTGTCGTAATTTGCGCGGAGCCTTTCAGAATCTCGGGGAAGAACAGTATTGTCACCAGCAGAACAAAAATGTAGCTCGTTTTGATTTCCACTGTGAGCCTCATCGTTTTTCGGCCCTCTGTTAATCCTTGGGATGGGGAAATCGAATAGCAGAGGGTGATACACCGCGCTTTCAAACAACCAAATTGGATCTCTGGACCATTACGAACACCTGCCCATCAGCCCATCCAACCTAACCTATTTCTGTATCTCAATGCTCTGCGGATCGCTGACCACAATTTCTGGCGCGTTCCTGTACTCTGTAATCTTGCCGGTCACACAGATTTGCTTGTCACGATACATTTCTTCGGGAGCCCCGAATTTCTCCCGATTCTCGTCCCAAATCAGAACAGTGAAGACTTGACTTGGGTAGGGCTTGTCCAGGTTCAGAAACGTCGGCTTGCCGCGAGTCGTCGCCGCGTAGCGTGTGCTCGCCACCTTGCCGCAAACTGTCGCCTTCTCTCCGATATGGTCTTTGGCCTCGGCAGCGAACAGTCTCTTAACCTGCTGAGCCTGGGCAATCACATCACAGGGCGCGACAGCTACGCAGGACAGCACGGTGATCCCGAACCATCTCTTGATGTTCACAGTCATGCTCCTTGACAGATAGCCGCGGAAGGGTGTTTACTCCGCCATGAATACACTCTGTTTGTAACAACGGTCAAGCAGATTTCGTGCAGACGGCGGGCTAGTATGCAAGATTGCGAGGCGGGTGCTGGCGCGGGTGTTAGGGGGGAAATAATGTTGAAGAGTGTTTGGATCTTCTGTGCGGCGTCCTTGATATTGATTGGCTGCGGCACAGGCTACAATGCCACCAGCGGCGGTAATAGTGGCGGCGGTGGCGCGAACTACGCGGGTCAAGCACAAGGCGTCTATTCGGGCACATCATCTAGCGGATACCACTTTTCGACTATCGTGCTTCCAAGCGATAAGTTCTACGCGATATACGGTACGGTTAGCGGGAATGCATTACTTCTCTCCGGACTGGTAACGGGTCAGGGGACGTCAGGTAACGGGACTTACACCGCCAGTGTCACGGATTACACTAATACAGGCGCGATAGACAGTGGTAGCATCAGCGCAACTTATGTCGCGGCTACTAGTTTGAAGGGCACCCTCACCGAAAATGGAACTGCGATAACCGTCAACGCAACATGGGAACCAGCTTCTTCCTTCAACTACAATACGTCGGCATCCGTTTCTGCGATCACTGGCACCTGGACAGGAACTTTTCTGGATGGAATGACTACGACGGTAACCGTCAACTCCAATGGCAGTGTGAGCGGTGCGAGTTCAGGATGCTCATTCTCGGGAACTGTTGCAGCAGATAGCTCCAATAAGAACTTCTTCGATGTATCGCTGACATTTGGTGCTAGTCCCTGTTCGCAGCCGAATCAGACAGCAACTGGCATAGCAGTTGTGTACTTGCTACCGGACGGCGTAACCCACGACTTGTTGGCCGCGGTTACTGCGGGCACTTCTTTCGGCACCGTGTTTGCTGCAGTAAGGTAGAGCTCCATCTTGCGTAGGGGTGGAGAAGGTGGCCCGATGGCTCAGAACGACAAGACCGGAGAACTGACAGCCTCGATAGCGGAAACTGCCATCTACACCATGCTCTTGTCACAGGCTCTCTTCGAGATTCTTGAAGAAAAGGGTCTCGTTACTCGCGCCGAAGTGATTGAGCGCATGAAGAAACTGGAGAGCGAAACCACAAGTAGGATGTGGTGTCCCGATGATGGGAAACCAAATTTGTCCAGTTGAACTGGTGGAAATTTTAGTGAACCAGAACGACAAGGAAGTACAAGCACCCAATTCGATTGAGGAAATCTCTATTCGCGGTAAGGCAATCTCCGAAGCACTCTTCGAGGTTCTGGCGAATAAGGGCATACTGACGGGCGTAGAGATTATCGAGCGGATCAAGGAGCTCAAAAGCGAGATCAAGATAAATCTGCACCGCCTTAACTAAATTCGGCTCAAACGGCCTTCCGCTTTGCCATCTTCTGGACCATGAACAGCAATAATTGCAGATTACCTTTTTCCATGCGACTAAACAGACGGCAAAACTTGGCGAGCAGGAGTGCATCCTTGCCCTTGCTGCCCCACGCTCCGTCGCTCCCATTCCTGCGAGCCCTGTGATCAGGCGACCGCGCTTGTGGGGCTGAGACCGGCGCAGAGCAACAACAACGGACTTCGCCGCCTTGCCCTGGCATCGCTCGATCTGTTAGTTGGCAGCGCCGTGTTCTTCCCTCTGTTTTATGACGTAAAGGACTAGTTCAACTCTACTGGAGATCCCGATTTTGTTATAGATATTGAACAGATAGTTGCTCACCGTGTGCTCGGTGATGCCAAGCCTCAAGGCAATTTCTTTGTTTGGCAAACCTACCGCAACGAGATTCGCTACCTCAGTTTCGCGCGTGGCCAGCAAATTCATTCCGGATGAAGCGGCCTCCCTGATGGGCGTTGCCTCCCTGATGGGTGTTGCCCTGAGAGAATTCAGCAGCAGGTGCAACTGTCCGCTACTAGCCCATACCTGCCCATCATGCACAGCGGCTATGCATTTCCACAGCATATCAAGCTTTTTTTCCGATCGACAGAAAACACCCTTTGCGCCTGCGCGAAAAGCGTGCAGGATTAAGTCATCGTTCCAGGTGTCAAAGAGCATGACAACGTGCGTTTCTCGGCAAGCGGCTTGAATCTCGGGAAGGAGTTCTAATCCTGCCATGCGCCCATCTTCCAAGTCTGCATTGATCAAGGCCACGTCAACATTCCCACGCGAAAAACAGTGAAGAATGTCGGCCCGCGAGACAGCGCAGGCGACAACCTTCAGTTGCTGCCGCGACCGCTTCGCGGCAGTCAGTACCAACTGGCATTCCATTGGCGAGCCGAGGGCGATTAGGAGGCGGATAGGCCTTCGGCTGCTGCCTACCGGGGTCTCTGCGAGCATCCTCGGGGACGGCCGGGACGCCATAATAAGACTCCTAAACAGACTTTAGATTCTGACTCTCAATATGCGCCCAATAGCAGGGAACACTAGCCCCTTATTAAGGTTTATTACTTATAGTACGCGATGGGTATCACAGTACGAAATGTGTGTCAATAAATTAGTAATAATTGGTAACAAATCTGTGTTTTTTTCCACAGTGGGGGGCATCCTCCGTGACAGAGTGATTACCCTACCCATTACATAGCTAGATGGTGTAGACCTCTAATAAAATCGCTCTAGCCATAAGCCTGACAGCCCCGGCACATAGGTAGTTTCCTCACCATACAATTTCCTGACATGGAGTCGAACCGCCCCATACTTCGCGGGCTTCCTTCTGGGAAATTTCGCTTCTTGCACTCGATATCTTGACCGAATATCCTCTGCGAACCCCACGGAACATGGACTCGGCCATATGGAAAGCGCAACACGAAATGGATATCGGTCCTCCGGACACTCCTTGGAACGGAGGGAAATATTGGAACGGAGGGAACACGCCCGTTACGGTCTACGCGCACTTGTGGACTTCGAGTGGGTTGAGGAGGGAGTCCTGCGAAAGGGACAAGGGATCACTCGCGACATCAGCTCAAAGGGGATGTTCATCTATTCGGATTCTGAACCTCCGCCAAGGGCCGACCTTCGAGTGAAAGTCTCCTTCAGTTCGGTCGCCGAGGCCCTCACGAGCGTCCAATTGAGAGCACTGGCGTTGGTAGTCCGTTTGGAGCCAGCTTTGAGCCCTCAGTTACAACACGGGTTCGCGATTCTCAACAATAGCTACGAGTTACACGACGGCGTATCTTCCATCGAAGATTGAGAGAAATGGGGAATGAAAACTTGAACCGAATTGAAAGTTCAGCGACGTTCTTGCCGGGACATGCGGGTCGTCAAGACAGTCCAACCTTTCGGCTTGGTGTGTGGAAGTCGGACCGGTCGGCGAGAAAGGGTCCTTGGGATTCATCTGAAGCCGTCGGCATTTACTAGGGGCGCGACGATGACCTATACCGCGACCACAACTTCGGGCCTTCTGGAACCGATTCCGGATCTACCACCGGAGGACGTCATATTTGGAAATTCCCCGGGTATGGGGAAGCTCCGTCAAAAACTGGAAAAAGCCGCAGGTGCCAACATTGCGGTTTTACTGAAAGGGCAGAGCGGGACTGGGAAGGAAGTTTTTGCGAAGCTGATCCATTCCCAGTCTCCTTGGAGAAACGGACCCTTTGTCAAGGTCAGCTGTCCTGCGATTCCTGGCACGCTCATCGAAAGTGAACTGTTCGGCTATGAAAAGGGCGCTTTCACTGGGGCCTACGGTGTGAAGCCGGGTCGTATAGAACTTGCTCATCGCGGCACACTTTTTCTAGATGAAATCGGCGAGATGGATCCTTCCTTGCAAGCCAAGCTACTCCAGGTACTCCAGGACGGCGAGTTCAATCGGATTGGCGCAGCCGGCGACAGAAGGATTGATGTGCGCTTTGTTTGTGCTACGAATCGTTCACTCGAGAGCGAGATGAAGTCTGGTAATTTTCGCCAAGATCTTTTTTATCGGATTAGCGTCCTGACGATTCAACTACCGCGTCTCCGGGACCGAAGAGAAGATATTCCTATCCTGGTTGACTACTTCTTGCGCCTTCACAGCAGGCGACTGAGACGTCCAGCACCCCCGCTCTCCGGACGGATTTTAGCCGATCTGATGAGATATTCGTGGCCAGGCAACATTCGAGAACTCGAGAACCTGATAAAAAGCTACATCGTCTTTGGATCGGAAGAGGACCTACGTTCAATGATGCGAGACGTGCACGAGGATTTCTGTGATCCTCAGATTCCACCCAACGGGGTGGTTTCACTGAAAAAAGTTGTACGCGTCGCCACCAAGCAACTCGAGCGAACGATTATTCTAAAAGCTTTGGACATACACCTTTGGAATCGGCGAAAGGCCGCTCGCGCGCTGAGTATCAGCTACGCAGGTCTGCTCTGCAAAATGCGGGAAGCAGGTTTACCTCCGACCCGCGGGCCGAACGCTTGCCCGGAGATCGCAGGCGAGCCAGACCAAGAAGTGAACTAGATTGAACGAGGTCTGTCCAATGAAGATGTCACAACACAGCCATTTCACTTGGAAGATCGCTATCGTCGTCCTTGCGTATTCGGTCGTTCTCCCTCCGGAATGGGCACGAGGCCAGAGAACAAAGTCCGTACCTAGCGAGCTAGCATTGGGCCTGTCCTCGAAGTACTCGGGACGTCTGGAAAGAGTAATAGAACCTAATTTCGCTCTGATCGAGAAAGTTCAAGCAACTGAGCTCGGTCAACAGGTCCAGGTTCGCGTTGTCGGCAATGGCCCGCTTTCTTGTGCCCCGTTTCAACTCGCTGGTCCCCATCGCTTGGTCTTGGACTGCACAGGGGTCCACATTCGGGCCGGGTCGGCGCCGAACCACGTCAACCTTGATCCAGTCCTCTTCGTTCGCCTCGGTCAGTTCAAGGCTAATGTGGCCAGAGTGGTTATAGAGCTTGCAGGCAAGGCTCCTTACACCATCAGCCCTCACGGCAACACGATGGTAATTACCTTTGACTCCACCCTTCGGCAGCCCTCGGGCTCGGAATCTGGGAGCAAGAAAATAGAATTCGCTCCGATCCCAGTCAACGGACAGGGTGAACAAGTGGTTTCGCCGTTGGCTCCGACTGTCCCGGATGACTTGCCACTGGCGAAACACGCGGAAGTTACCTTGGCAGGCCCTGCCAGTGCTGATATGTTGTACCGACACCAGTCGGCGTCAACGCCGGTAACGGCTCCACCATCTCCGCCAGTGACTAGTAAACTTACGGCCCTCCAGAAGAACATGGCGGAGGCGGGCGCCCCCGACGAAAGGCTCGACGCGATTCCTCCTGATCAGGACTATGTCATCGGCCCTGAAGACCTTCTCGCGATTAATGTTTGGCGCGAACCGGAGCTTTCCCAGACCGTGCCCGTGCGGCCCGACGGGAAAATTTCGCTTCCGCTGATTGGCGATTTCGAAGTGAGTGGTCTCACTCCCCGCCTACTCCAAGTCCGCTTGACCCAGGAACTGAATGCCTACATTCGCAAACCGCGGGTCACCGTGATCGTCCGAGAGGTCAACAGCCGCAAGTTCTACATCATCGGTCAGGTCGAGCGGCCTGGCACATATTCGCTCTCGGCACGCATGACGGTGCTCGACGCCTTAGCGACAGCTGGTGGGCTCCGCGATTTCGCCAAGGTGCAACAAATCTATTTGCTCCGACTGAGGCCGGACGGATCTCGAAACCGCTTACACTTTGATTACAAAGCCGCGGTGAATGGGAAGCCGTGGTATCGGGATATCGAACTTCAGATTGGCGACACTCTGGTTGTGCCTTAGTCGAGGTTGAAAAAGACGAGTGAGCAGCAGAGACGTCCAAATCGCGTTACACGAGGAGACGAAGTTGCTCCCGCTCATCGCTGCTTCGTGGGCAGTGCGCCGGCGGTTTGTTCTCTCGTGGATTGTTACAGTGTGCCTAATCCTTGCTTTGGCTGAAGCACTACTCGCTGCGTCAGATTCTTCGAACGCCTCAGGGAACACAACTTACTCGGCGACCGATGCGACGGATGCCCAATTGCTAGGAGTCCGCTTTTCCTCTCAAGCTCACTACAGTCGAGTTGTCATCGACTTGTCAGTCGACGTCCGCTACAAGGTTGGGCATCTGTCGAATCCGGAGCGCGTGTACCTAGATTTGTCGCAAACCGAGATTAGTCCTCAGCTGAGCAACCGGCCGATTTGTCCTAAGGATGGACTAGTTGACCAGATTCGGCTTGGGACAGACCGTGGGTCCGTGACGCGGCTCGTATTCGATTTGCAGATGCCGGTTCGTTACCGGGTATCCAAACTTGGAAGCCCAGCGCAGTTGGTCGTGGAATTGAGCGAACCGGTCGACGGGGCCGGGCTAAGTGGGGGCATTCCGAAGTGGTCGGACGTTGGGGAGGTGTCAGGACAATTACTTGGAAGAGCTAGTCCGAGCTCCCAGGGTGAGTCGAAAGTCAAAACAGGTGAGCCCGAGGGCGCATCTTCGATACCTTCAAACGCCAAAAATTTACGTGCCGGGAACGCATCTGCACCACACGTTTACGGAGATGGTGAGAAAGCCGGGCTGACCTATGCTGGCACCTCTCCACCACGAAATATCTTTGCGCTTGGTTTCAATGTTGGGAGCACCTATGACGACAACGTCTTCGGCAACAACCGGCAGCGAGTAGGCGACGTAGCTTTTCAGTTTGGTCCGAGTCTCAACGTGCGCCGCGAAGGCCAGCGATTACACTTGGCACTGAGTTATCAGCCGCACGTTCGGATTTACCGGAGGGCATCCGAATTAAACATAGTCGACCAGACGCTCGGATTCGATGCGGCCTATCGACTCAGTTCCCGCTTCTCATTTCGCGCACGTACGTCCGCATTTTTTGCAACGGGCATCTTCCAACTGAACCAGGGCGAGGAGTTTTTTCCCGGCCTTGGTACCCCCTCCGGCCTGAACCAGACCGTTTTCACTCCGACGGCGCGACAACTGATGTTGAGTTCGCGAATCGATGCCAGCTATCAAGCCCGCGCACATGACTCGGTCGACCTTTTTCTAAGTCAGTCTACGCTGGATTTCAAGCAGCAGATTTCGACCGTAGGGAATCCTCAAAATACTATAGACAGAGATGCCGGCCTACTCTATCAACATCGGCTTAACCCCCAAACCACTCTGGGGATCGATTACCTACTGCAGGATATTCGTTTCGGGTCGGACTCACGGACACGCGTTCAAAGCTCTTTTTTTTCATATGCGCAGCAAGTGTCTCCAAACTTGACAGTGAGCATTTTTGGCGGGCCGCAATATTCACGTTTGAATGAACTGGTTCCGCTCGATTTGGGTCTGTTCACTGTCCAAATTCCGGTCTCCAATGCGGGTTGGAATTGGGCGATCGGCGGCATACTGACAAAGCGGTTAGACAAGATGGCGTTCCAGCTGACCGCACAGCACCAAGTTTCCAACGGCGGGGGATTGCTTGGCGCCGTGATCAGTACCTCTGCGGGGGCAAGCGTGAGACGTCGACTGCCCTTGCGTTGGGACGCAAGTTGGAGTGCAAGCTATGCCAACAACAGCAGCCTCGATTCGACATCCATCTCAGGCGCGTATCAAAGTTTGACTGCAGGAGCTGGCCTGGAGCGCTCACTGACGGAAAGACTCACTCTCCGCATAGCCTATGATTTCCTTCATCAAAGGGGTACTGGACTAGCACCATTGCCGGGGAACATTGATCGCAATCTCTGGTCTCTACAGTTCTCGTACAGATTTCACGAGATTGCATTGGGGAAGTAACGACGATGGAAGATAAATTCGAATCAAAACCGGTACGGTGGCAGGACTACTGGGCATTGGCGGCACGACGACGCTGGTGGCTAATGGGACCACTGTTTCTTTGCGGCTTCGTTGCCTTTGGCGCGGCGCACTTCTGGCCAGAAAAATATCGGTCCGAAGCCTTGATCTTGGTCGAGCAGCAGAAAGTGCCGGAACTGTATGTCACGCCCAACGTGGTGACCGATCTTCAGGGCCGCTTGCAGAGTATGACTCAGCAGATTCTCAGCCGCACACGACTCCAGAAGCTCATCGATCAGTCCAATCTTTATCCCGACCTGCGGCAGCGCATGAATAGCGATGAGATCGTTGACAAGATGCGAGCGGACATTCGCATCGAATTGGTACAGGCGCCTCGACGTCAAGATGAACTAACCGCCTTTCGTATCTCGTTCTTGTATGGCAGCGCGCCTGTTGCACAGCAAGTTACGAATGAGTTGACGTCGCTGTTCATTGACCAAAACCTGCAGTATCGCGGCCAGCAATCGCTCAGCACGACTACTTTCCTCGAAAACCAACTGGAACAGGCAGGCCAAGATCTCGCGCAGCAAGAGCAACGATTGCGCGAATACAAGATCCGCTTCATAGGCGAGCTCCCCGAGCAGGAGCAGAGCATGCTCCAGATGCTTGGGAGCCTTCAGTCTCAGCTGGACGCCAATTCGGCGGCCATCGAGCGGGCCGAACAACAGAGGATTTATCTGGAATCGATGCGAAGCGAGTACCAGGCCATGCAAGAGTCTCTTGGAAGCGCTGATGGGAACGCTGTGGCCTCCCCGATCGCCGTTGCGGACGCGACGATCCGTGACCTTGAGAAACAACTCACCGACCTCGAGGCGAAATACACATCTCGGCACCCAGATGTCGACAAGCTCAGAGACCAAATCGCCGATTGGGAACGGTCCCGGAAACGACTGGAGGAAAAATCAGACAGCGTCCCGCCTACGGAGGGTTCAGCAAATACCGTCCCTCATCCCACCTCAGTGTCTGTGGCAGAAGTTGAGAGCCGACTCAAAGTCACCGAGCTGGAACTTGAAGACTACAAGGAGGCAACAAAGAAGCTGCGAGCGCGAATGGACGACCTTGAGTCCCGGCTGAATCTGACTCCGCTGCGGGAACAGCAATTGGCCGAAGTCAATCGCAACTACGAGAATTCCCGGCAGAATTATCAATCTCTGCTGCAGAAGAAATTGCAGTCCGAGCTCGCGACAAATCTTGAGAAGAGGCAGCAAGGCGAGCAATTCCGCATCATCGATCCCCCCAATCTCCCGCTCAAGCCCTCGGAACCCAATAGACTCGAGATTATCTCCGTTGGTTGGGTTCTGGGACTCTGCATAGGCTTGGGGCTAACGGCAATGCAAGAGATCGCCGATGAGGCAATTCACAACGAGCAAACGCTTCTTCAATCTCTCCCAATACCCGTCCTGGTCCACGTCCCAGTGCTCTACTCCCGACGCGAACAAGTCCGCACACAGTTGCGCCGCCTATCCGAGGCCTTGGCGACGGTGTTTCTCTTGGCAGTGTCGGTGGCAATGGGAGTTTACACGTATCTGGCAGGCTGACTATGTACAAGAGATTCTTCCATCTGATGCGCTCCCCATTTGAGATCGGTCCCGATCCTTCATTTTACTATCCGACCGCCCAACATGAGGAGGCTTTGGCGGGACTCTTATACGGCATTAGGGCCGGGAACGGACATTCTACGGTCTCAGGGGTTCCCTGGCACGTGGAGGAAGAAGCCGACGGAGGAACGGGCAGTTTCGCTGCTGTTGTGGAGACAAATAGCCCGGCGATACCTGTCTACCCAGAGTCGTTTTCTTCACCGAAAGAGGAAGACCGGTGAGTCGAATCTTCCAAGCACTCCGCCAGACTGAGAAGTCGATCGGAAGGAACGCGGCGGGGACTCCCGGCAGCAGCGGGGAGGAACGGCCCGATCTAGTGGCCTCCCTCGAAACTGGGTCGGCAGGCACCGGCCCAAAGAACGGCTTGCCCGCATCGACGCTCGATCCTCAAGCGGGAAAGACTTTTGAAGGGCGAGTCGATTCGGGAGCGCATTGGCGGGATTTGGCTGCTCGAATCAGTTCACGTCCGGAGATTCTGGAGCAGGCAGAACAGGTCGCTTGCCAGGCTCGAGCGGATGAGCGCGTTCTTGCCTCCGGGCAATTCAAGGCCTCCGCGCAGGAGAGTTTCAGAGTTCTGTGCCAGCGGCTACTGCAAGTTCGGGAACAGCGACGTTTGCGAACACTCCTCATTACAAGTCCAGTGCCGAGCGAGGGAAAGACTGTTGTCGCTATCAACCTCGCTGCCACGCTTGCGCGCAGTTCTTCGGCGGTCCTGCTGGTGAATGCCGACCTCCGTAATCCGAGGCGTCGGGTCCTCGGGATAGACCCTGCGCGCGGACTCTCCGACTATCTTGTGGGTCAGATTGAACTCACGAAGGCTATTCACCAAGTAGATTCCCTCGGTTTCTATTATTTACCCGCAGGGACTGCGTCCAGAAATCCATCGGAACTGCTTCAGAAGCCTGCGCTGCAGGATTTCATGAACCAAGCCGCCATTGTGTTCGACTGGGTCATTGTCGATTCACCCTCGGTGAACCTTTTTGCGGACTCGCGCCATTTGGCGACGGCGGTCGACGGAGTGCTGCTCGTGGTTCGCGAGAATGTTACGCCAAAGGAATTAGCGCAAAAAAGTTTAGCTGCTCTCGACAAGGCATTCATCGTTGGCCAGGTCTTCAATGCCAGCACTGGTTCTCCTTACGCTGACTATGATCAGGCTGACGGATCGCATGCGATCCAGAAGGAATACACGGACGCTGCAATGAAGTAAACAAAAGACTAGCGGGCTATGATTAGATTATTCCACGTCTATTTTCCAACCCGGACACTGCTGCTGGTAGTGTCGGAGCTTTGTCTGATTGTTCTGGCCTTCCTATTGGTCAGCGTCGCCCGGTCACTAGATCGAGTTGAGTTATGGCTCAGCTACGACAATGGCTTTCTCAAGATTGCAGCCGTATCAGTGGTTCTCTCCCTGTGTATGTATTATTACGATCTGTACGATTCGATCGTGCTAAGCAATCGGCGTGAATCGCTGGCCCGCTTGTTTCAGGTTCTTGGCACTGCTTCGGTCGTCCTGGCGCTGGTGTACTTCATCTATCCGGAAACGCGACTTGGCCGTGGCACCTTTATGATGGGAATTGGCCTGACCGGCCTCGTTTTATTTAGCTCCAGGAATCTGTTCTTCGCCCTGAACCGCTCTCCGCGTCTCGCCGAGCGAGTAGCAATCTTGGGAGACGGGTCGCTGACGATGTCCTTGGTGCGCGAGATCGAAAAGCGTCCTGAACTTGGCATGAGACTGCTCGGGCAGGTGAGTCAATCAGCTTGGTTCGCGAACGTCCCGACCGATCTCCGTCGCCTTGGAGCGATGACGGATCTGCCCGATCTGATCACAAGCGAGAGGATCGACCGACTGATCGTTGCAATTGATGACGAAAACACCAGCAATCTTCCCGTCGCTCAATTGGCGCAACTGAAGAAGCGTGGCTTGATGATCTCAGATGGAATGTCTCTTTACGAGACCACCACGGGCAAGGTCTGGCTCCACTCGAAGGCGGCGAAATGCCTGCTGTCCACTGCAGAGCTGTGGCCCTCGCCTGCCTTGTTGATGTACAAGCGTGGCACCTCGATCGTCTTCTCGGTACTCGGCTTGATCATCTGCGCGCCGCTCATGCTGTTAATCACGATCGCGATCCGCTTGGAGTCTGAGGATCCCATCCTATTTCGTCAGAGTCGCCTTGGAAAAGACAAGAGGATCTTCACTCTTTATAAGTTCCGTTCGATGCGAAGTGAAGATGCTTCGAAAGGCAATTTCAGGCCAACGCAAGTGGATGACGAGCGGTGTACCCGAGTGGGACGCTGGCTTCGCCGGATTCATCTGGATGAGCTCCCACAACTCTACAACATCTTACGGGGAGATATGGATTTCGTGGGCCCTCGCCCGTTCGCACTGGAAGAGGAGGAAGCACTGGCAAAACAAATCCCTTACTACGGGCTCCGTTGGACGATAAAGCCGGGTTTGACAGGATGGGCCCAAGTCCAACAAGGCTACTGTGCAACGGTCGAAGACAACACGGAAAAACTCGCGCATGATTTGTTTTATCTCCAGAATTTCTCGGTCGGACTTGACCTTTTAATTGTGTTCCGGACGACCAAGATCTTGCTGTGGGGCCGAGGTGCACGTTGAGGAGGCGTCAGTGAGGATCGCTGAATACATCTTTTGGGCGTGTCTGTTCCTCATCGCGTATGCGTATATTTTCTATCCGATCGTGCTGTTTATCGCCTACGCCCTGTCACAAGTCCGCCGAGACTGGCGGTATCTCGCTGGCCGACACAATCGCAGGGCTCCAACGTTAACGCCAGAGCAATTACCCACCGTGACTTTGATTGTCCCCGCCCACAATGAGCAAGCCTGCTTGCCAAATAAGATTCTGAATCTTCGCCAGATCGATTATCCGGAGGAGAAACTCCAGATTGTCTTTGTTTCCGATGGCTCTACGGATCGTACGAACAATATTTTGAACTCGCTGCAAGATCCGAAGGTTGAGGTCGCCCTTCTGCCGAAACGGAAGGGGAAGTCGGAAGCATTGAATGTCGCTGTGTTACGTGCCCATCATGACATCTTGGTTTTCACTGATGCCTCGACGCTGTTTGCTTCCGACACGGTCAAGAATCTCACAAGGCATTTTTCTAACCCCAAGGTGGGGGTTGTCTGCGGGGCTCTTGAATTCGAAAGAACCTCGGAGTCTACGCAGACCGAAGGCATCTATTGGCGATACGAAAGCATGCTGCGGCTGATGGAGGCTCGGCTCGGTGCCACTCTCACAGCCAGTGGGGCCCTGTTCGCTTTGCGTCGAACTGCCTTTCGACCAATCACTCCAGAGACCATTATCGAAGACTTCGTAATTCCGATGAACGCCCGCAACCTGGGTTATTCGGTTCTCTATGATCCCGAAGCCACGGCAAGCGAGTTTGCGGCTTCGTCGGTCGTCGGCGAGTTTACACGACGAGTCCGGCTCGCCGTGGGAAGCTTTCGGGCGTTGAAAGGGTTTCTCACGACGGGCCTCGACGGATTCACAAGCATAGCTTTCATTTCCCACAAACTCTTGCGGTGGGTCCTTCCGTTCCTTTTTATCGCGCTCCTGGTCTGCAACGCGGTCCTGATCGAGAAGTCGCTGTATCGGGCTGTTTTTGTTGGACAGCTACTTTTTCTTCTTTGGGCGTGGGTGGGCTTTATTTTCCGCCAGCGAGTTCACGGAGTCAGGTATGCGCTCGTCGGATATTTTTTACTAGCGATGAATCTTGCGTTCTTGGTTGGTTTTTTGCGGTTTCTGACGGGTCGGGAGGATGGCGTTTGGCAACAGGTCAACTAATCCGCAGCTGGCTCAGGCTCGGCGGCGCACCCGTGTTCCTCTATCACGGCTTGACGCTCTCATCGACACCCGAGTGCTCGGTACGCGAAAGGAAATACTGGGTCTCGGCCGCCCAATTTCGTGACCATCTGGCGTGTATCAGCAGAGAGGACCACCAGGTCGTGCTGCTGCGTGAGTTGTGGGATTCCACAAACGGACCCAAGCAACAGAATTTGCCGGTCGCAATGACTTTCGATGACGGCAACTACTCGGATTACGAGATCGCCTTTCCGCTTCTTGTTGAAGCAGGTAAGCGAACCGATTTCTTTGTCAATACTGCCACTGTTGGCAGAAAAGGATTTTTGAGCTGGCAGCAGATCAATGAAATGCTGCGATCGGGAATGTCCTTCCAATCGCACAGCCACGAACACGTGTACCTGTCGAGGCTGACATCGCGTGAAAAAGAGCGGCAGCTGAGGCTCTCGAAGCAGATACTCGAGGCCCGATTGGGGCGAGAAGTCGAGTTCGTCGCCGTCCCGTACGGCGACCTGTCCGCAGAAGTTGTGGAAGTCGCGAAGCAAGTTGGCTATCGCGCCGTTTGCACTTCGTGGAGTTGGCCTGCACGGCCGGGGGCTCCATTGGTTAATCGCGCCGTGGTTTACTCATATACAAACCCGCGTGTTTACGAGGGGCTGCTGGCAGCGAGGCCGACCGGCTACGCGGTCCGTGCTGCAAGAGGGGCCGTGATGTGCCTGCCTAAGCGAATTCTTTTGCGTTTCCTACGGCCGCAGGCAGCCGCAACCGTTGTGGAGAATCTGTCATGAATCGCAGACCGCGCCTGCACATATTTGTGCTTATCGACGCCCTGGGTTGGCAGTTCGTTGAGGGCCGCGAATTCCTTTGCGACCTGCTTCCTTATCGCGTTCCACTCCGCACTGTATTGGGGTATAGCTCGGGAGCGATTCCCAGCATCCTCTCAGGGTTGCCTCCTGCGCAGAATGGCCACTGGAATCTTTACTACTTTGACCCGGAGAGTTCGCCCTTCCGCTGGCTCCGACACCTCCTTTTCTTGCCAGACCGAGTGCTCGATAACCGGATCACTCGCAAGCTCCTTAAAGAGATGGGCCGCCGGGTGCTGGGCCTTGGCCCGCTGTTTGAGTGTTGCGTCAGTCCCCAAATTCTTCCGTGGTTCAACTGGATTGAAAAGCGAGATCTCTATCGACCTGGTGGCATCTCCGGCGCAAGCTCGATTTTTGACCTCCTGGAGAAGGACGGTATTCCATATTGCGTTTATTCCTACCGTGAAATGGACGACGAGAAGATCATCGAGCAAGCGCGACACGACCTTGAAGCAGGAAAGGCCAGTTTCTTTTTCCTCTACCTCAGCGAGATGGATATGTTCCTGCATATGCATCGCAGAGATGACCAACAGTTGGGACACTGTCTCGATTGGTACGCCGCGGAGCTGCGCGATGTGTTCTGCCTGGCCCAGTGGCTCGACCCCGAAGCGTCCTTCACCATTGTTTCCGATCACGGCATGACGCCCGTCGAGCACCACTACGATCTTGTCCAAGAGGTCGAGTCACTAGGTTTTCGGATGCCACGCGATTACTTGGCTGTCTACGACTCTACGATGGCAAGATTCTGGTTCTTCGATGAGGGGGCACGCAAAGCGATTCGCGAGCGCCTCACCTCGCTTACTTGCGGCCGAATCTTAGATCCCAATGAATTGAAGCGGCTCGGCGTCTTTTTCCCCGACAGCCGCTATGGCGAAGTTATTTTTCTCCTTCATCCAGGCTGGTTGCTGTCGCGCAGCGATTTCAACGGGCACGGCTGGTCGCCGGTTGGGATGCATGGATACCACCCGGATGACCCGGATTCCGACGCGATCTTCCTAAGCAACCACGAGCCTTCGGTGACTGTTCGCACGATTAGCGATGTTTTTCAATGCATGGAGGAAGCAGTCATGGACCGATGAGAACGCAACCCATTTCGGTCTTGTATTTCACGAACACGGATGCGCGCGGCGGTGCCGAGGAGCACATGCTGACGCTGCTACACGGCCTCGATCGGGCACACTTCCGCTTCCATCTGGTTTGTCCGCCGGAGATCGCGGACATGCTGAGTCCCGATCTCCCCCCTGACGTCGAGCTTTTGCCCCTCTGCCTGCGAAAGCCTAGCCAGTTTCGAAATGCGATTCGCCTATATCGGATCATCCGAGAACGTCGCGTGGATATTCTGCATTCACACTTGTTCTACAGCAGTTTATTTGCATCTCCGGTTGGGTGGTTGTGCCGGGTTTCGGTAATTCTCGAGACGCCACACTTGAGCGAGCGGTGGCGCCGAAGTTGGTTTACGTCACGATTTGTAGTCGATCGATTCGTCGGAAGGTCTGTGGATCACTACATCGCTGTTTCGGAGGCCAACGCGCGCTATCTTTCGGAAGAGAAGGGTCTGCCTAGTAAGAAAATCGTGGTCATTCACAACGGCTGTGACCTGGCGAATTTCGCTCCATCTCACAGGCCGCCCGCCGGCTTGAAAGCTAGCCTCGGCTTTCAAGAGGATGACCCAGTCTTGGTCGTCACAGCTCGCCTGGAACCGCAAAAAGGTCATCGTGTCTTGTTGCGGTCTTTACAAAACGTGCGCCGCGAATTCCCGCGAGTACGTTTGGTGTGTCTGGGCGAAGGTTGCTTGCACAACGAGTTGGAAACACAGGCGTCCAGTCTTGGCCTAGAAGACTCGGTGCGCTTCCTCGGATACCAGTCAAATGTCGTGGACTGGGTAGCGCTGGCAGACTTTACCGTGCTTCCTTCTTTCTGGGAAGGATTGCCGCTCGTTGCGATCGAATCGCTAGCTGCTGGGCGCCCTGTGGTTGCGACCGCAGTGGACGGTACATCGGAGGTTGTCATCGACGGGAAGACGGGGCTTACGGTTCCTCCCAACGATCCTGAACGTCTGGCTGCAGCGATTTGTCGTCTGCTTCGGGAACCAGGATTACGTGAACGTATGGGGGAAGCGGGACGCAAGTGGGTAATAGACCACTTTTCCCAAGAGAGGCAGGTCCGCGAGACCCAGGAGCTTTACTTGAACGCTTGGGAGCAATGTCAACGCGGAGTGAGGACAGTCATGCGGGCGGCTGGGATCGAAAACCAGCCGCCTACAGCAGTGCCAACGGCGGGGCATAACCGATGAAACCGGAATCCACATTGGCGACCGAAGTTGTGACTTCTCGGGACCTTCTGAACCGGGGGCACGAACTGCGCAATAAGGGCGCGCTTCGAGAAATCATCGGCAGGCAGGTTGCCCAATTCTGTTTTCAGACGCACGGCGAGTCTCTTCGGGCTGTTGTCCTGACTGGGAGCCTCGCGCGCAACGAGGCAACTCTTGTTAAGGAAGAAAAGAGTTGTCGTCTGCTCGGTGATGCTGAATTCCTGCTCATCTTTCACACTCACGCCCCCTTGCCACCGAAGTTAGCCATGAGCTTACTGCGTCAGAACGTCGAATCCTCTATTTCCGGGCTCGGAATTGCAGGCGAGATCACTTTCAGCGCGGCCCACCCCAAGTACTTGCGAAGTCTATGCCCACACATCTTCGCCTACGAACTTCGGAACTGTGGACAAGTAGTTGGTGGAGATTCAGAGATCTTGAGGCATATTCCCAGCTTCTCTGCCGCGGACATTCCACTGGAAGATGGCTGGCGGCTGCTCTCGAACCGCATGGTGGAACAGCTTGAGGGGCTCGAAGTCTTGGAGCAAAAACCGAATCTGCTGCCGCCCCGTCTCCACTACCGTACGGTCAAACTATACCTCGATATGGCTACCTCGTTCTTGTTGTTTGCCGGCGAATACGCCCCAACCTACGAGGAGCGTGCCCAGCGCCTAAGGGTCCTCGCAGATTCCCAACGAGCCGAGGATAGAACCCCATTCAATTTGCGCCAATTTTGTGATCGGGTGAGCGAGTGCACTCAGTGGAAGCTTTCAGAGATCAACTGCGGCACGTCTTCGATCTCACAGCCAATAGTCGGACTCGATTCCACGTGGTGGGAAGAGGCGGTTGGTTACGCACAAGCGCTGTGGGGATGGGAATTGGGACTACTCACTGGATCGACAGGTGAGGTCGACAACCAAGAATTATTGAAGCGGTGGATGAATTGTCAGCCTGTGTATCGCCACTTCGCGGGGTGGCTGTACGTTCTCCGCAACCAAGGCTGGCACCGGAGTTGGAGAAATTGGCCTCGCTGGTGCCGGCTCGCGTGGCGCGCTGCTCCTCGCTATTGGGTTTACGGAGCAGCGAGCGAGGTTTTCGCTCGGCTGCCCGGCCTTCCTGAGGAGGTCGGAGCGGGACCCACTGATGCCGATTGGGAGAGGCTTCGCGCATTCTTGCCAGTGATTCCTGGAAGCGAAAAATACTCACATCTTCCCTGCTGGGGCACGTTAGCCAAAGAAATTGCATGGAACTATCGCACGTTCTTGGCAGAGACTGTTTCATGAGTCTGTCAATTCACACTGCGGTGGTTGAGGAGAGCGCCAAGGCTCGGCGTTCGGCGATTTCCCACTCAAGCTTGCGGAGATACCGCTTCCGACTTTCGGACATTTCGAAGGCGCCGTTGCATGACTTTCCGATTCGTGACGAGATTCTGTGCCAATATCTGCCACTTTCTTCGGAGATGAATATCTTGGAGGTTGGTCCGGGCAGCGGATTCACCGCCTTTTGGCTCGCAAGGCTGGTGCACTCTTTGACGCTGATGGACGCCTCTGCGAAATCCTTGGCTGACCTTGGCAAGCAGTTTCGGCATTCGCGCAACGTGCGCTGCCTCTGCACGGACCTAACACGTCCAGGATTGGCCTCGCAGTTGAAGCAACGCTTCGATGTGGCATTTGGCCTGGACGTCTTTGAGTATTTGGTGGATCCGGCCAACTGCCTGAGGAACTTAGGCGAGGTGTTGCGGGATCAGGGTGAACTGTTCCTGACATACCCAAATGTGGCACCGCCGCTCGGGGATGGGGTGACTTATTTCTCGGAATATTCAGAGATCGAGTCCCTGCTAGAGCAGGCCGGTTTTGAGTCGTGGGAAATCTTCGCCGTACGGCTGAGACCCTACCCAAGCTTGGTTTACCGCGTCCTGCACGAATGGCCGCTTCGTGTTTATCGCCGGCTGCGAAAGCGGAATCGGTTAACTGGTCTCCTCGTGTACGACGTAACTTGGGCGTTCCAGCATAGGAAGAAATTGTCTCGCTTTAGATCGCCGCTCCATTTGTTTTGGCTAGCGTTAGGCGCGGTGATGCGACTCGATGGCGATATATTCACGAGGGAGCCGGCAACGGAGAGAGTTCTGGGCCGTCAACTTGTAATTCGGGCCTGGAAGTAGCGTGAATTTCGGAGCTATCAGTGACTACTGTTAACTCGACATCAAGCAGAGTAACCGAACTGAGGGCCGACGGTCTGCGTACTCAGTCCATGAGTGCAGTTCTCTGTCCCCTATGCGAATCAGATCATTTGAGTGCAACCCCTTCGATTCCGGGTCGTGTCCGATGCGCCTGTGGGATGGTGTACATGGCCGCGCCTCGCAGTATCTCCCACTCTGGATATTTTGAGTCGGAGTATTCGAACGCTGAACGGCTCGAGAAATTCTATGGACACCGCCGCCGGAAGCGATTCCTCAGGTTGATTGACGAAGTGTCCCGTCGACTCGGGCGCACTGGCCGATGGTTGGACATCGGCTGTGGATGTGGTGATCTCCTGCTCGAAGCTCGGGGGCGAGGGTGGGAATGTTCTGGGATCGATTGCTCCCCTTGCGCTGTTGCGATGACGAGGCAACGGGGTTTGCGAACCTTCGCGGGCCACTTCCCTGGAGATCTGCCCAAATCCGAGTGCAGATACGATGCAATCAGCATGATCTACATGCTGGAGGAAGTTCAGGACCCTAAATCTTTGCTTCAGGAATGCAAGAAGCGGCTGAAATCGAACGGGGTCTTGGTTTTGGAGCTTAAGAACTTCTCCTTTTGGGTCCATGCCGAAGGTTTTTTCCGTAGCCGAAGGGGCATCTGGTGTCCGTTAGATATTCGAACTTATTCGCTCTCGACGATCGCTCGATTTCTTGAGGCAGCTGGATTCGAAGTAGTGACTGTGATTCCTTCTGGTCTCAAGGGGTCGCCGGGCCTGACGCAGTTATTCTCCGTCGGAATCGCTATAACCAAACGGGCTTTTTCGCCGAGCGTCATCGTCATTGCCCGAGCTGAGGAGAAGGGACAGTGACAAAGCGCTATCAGCTTGAGCCTTTGGCGCCTGGTGAAGCGACTCGCTGGGATGAGCTGATTGCTCGCTACGACAGCCGCGAGCTCTTCCACAGTCGAGTCTGGCTCGACTACTTGGCCGAGAGCCGCCGATTGAACATCCATTTCTGGGTGATACGGACTGGCAGTGCGGTTGAAGGTTATTTTTGTGGCGGCATCTTGCGCAAAGGACCATTTCGAATTTTGGGCAGTCCGTTGAAAGGTTGGGGAACTAACTTCTTAGGGCCCGTCGTGAATCGAGACTTCGATCAGACGGCTTTCCTCTTGGCACTTGACGACCTTGCCGAGCGCGAGCACTTAGCAATGGTTGAGATTGAGAACCCCCTGCTTCGGGCGGACTTAATGGAAAAAGACGGATACCTTGGAATGCCGCAACCAACCTATGTCGTTGCCCTTGCACCAGGAGGCACGGAGGCAATGTGGGGTCGTGTTGACTTGAAATCTCGCCAGAAAGTGAGAAAAGCCAAACGCGCCGAGTTAATCGTTGAGGAAACCGACGACCCTGATCTCGCTGACGAGTTCTTTGACGAGTTCGTGGAAGTCCTTTCGCGTAAAGGCCTGTTTCCGCCTTACGGCCGCAATTGCCCTCGCCTCCTGTTCCAGCATTTGAGGCCTCATGGCTTCCTCATTGCGTTGAGAGTTTCAGAACCCAGTGGAAAGACGATTGCTACGGGCCTGTTCCCCCATGACGAAAAGACACTCTACTTGTGGGGTGCGGCGAGTCGAATCAATTCTTGGAGTTATTGCCCAAACGACCTGCTGCAGTGGACGGCTATGGAAACAGCCTCGCGGCGAGGCATAACTGTCTACAATATGTGCGGTTATGGCTATTTCAAGAGCAAGTTTGGTGGCGAGCTACTCACGCCCCAGAGGTGGAGCAAGTATTACAAACGAAGCGCGCGGTGGGCGCGTCGCGGATATGAGTTCTACTTCCAGAAGCAAACTCGTTTGCGTGGCTGGTGGGAGCACGTCTCGCCTCGCCAGAGGGGAGGCTAGCCTATGCGCCTCCTTTTCTTGTCGTTTGCGTTTCCTTTGCCGGCCAACAATGGCCACAGGATGCGCACTTGGACCATGTTAGAGGTACTTGCCGCCCAGGGACATGACGTCACGCTGCTGACGTTTGCCGAGCCTGGGGAGCCCGAGGGGCATGACGCTGCCTTAAAAAAAGTCTGTCGAGAAATTGAGATCGTCCCTCTAATTCTAGATAGCCTGTCTTCAACGGCAGCCTATCTCAATCGCTTCCTAGGACTGTTTGGCACGCAGCCGTATACGGTCCGACGTTTCACTTCGCCTGCTATGCGAGCGCGGATTCACGAACACTTGGCACGAGATTCCTACGATGGCGTGCTGTGTAACACTGTGTACAGCGCAGTCAATCTCCCGGTGACGCAGGTACCAGTCATCCTCGATAGCCATAATGTTGAGCACGTCGTCTTGGGGCGCTATGTTTCGCTCGAACAAAACCCTGCAAACCGATTCTACGCCTGGTCTGAGATGCGGAAACTGCGCAAGTGGGAGAAGGACTCCTGCCGCCGAGCAACGATCGGGATGGCATGCTCCGAAAACGATCGAAAGTTGTTGAGTTCCCTTTGCCCTGGACTTCGTGTGACAGTTGTTCCTAACGTCGTGGATGTCGATCGTTACGTCCCGCAGAAAGAAGACTCCTCCTCGACGATTCTATTTCAGGGTGCCATGGATTGGTTTCCAAACCGCGATGCGGTGAGCTTTTTCGTGGATCGCGTGTTACCTCTTCTTGGGCAAAGGATCCGGCACCTCCGTTTTGTTGTAGCCGGGCGCAATCCCTCACCGACCTTCGTAACAAAGTTTGATGGTGTCCCCGGAATTCAGTTCACCGGGACCCTTCCGGACATTCGTGACGAGATTGCAAAAGCTGCGGTATGCGTTGTTCCGCTACGCATCGGTAGCGGCACGCGGCTAAAAATTCTGGAAGCGGCCGCAATGGCCAAGCCCATCGTCTCGACGCGCGTTGGCGCTGAAGGGTTGGAGTTCGTGGATGGCGAGGAGATCGTCCTCGCGGATGAGCCTTCGGAATTCGCCCGCGCCATCATGGACCTCCTCGCTGACCCGATGCGGCGCCGGACGATGGGCCTCGCGGCTCGGCGGCGAGTGGAAATTCAGTACAGCATGTCAGCTTTGCAATGCGCGATGCGCCAAGCACTAGTGCAGTTCCCAGCCAAACGTTTGAACGTCGTCTCAGCGGCAGACGTTAATCGCGTGGAAGTCGAGGCTCGGTCATGATCCTTTTTTATTTCCTCGTGGGAATCATGCCTCTGACTGACCACCGGATTTGGTCGCAGTTCGTCGGAGAATTAACGGTATTCAAATACGTCGGTGCTGCGTGCGTGTTCTATGCGCTTGCGCGGCTGACCACACGCCAGACAGTTCCTACGTACTTTCGTACCTTGCAGGCGCGCTTGCTCATTGGCTTGTACGTGATCGCGGGGGCGTCTTATCTGACCAGGAGCTTACCCACGCAGTTCGAGCGGAGCCCGTTGATGAGCTATACCTCGTTCATTCTCTTGTTCTTTGTAACTGTGTCAGTGATCGATTCGCTCTCCCGACTCCGATGGGCTTTGTTGATTGCCATCGGCTCCGTCGCATTCGCATCGCTCTATGTAATTCGAGAGTGGCAGAAATATCATAACGTGTATGCTGGATTCCGCCCTGGTTGGGTCGTTGGCGATCCCAATTTTTTTGCAATTTCTGCACTTCTCACACTACCGTTGGCGTTTTATTTGACATTGGGCGCGCGCGAGTTGTGGGTTCGTCTATTCTGTGCAGGTTGCCTTCTTGTGACCTTGCTAGGTATAACGCTGGGAGCTTCGCGCGGCGGCTTCCTCGGACTGCTGGCGGCTTTCCTCTTCACTGTGTGGCACTCGCAGGAACGACTGCGGAACCTGGCTCTAATGGGTGTCCTAGTGCTCCCCTTGTCCGCCCTGTCGCCCGTGTCGCCCGTGCAAAGATTCTTGCATCCTACCAGCATCGAAATCGACGCGGTTGATACTCGGACTGCCGTCTGGAGAGCGGGATTGCACATGATGGTGGCGCATCCGTTCATCGGCGTCGGCCTGGGCAACTTCAAGCCAATGGTACTTCAGTATTCGCGGGACGATAACCCTCCCGACCTGATCGCTCATAATGCTTATATCGAAATCGCGGCGGAAATGGGATTGCCCGCGCTACTCTTTTTCTTGGGAATTCTCTTTTTCAGTTATCGCGGACTTAGTTACGCGCGTACGCGCGCGATTCGCGCAGGACTGCCATTTGGCTGGCAAGCGGCGGTGGGTCTGCAAGCCGGGCTGGTGGGTGCCGCCGTCGCCATCTTTTTTGTGTCAGGCCAGTACCAGAAGCTTCTGTGGTTGGTAATTTTTCTGGCTATGTGTGTGCCGGAGCTAGTGCATTCGAGCGGACATCGTTTCTCAGAGAGACCAAATGTCGCAGCTGCTGGAAATCTCGCCTGAGCTCCAGAGAAGTGGCTCAGTGGCTCGCCGCGAAGGGGAACCTTCGTGGCTACACCGTCCGTCGAGGACGCCACTGTGGCTTCTCTTATTTGTCCTTGGCACTTATCTCACCTTCGCATTCGTGAAACTCGGATCATCCGAACTGGGCATCGACGAAGGGCGATTCGGAGTTTCGGCGATCAATATTCTTTCGGATCCACATCAACTGGCGACCGTCTCCGAAGATCCCCTGGGTCAATCGGGCACGAAGCCATACGGCTACCCCATTCTGCTTGCGACATCGCTCTGGGCCCTTGGCAAGACTGAATTTGGCCTCCGGACAGTGAATGTAATCGTTCTAGCCTTCGGTGCTTTGTTCCTCTACCGATTCGTGGTGCTCGTCCAAAATGACCGAACCATCGCGTTGCTGACGTTTGCGTTGTTTTTGCTGAATCCGGGCACGCTGACGTATGCACGAACGGCGATGCCGGAGCCCCTCGTCGTCGCTGCAGGTTGCCTTGCACTATTTTGCGCCGCACAATTTATTACGAACAAGAGCTTACCCTGGGCCGCCGCTTGCGGCCTCGCGCTCGGGTTTGGATTTCTTTCCAAGATGTGGCTGGTTTTGCCCTTTGCTCTGGCATGTTTTTCCCTTCTTGCCCTGAAGCTAGTGACGGAGCGCAACAGAGTATTTCTCGCCGGCATTCCTTTAGCGTTTTTTTCGTTCCTGTTTGTGGCTGCTTCACACCTTCTTCTCGTACGCTGGCTCACGCCGACAGCATGGTCGCACTGGATGGGAATCTACTTCTTTTTCAGTTTTGGCAGCCGAGTGGCCGGAGCTGGCTACGATCCTCTGATGTGGTACCGGCCGTGGTGGTTCTACTTCGCGGCGGCCTTTAAGGCCAGCTTCTTTGGACTGCCGTTGCTCTTATTGGGTGTGCAAGCCGCTCGGAAACGACTCAGCGCCCCGCTTATCATGGTTCTCATTTCTTTGGTCTTGCCCGTCTTCGCTTTTTCGCTTCTTCAAGTCAAACAGGCGAGCTACATCTATCCAGCGCACCCGGCGATCGCGTTACTGTTGGCACTCGGCTGCTTGTACTTTGTGAGGGATGCAACACGAGTAGAATTGATTTTCACCTCTCTACTTTCTATCGGGGCAACCGCATTCTTCTTCGCCAAGGGCGTCTTCGGGTCGCGCGAATTTGCAGCCCTTATGGCTCTGAATCTTCTCTATTTCGCCACGATGTTCGTCGGAGCGCGGTCCAATCTCGTTGTACGATATGGCCTTGGAGCCGCTGTTTTCTCTGCGCTGCTTTTTGCGGATGCTCTGGTCGTAAGGCAATCGATTCAGCCTCCCGCTTACTACCGGGAGATCGCCGAATACTTCAAGCCGCAATTGCTATCGAGGAAGCCCCAAGAAGTGGCCTTCACTGCTCCTGCATTTCCCGCGATGCAGTTCTACACATTCCGCAGTGGCGAATACTGGGAAACCTTCTATGTCAATAAGAGTGCCGCTGATGAAGCCAGTGACCTTCGCCAAGGAGACCGAGCGTTCTACCTCGTCGATCCCTCGCAAACTCTGTACGGGGGCAAGATGTCCCCAGATAGGTGGGCAGCACTCCGTGAATACGGGTCGGATGTCACTGAAGAGATGGAAAAACAACTAGGACACACGGTTCCCATGCGCGTCTTTGTCCCGCGGCAGGCCCAACTGAGATGACAAGATGATGTTACGCAGCATTTTCTCCAACTGGCTCGGGCTTGTGGTCATGGGGATGACGTCTGTCATTCTCACTCCAATTCTGATTCACGGCCTGGGCGACCTCTATTACGGACTATGGATCCTCGTCGCCTCCGCTCTGGACTACTACGGCGTGCTGGACCTGGGCATGCGCCCGGCGCTGTTTCGCGCCGTTGCCTGGTCTAAAGGTAAAAACGACCGAGCCGCGATGCATGAAACGCTTCTTTCCGCGCTGGCCTTCACGGTTGCAGTCGGATTTCTCGTGCTGGTATTGACTCTGTTGCTGGTTCCAGTATTGCCGGGCTTCTTCAAGCTGGCTGGACCGGCGCGCGGCATCTTCCCCTGGCTGATGATCCTGCTAGGGCTCAACGTCGCGGCGGCATTTCCGGCACGCATGTTGGGGGCGTACCTTAACAGCTTAGGACGATTCGATCTCTATAACCTGGCGGCGGTCCTGAGCACCATTCCGCGGGCGGTGCTCGTGGTGACGGCGCTGCGCCGAGGTCATGGCATCCGGGCCGTGGCTGGGATCACCTTGGCGGCGACGATTTTCGCGCTGCTCCTGCATTGGTGGCTGGCGTGCCGGGTAGACAACGAATTGGCACTCGACTGGCGGCAGGCGCGGTGGTCGCGCCTGCGCGAGCTGTTCCGCCACGGTTTTTTCCTCTTCATTTACAGCGTCGGGGATCAACTGCGCTTTTACACAGACTCGATCGTCATCGCGCGCATCCTTGGCGCTGCGCTTATCACTCCATTCAACGTCGCCGCCCGCTTGATAGGATACTTCAATCAAGTCGTGACCGGTGTTGGCGGGCCGCTCATGGGCCGGATGAGCGAGCTCGACGGCCAGGCGCGGCACGAAGACCTCCAGGAATATTTCTTGCGCGCCACTCGAATTTCGGCGCTCCTTGCACTGTTCATCGCTTCGATTCTGGCCTTTGATGGCCGTCTGCTCCTGCGCCTGTGGGTCGGCGAACGATTTCTTTCCAGTTATCCGCCGCTCCTGATCTTGGTGACCGGCTATCTGGCGGCCCTTGCCCAACAGTCGTGCGTGCTTGCGATTGTCGCTCGGGCGCGATCCCGTGCGTTGGCTTTGTGGACGGTGGCAGAAGGAATCGCCAACTTGTTGTTGAGCATCCATTGGGCGAAAAAGTACGGCCTCACCGGCATTGCCCTAGGTACTACTATCCCCATGCTCGTGACCAGCGCGCTCATTCAGCCCTGGTACGCGCTGCGGGTCGTCGGGTTGCCAGTTCGAGACTACCTGGGCCGCGCCCTGGCCCAGCCCGCTGCTGTCGGACTTCTCTTTACTGGGGCCTGCTGGTTTGCTCCGGCCTCGCGTGGCGACGGAACATTTTTCTCACTGCTTTGGACCGTTGCGTGGCAGACGGCCTTGTTTGGCCTTCTTGCCTACACTTTGGGTCTGCGCTCTTTCGAGCGACGCCAGCTGCGGGACCACGGGAGACACATTGCTATGACTCTGCGTTTGGTTCGCGTCGTGTAGCTCAATAACAATGCGCTTCTGGGGATAAAGGATGGAGATAATGACAACAGCTAGTCGACGAGTCGTTGAAGGTCCCGCTCTCGGAAAGCATGCGTTTGCTTTAAGTCTTCTCGATTGCATGCCCTCGCTACTTCTGGATCGCCTCCTCTTTCGGCCTACCGCGATCTGTCTGCAGCTTCAAAAAGCCGTGCAACGATTATTGGGAGGACCGTCGAGCGTCCTAGTCCAGTTTAAAGAGGGCCCCCTGCGCGACGAATTATTCGAGTGCTTCACTTCAGAGAAATACTTTCTTCTCGGTACCAACTTTGAGCATCCTACGCAAGTCCTTCTGCAAGGGCTTGTAAAGCCCGGCGACATCGTCTACGACGTAGGAGCCCACGCCGGTTACATGACGCTCCTGCTTTCGGCACTCTGTGAGCCCGGCGGACACGTCTTTGCGTTTGAGCCATCGCCGATAAATTTCAGCCGCCTCAAACGCAACATGGAATTGAACAAGGCAAGCCACCCGACTTTGGTGAATCGCGCAGTTTCTGACCACGAAGGCTTTGCTTTCCTTGCCGAGACTGGAACTGCTTGTCGCCTAGTGGACGAATGCACTCGACCTGCGGCTGAGTACTCACGGGTCCTAACGATCCGATTGGATGACTTTGTGTACCGCAATGGCTATCCCTCACCCAAAATTTTCAAAATCGATGTAGAGGGGCACGCAGGTTCATGCCTGAGGGGTGCGCAGGTCATCCTGCAGAAGGAAAGGCCCAGTCTGATTTGCGAGATTCACCACAGGGGGGAGTTTGAAAGCATCCGCCAAGCTCTTGCTCCGCACACATACAGAATCGCTGAGGTCGAGTCTATTCTAAGATTCCCGAGGCACATCGTGGCGACACCAGTCTAGCGCATCTGGACGTCCCAGGGGAAAAAGCGAATGCTTCGGTCTTTGTCCATTATCATTCCGACCAAGGATCGGCCGAATGATCTCGAGGCGACCGTGGAAGGTGTTTTCCGGCAAAGCCTGTCGACAACTCACCTCGTCATCGTAGATCAAAGTCAAAGCAATGAGTCGCAAGCTCTGGTAACGAAACAATATGCGGAGGCGCCTTCTCCACTTCGTGAAAGATTGCAGCTTCGCTATCTTCGTGACCCCGTAGTTCCGGGAGGGGGCGTCGCGCGGAATCGCGGGATGGAGATCGCCGAGGGGGAAATCTGGCTCTTTTTAGATGACGATGTCACTCTCGAGCCCAACTTTGTAGAGGAGCTTTTGACGGTTTATCAGCAGCATCCGCACGTTACGGGTGTTTCAGGAATCATTACGAACTATGAGCGTCCGCCCCGGGCGTATCGGTTGTGGGCGTTTGTGTTTGTCCGCGGCCCATTTCATGATGAGCGGCAACCGATTTATTGGAAGGCAGACCGCCTTCGCAACGCAGCCCCGATTGCAGTTCGCAAACTGGGTGGCGGGTTGATGAGCTTTCGTGCGGACGCGATTCGCGCGCATCGCTTCGACGAAAATCTGACTGGGGTTTCCGATGGAGAGGATGTGGATTTCTGCGCGCAGCTCGGCCCCGATGCAGTCTTGATGATTGCGCCGCGCGCGCGCCTGGCGCACAAGGCAAGCCCCGTCGGGCGCACGCGAGACCATTGGCTGCGGCGCTTTGCCCGGGCAAATCACTATCTGTATCATCGAAACTGGGCCAGGGGATTCCGGAACGGTTTGGCTTTTGTTTGGCTGAATGTGGGCCTCGGACTTGCTGCATTGTTGGCATGCGCCCGGCGCGCGTCTCTTGCTCCGTGGCGCGCTCTGCGCGAAGGGACTCACGAAGGCACGCGGGTTGCCCTACCGCGGCCGATGACGGATTGCAGAGCGCATCAGGCTACTACGGGCCGAGCCAGATTCGGTTGGCGGCTTTGACGGGGGCGATAAAGTCGCCGTAGCACCCGGTAGTGGACTCGGGTGTAGTGGTGAATCCCCAAGGGTCTTTGATGCTCTTCGCGCACGACTCGATCCCGTTATATAGGTTATCTCTGAGTGAAACGAGGCCGTAGGCTCCCTGCTCACCTGAGTTGTCCGTATATTGCCAGTAATCTACCCCGACGATGAAACCATATCCGTCTGCACCGGTCACATTATTGAAAGCATAACTGGCCTGACTCTGGTAGAACTGCCCCTTTACATTTTGTGTTGGGAAGCAGAGAACCGCATTGTATGGACAGGAGACGCCACTATATTGAGAGTCTGGTTGGGTTGTAGCATAGATACCAACGTATACAGGGAGAGGCATGGAATTATATTGAGCCACTGTGGGCGTTTGCCAAGCAGGTGTTCCGAGAATTAGCCCATAGTTGTAGGATACACTGTTAGCATATAGCAAGACATCGGCGTTGGCCGCGATAGAACTGTAGACTTGATTTCTATATGCAGCCCCCGCTTGATCGACGCTGCCAACCAGATGATGCGGAAGATTGGATTTAATCCAGTCGTGGACGGGCTTCACGTATTGTGTCACCGTCATCCCGAGGAACACATCCATGTCGGCGGGGATCGTTCCAACCGGGGGGTCGGGGAAGGCGGTCCGACTGGTGGGATCACCCGCAGGCCACCATGAACTTGTTCCATCTTCATCGAGAAGTCCAGTGCCGCCACTGGTGGCCTTGGGCCATCCGCCGTACTGATAGGTTGCGGTGATGGCGACGCCGTTGGCGGGAGGGGTCGAGAAAGAGACGGTGATGGCCCCGGTCGAGTACGTCACTGTACCGCCGTTGATGTTCCCGGTTGCTGCCTGGATACAGCCTCCGCCGCTCGGTTTTCCGCACACATTACGATTGAACCATGGCGTGTCCCCACCTTGAAGCATTCCACCAACTCGAATGCCAATGCTGGCGGGATCAACGGATCTATGAAGAAACATGTATGTGAAAGATGTCGTCGCGCCATCTCCGGTTCCGATGGTTTCGGGGGCAGCGGTCGTGGCGCTTGAACCACAGGTCGAATAATTCGAACCCCATGCGGCATTGAGGGCAGCGAGGTTCGCATACCGCGTCCCGCAGAGCCATGTGCTCCATTGTTGCTTAGTGTACATCGTTGGGCTGCTAAAAACTTGCTGCCGCCCGAAACCGGATGAGTTCTCGAACTGTTCGTAGGGAGCGGTAATTGCGATAGCATAGGTAGATTGGTTTGTGTAAATCTGAGCGAAGTACGCGACGTCATCCATAGTTGTGGACACCAGCCACGGGGAAGCGTCCAGTGCGGAACAAGAAATTCCAGCGGCATTTAAGCACTCCCATAAACTACCTCCCACCCCTGTTCCAAGTCCTTGCCAAACAGGATCATATAAATCAATTGAACGGTAACCCCTGTAACCGCCGAAGGTGTCCCATTTAGGCGGTAAATTAGCGAATGTGTCCTTCATGCCGAGAGTATAGTGCGCTGGCGAGACAAACCAGATAAACGGAATGGGATTGGGATTATGCCCTTGGGGATACCATAGATGCGTTCTGGAGAATTCACCAACAGTGTTGAAGCCAATTGCCTGTAGTCGCTTCGTCTGTATGGCCTCCCAACTAGTAGATGAGCCGAACGCTCCATATTTGGCCTGAATGATGCTCTGATAGTTCTGCCCTCCATAGTCCACAACCTGCACGCCAGTCAGCCAGAATCGATTCCCTACAGGATCACAGTACATCCAATGCTTCAGATTCGTGTCCTTGTAAAGATAGAAGAAACCCGTAGCACCCGGGATTGGATTGCCGTTCTTCATTGTTCCCACGCAGGCGTGGTTGGCGTCTCCACCGTATTGATCCAAAGAGTCAGCCGCTGAGGTAGAGACGCTTAACGTTTTCGACGCCGTTTGCGCTGGCGCCCCGGAATCATGAACTTGCGCCGTAATGCTGTCTTGACCCACGGACGTGGGCGTTCCGACAAGTTGTCCGGTAGAAGAATTGAGCGTAAGCCCAGGTGGTAATTGTCCTGATGTCAAAGTCCACACATAAGGAGGGGTCCCTCCTGTCGCCTGCAGAGTGGCAGAATAGGCTTGTCCAACCCTAGGCTGTGCCAGAGTCGTCGTGGCGATGGAGAGCAGCTGAACTCCAGGCGCCAAAATCGCCACGCTCAATGATTTCTGCATCGTTTGCTGGGAGGAATCCGTTAACTTAATCGCGAATGTAGATGTGCCGGCTTGCGTCGGCGTTCCCGTAATGGCGCCAGAAGACGAACTCAGGTTCAAGCCGGAAGGCAGCGTCCCCGTAATTGTCCATGTGTAGGGTGTCACGCCGCCGCTTCCACTGACCGAACCCTGGAACGGTACGCCCACTTGGCCGTTCTGCAATCCACCAGAATTGATTTGCAGGGCGAACGCGAGAACGGAGAGCGTCAGAGCTTTCATCGCAGTCTGGGATTTAAGGGAGGAAGAATCGCTCAATTGAATAGAGAAGTCAAACTTGCCTCCCTGCGAAGGTGTGCCGGAGAGCATCCCGTTGGCGGCATCGAGCGAAATACCGGGTGGCAACGTCCCGGATGTCACGCTCCAGACGTATGGCTGTACTCCGCCGGTCGCGGTAAGGCTCGCTTGGAAATATATTCCGATTTGGGCGTTCGGCAATGGGCTGGTTGCGATCTGCAGAGGCGCTTCCGAAGGCGTAGCCGGCACACCTGCGCCGGTCAACGTGATTGTTGCTATCTGGGTGGTAACAATCGGCGCTATCGGTACACTCGCGGTGCTCGCCTGAGGTGAAGTTAACTGACTCCTTGTGATCGAGAGGTTTCCAGAAACGCTACCTATTGCGGTTGGTGCGAAGATCGTCGTGAAGGTCGCGCTTTGTCCCCCGGCCAACGTCAACGGGAGCGGCGGCCCCTCGAGAGTAAAACCCCCACCAGAAGCAATGGTGCGAATGATCGTCATAGCTGCAGTGCCAGAATTCGTGAGGGTTAGACTCTGATTGCTGCTGGAGCCTATTGCCACGCTCCCGAAATTGAGGCTTGCGGGACTTACGGCTAGGTTTCCAGACGATGAGGCGCATCCTGTTATGGTGAGGGCTGTTAACAACGTCGTTGCTAGCAGGGGGAAATTAGTACGGCAGGTCGAGACTTTTAGAAGAAGACGATTCAATTTGCTGTATGTCATTCCGCAAGTAGTCTAAGACTCGGGCGCGGTTATGCGCGACTGGTCAAGAGGGCAGACTACGAACAGGTCTTGGGCCTGTTTGAATGAACTGTCCGGACCTGCCCTCGACGGTCCAAACAACTCATTTCACAGGACATCTCAGCTCTGTGGTGGGGTGTGCGGATGTTAAAACAAGAGTCCGGGAGCAGAGAAATTGGGCTGAGGGGTTCTCGGCGGATGCCCGTTTAGGTGGGAATGGGTTAATTAACGGTATAGATAAACCGGAGCGGATCATCTATGGTCGGGTCTATTTGCGCAATAGCAGCCACAACAGGCATCAGGCTATTCCTTGACACGGGGCGCCGGAAGTAAAATCCGCTGGGGTGCGGCATCTTCTCCAATAACGTTCTTCCACCATCCACGCAACCGAATCTGCTTGCGGTGAAAGACCTCGTAACCGGACCGAGCGAGCCGTGCTGTCTTTGAATAAAACTTGTGCCAACGTACTACATCTTGAAGGTTCCCACCGAATTTTCCAAAGAACCGTCCGTAGCTGCCCATGTTGTAAAACTTCAGGCCACGGGAGGCAGCCAGTTCCATCGCCGTCCATTGGACATATTCATTGGCGGCAAACTTCCAAGCATCGGAACGACTCGATCTACCCCACCCATACAATGTCTCTTCGTCGTGAGGATAAAGAGCGGTGGCAACAATCTGCCCCTGTGGGTCGCGCACGCAGATAGCAAGTATCAAATCTCGAGGCATCAGATGCTCACACAACAGCTGGGCATTTCTTAGACCGTAAGGTGGAGAATACTTCTTCTCGATAAGTCTCATTGAGAACTGCTCGTAGTAGACTTCCGCAATCCCCGGGTCTGCAGTCAACTCCGCCTTCAATCCAGATCGCTTGGCTTTTCGCACTTTGGTCCGCACCTTTGAGTCTAGCCGCTCCCACATTTTACCGGGTTGATGGGGCTCAAGCCGAACGACGATATTGTGACAGGACACCGGCTCAAATCCATGTGTCACAAATGCTTGCTCGTGAAGAGCCGGTTGTTCAATTTCAACCATGGCAAATTGTTCGCGCTTGGCCAGTTCATTAAGCGCCCGTAAGAAGGCATCGTGTTCGAAGCCGTCCAAAAATATCGGGCCCATGAAATTCGTGCACCATCCCTTTAACGGACTGCCCAAGATTCGATAGGGTCCCTTCCTGATGATTCCGCCGGGGAAATAGCCAACCGTCCGACATCCTTCACGGATCGACCAGAAACGAATCTCCGCATTTTGGCAGGCTCCCACATATTCCAACCAGGCCTTCTGATGAAACAGGTAGCGGTTCCGGAACGGAGCGATCAGCTGATCCCACTGGCAAACTTCCTCCGCTGACAAAGATGTCAGTTCGTAGTTCACGGAAGATCTCTCCATGTTGCAGATTAACTGCCACGTGATTTTGGGCACCTGTAACGAGTTCCAAGAAAACGGCTGGGATTAGACGGGACCTCACGCTGAGTTCTATGAAGCCGCGAGTATATATCACAAGAAGTCTCCTTGGAAGAAGTCTAGTAATTAGGCACTGTCCAGCACTTCTGTTGAAAGTGAGTTGAAGGGTGCTCCGGTTCATAACGTCCTCAACGATGCATGGATTCTGCTGCGAGTAAGAAGCAGCCGAGAACCTGCTCGCTGTGCTCGGCGTTACGGCATCCGGGGAAGCGGCTCAAATAGCGGCGCAAATGTTTGAACCAGCCTTCGCCCAAGTTGGTCGTGCGTAGACGATGTCGCCAGGGTGCGGGGAAGGCGAAGAACGCCAGCACCTCTTCCAGCTCGAATTGGAATTTCTCCACCATCTCCGGCGCTGACCATCGCCAGCGCGCACAGAACCGCCGTGCCCATTCTCGCGCCTGCGCTTGGTTCTCCGCGTCCCAGATCCACCAGAACTCCCGCCGGAACTTGCGCCGCTCGGACCAAGCCAATCGTGGGGTCAGCGCTTCCAAGTTCCGAAACCAATGCGCCAGGCAACGCTGATAGCGGGCCGCTGGATACACCATCTGCCCCGCGCTGACGATCGCGCTCAGTCCATCACTCACAATCAATTCCACGGTCTGCAACCCGCGCTTCCATAACCGTGTCAGCAACTCTTCGTAGTCTTCGGTGGTTTCCGCCGAAGCCGCCCGCCAGTCCAAGACCTCGAAACCGCCGCCTTCCCGCACCCCCACGGCCACCAGCAGTACGCCTTTGCGGGCCGCCTGTGTCACGCTTCGCCGATACCGCAGGTAAATCCCGTCCACCACGATGGCACGATAGCGCCTGGCAGGAATCGCTTCACTGCGCCGCTGCTTGACTTGCTGCTGCGCTTGCTCCAGCACCGCTCTGATCGTGGCCGGCGACAGCGTCCCGCCCAGAAACCGCCGCACCCAACTCACCACCTTGCGCTGACTCAACCCACCCACCGTCAAAGCGAACAGCATCTGGTCCAAACCGTGCCGCTCATAGCGCTCCACCAGCCCGATTTCTTCCCGCCCGCGTATCCGCGGAACTCGCACCTGCTGCAGACTCCCCCACAGCGTCGTCCAACACTTCCGCACCGTGTAGCCCCAACGGTAGACTTTCTCTCCCCGCTGCTTGGCCTCGCTCACACGCCGGTCCCGCTCTGCCAACAACAGTCCCTCCACAGCTCGCTTGAGCATCTCCCGCGCTTGCCCTTCCACCTGTTGCCAGGCTTGTTCCATCAATTCCCGCAGTGCTACTCTTCCTTCTAGCGATACAGTCATCGGGTGTCTCCTCTCTTCGACCCCGGCTAGGGTCGTTGCTTCTGGAGACACCCTTTCTTTTTACTCTCCTTCTTTCAACAGGAAATCTTACAGACGGAGTAATTAGAGATTAGCGTACAAACACCCTGGAGCAGGCCGGATGGCTCTGAGTCTGTTCCAAAGCACGCTGGGAACGATCGCCGCGCTGCCGCCGAGCGCGTTCACCCTGAACGAGCAGGGTGTACGGCAGCGGATGAGGGAGACAGCTGCGTTCTGTGAAATCGTGCGTCCATCGGTAGCTCCGCCATTCGAAGCTTGTGCTGCTACTGGCATGCGCTCTGTTCCGGCAGTACCAAGTACGAGGTACTTGCAGCAATAGCTCTTCCGGGGCAATGGGTCCATCGCCTCACTTGAGAATATCGGAGCTGCAAGGTGACGAAGTGAAGTTTGGAGGAGCTCATTTTGCACGGCCTCGTTTTTCACTACCAAGGAAGTGTCAACGAGAGGCTTTGGCTGGCCGTCATTGACAGCGCGATCGATCATGGAGTAGATGCGCGGTCCGTTGCGCCACAAGCGCAAAACCAAGTACTTTCTCTTCTTAGGATGAGGAGGACTTCCCATTCGTGTGTCGCCCGGCCGGGCTAAACCCAGAAGACGTTTGTTCCTTGCGCGATTTGAGCCCAAACCGTCTCCGAGTCGAGCGCGAACATCGCATAACAATACCTCGTCGGTCAGGCTTCCGTTGCGTTCTAAAATCTTATCAGCTAAACTTGACCTGCCCTTGTTCTTGGTCCAGTCACAAAGTAGCGCTCGCCTTGCCGAAGAGCTCTGCTCCGCACCACAACTGAATGGTGGAGTATCTTAGGCTCGTCGATGTCCAAACTTTTATAGAATTGCGTGACGCCCCTGTAGATCCGCTTCGTGGTCACCTCAGGAGTCTTAAATCATGTTGCTCGCTTTCCCTAAAATTAAATTATTCAATTACTTAGAAGGATTTCCCGGACGGTTCTAATGGCCACTTCGGTCACACGCTTGCTAGAAATGCATGCAAGGTGTGGTGCATCTAGGGAGTACTCAGCCTCAAACGATGAGCGCGATTGCACAAACGGTCCCGAGAGCAGATCGGTTGGTCATCTCTTGGCCGAAGGGGCTGTTGATTGCCGGTCTGGTCGCTGGGCTATATGGAACTGTGCTGACCCAGATGGTAGTGCAATGGTGGCAGGACCCGGACTATGGCCACGGGTTCATCGTACCCTTATTCGTTGGTTACGTACTGTACCAACGCAGGCATGAACTGCGGCAGATTTCCCTTGAGCCCAACGATTTCGGATTTCCGTTGATGTTTGGAGCGATCGGGCTCTTGCTTGTGGGAACTCTTGGCGCCGAGTTGTTCATCAGCCGCTCATCATTGCTCTTCTTGTTCGGCGGGATGATTCTGGTTTTCGCTGGTTGGAAGATGCTGCGCGCCGTGGCATTCCCGCTGGCTGTTCTCGCACTGACGATTCCGCTGCCTGCGCTCATCTACAATCAGGTCACCTTCCCTCTTCAGCTCTTGGCGTCGAGACTCGCTTCGAATTCTTTAGAGCTAGTTGGAATTCCCGTCTTGCGAGAAGGAAACGTTCTCGTCCTGCCGAACTACTCCCTGGAAATCGTGGAGGCATGTAGTGGCATCCGTTCGCTGATGTCGCTGATCGCGTTGGCTGTCGCCTATGGTTACTTCGTCGAGCGGCGCCTTTGGGCACGAATCACTTTGGTCGTCCTGATGCTGCCCATCGCGGTTGCGAGCAACGCGCTGCGAGTGGTTGGGACCGGTGTGGTTACTTACTTCTGGGGGCCTCAATATGCGGAAGGATTTTTTCATTTCTTTCAAGGCTGGCTTATTTTTGTCTCTGCCGTGGCGTGCATGCTGTTCGTGCGCTGGTTGTTGTCTCATGTAGCCAGATCGACTAGAGAGGCGAGCGCGTAGTCACATGTTCGGAGCTCGATTCTTCGTCACCGTAGGCACTCTTCTGGCAGGCATTGTGCTCCTTCACGGCGTCAGCCATGGAGAACCCGTTCCGTTGCGTCAGCCGCTCGGGTACCTCCCAACGGCAATGGATGGTTGGCAAGGCCGTGACGACCCATTGGAGGCGCGGATAGTAAGTGCGCTAGGCGTCAGTGACTACATCAACCGCGCCTATATGGGAAGTGACGGACAACCTGTCGGTTTGTACGTAAGCTACTACCGAAGCCAGCGTAGTGGCGAAACCGTTCACTCGCCCAAGAACTGCCTCCCTGGCGCCGGCTGGGAGGCAGTGCGCGCCGGTCGTTTGAGGATTCAAATGGCTGGTGTGCCGGCGATTGTTGTGAATGAGTATCTGGTGGAGAAGGGGCCTGCGCAGTACTTGGTTCTCTATTGGTATCAGGCCCATGGACGGGTGATCGCGAGCGAGTACAGCGGCAAGGCGTGGCTCGTGTTCGATGCAATTACCCGGAACAGAACGGATGGGGCTCTTGTCCGAGTATTGACCCCGACAAGAAATGGCGAGGATCAGGCCCGGGCACGCGTCGTGCAGTTCGTGCAAGCACTTTATCCGCGTTTGAATACATTTATTCCGAATTGAGCAAAGAAAATCGGGCTTCGGAGGCGAATCATGTTCGTAGGAAATGAGCGATTGAAAGCCACTGCAGCGCTGGCCTTCCTGATAGTCGCCATGCTCGTTGGCTGTTCACTTGATTCCCGGAATGGAAAGGTCAAATACCTCGAGAGCGGAAAGCGCTACCTCAAGGCGGGAAAGTACCAGGAAGCCTCGATCCAGTTCCGCAACGCCATCAAGCTCGATCCGCGTTTCGCGGAGGCGTACTATCAGTTGGCCCAAGCCGAATTGTCGCTCAAGCAATGGAACGCAGCCCTTGCCGCGCTACGGCAGACGGTCGACCTAGATTCGCGCCGCGTGGATGCCCACGTTGATCTTGGGCGCCTCTACCTTGTCTCCAAGGAGTACCAAAAGGCCGATGACGAAGCGTCCTTTATCCTGGAGCGTGAACCTGACAACGCATCGGCCTACCAATTGCGCGGCGCGGCAATGCTTGCCCGTCAGGAGCTAGACAGCGCATTACAGGCGTACACCAAACTCACCCAGGTGCTCCCGCAGGACCCGCTGTCTTATACCAACTTGGCACTCGTGGAGTCCAACTTGAACCACTTCCCAGAGGCAGAGCAGCATTTGCGGAAAGCAATTGAGGTGGCTCCGCTTTCTGTCCCAAGCTACATGAACTTGGCAAACTTCTACCGTTCGCAGCAACGACCTTCTGAAGCGGAGCAAGTTCTCAAAGCCGGCGTAGAACACAATCCCGGTACATCCGCCCTTTACATAAATTGGGCGGACCTGCTCTACGCGCAGCAAAAAAAAGACGCCACTGAAGTGGTTCTCAAGGAACTGCGAGACAGGCAGCGGGACTCGGCAGAGGTCGCGATCGCCATCGGCGACTTCTACGTTCAGAGGGGGCAGATAGAGCAGGCCTCGGCCGAATACCAGCGTGGGTTGGAAGTTGCTCCGAAGAACTTGGAAATCCAGAAGCGCTTGGTAGAGCTATTTGTGTCCACCGGACTTTATGAAGAAGCGGCCAAGCTCAATGACGGGCTGCTGCGTCTAGGGCCAAAGGATATCGTTGCCCACATGGCTCGCGGTCGCATTCTGCTAGGGCAGGGAAAGCGAAGTGAAGCCATTTCTGAGCTGCGCCAGCAAGCGACTGAGGCGCCTGACTCACCTCCCGCACACTATTATCTGGCTCTTGCCTACTGGCAGAACGGCAGTACCGGTCAAGCCAAGAGTGAACTACAAGAAGCCTTGCGCCTTGCACCGACCATGATTCTAGTGCTCAACAGCTTAGCTGAACTGAACTTGTCGCTCGGAGAATTTTCTACAGCACAGGAATATGCTCAGCGCAGCGTACAACAATACCCGGCGAACCCCGCGAACCGGGTGCTCTTGGGTACAGTGCTAGCGCAACTGGGTCAACGGAAGGCTGCCGAGGATCAGTTCCGTATTGCCCAGCAAATGTCGCCGCGCGACCCAGCCCCTCATGTGAACCTGGGGGTCATTTACTCTAGCGAAAAGCAATGGTCCAAGGCGGTGGAAGAGTTCGAAACGGCCCTGCGTTTAGCCCCTCGGTCTACGGTGGCATTGGCCCAGCTCGCGGATTTCTGGGTGGCGAGGAACGAGCGAGCGAAGGCCGCCGCGCGTGTTCAACAGTATCTGATGACCTATCCGGAAGACGCTGTCGCACACCTGATCTTGGGACTGACCCAGTTCGGTGGGAAGGAGTACGATGCCGCCCAGGCGGAATTGGAGCGGGCAATCGAGCTGAACCCGGGTCTGTTACAAGCGCACTTTCAGTTGGCCCGGGCATATCAGGCGAAAGGAGAGACCCAGGCGGCCATCGCCCAGTTTGAGACTGCGTTATCTCTGCAACCCAGGTCAGCGAATCTAATCACAATTATCGCCTCTCTTTATGAGGCGACCGGAAATCTGGATACCGCACGAAAGTATTACGAGCAAGCGCTGGCTATTGATCCGAGCCTTGCCGCCCCAGCGAACAATCTCGCTTTTCTCTATGTGAAACAAGGCGGCAATCTGGACGTGGCTTTGGGTTTGGCCCAGAGAGCCAAGCAGCGCATGCCAGAACTCAATCCGATAACCGATACGCTGGGCTGGGTATTGTACAAGAAGGGAGATTACGCGAGCGCGCTTCCTTTGCTCAAGGAATGTGTCGAGAAAGAGCCCAATTCCCCCGAGTACCGCTACCACTTCGGGATGGTTCTTTCGGCCGTTGGACAAAACGAAAAAGCGAAGGATGAGTTGGAGTCTGCCCTGCGGTTGCGTTTGGTGGGCGAGGATGCAGAACAGGCAAAGCAGGTGCTTGCCAGCAATTGACTTCAGCTCAAAGACCCGCCACCGCACACGAGTGCTTTGACAGAGTTCTCGTAGAGAATGTATATGAACGTATAGATTGCTAAGTCTGATTCCAAGTGGACCACAGTGGCATCCTCTTTATCTCCTTTAATCTCAGTTCAGTTTAGCCCCACTGACTTTTGGCAGAATGGTTTGTCGATTGCCCTAAAATGAAATACGTTCGCCTGCGCGGAGGTAGATTAATGAGTCGGTGGATTCCTCTGGCGACGTCGGTGACTGGTGACACGTTCGGCGTACCGTGAAGGTTGCATGGCGTCGCGTGGGACCGATCTTGTGAGTATGGAGGATATAGTATGTGTAGCTGCTAATAGACATCCCGGACAGGTGGGCTATTCTCACAGCCCACCACAGGAGGTTCGGGATGAAGAATCCAGCTTACGATCAGATCCAGGCAAGGAAGGTGAAAGCCAGGTTGCGCATGTTGCAGCATGCGCGGCGCTTGAGCGGCAACGTTAGTCAGACCTGCCGGCTTTTTGGAGTCTCGCGGGCGCTCTTCGATATCTGGAAGCAGCGTTATGAGAAGCTCGGGGTAGCTGGTCTCCGGGACTTGCCCCGGAGACCTCACAAGATCCAATTTCGCATTCCGCCCGAGATAGTGTCGCTGATCCTTCGCATTCGGGAGG